>Ga0208639_1000295_pt1 | contig 39787 bp, 25 predicted proteins | sample ETNtaG_33_FD_185772 | JGI IMG/M metagenome (GOLD analysis project Ga0208639, IMG submission 185772) | Marine microbial and viral communities from oxygen minimum zone, Eastern Pacific Ocean - ETNP201310SV76 (SPAdes) (version 2) | ecosystem: Environmental > Aquatic > Marine > Oceanic ...
GTGTCAATACCGTGTTACACTTTGTCATCTGTCCATGAATTTGAGCAATGGTCTATGACGTGCTATCCTGTCCATTGTCATCTGTATGTACTCCTGATGTAGTTCAATTCCAACATAATTACGGTTGAGATCTATGCATGAGACTGCTGTTGTGCCACTACCCATAAACGGGTCAAGCACCAAATCACCCACAAAACTATAATAATTGATTATTTTGTCACTCAGAATTTGTGGATAGGGCGCTGGATGCTTCGATGCAGTCTCGGTATTGATTTTCCACACGTTAGAACGTTCATACCCATCTTCCACTAATGATTGTGATACTATATCGTCAGAATATGAACGCACAACTTTATCTATCAGATATCCTGATGGTTTTTGAAATACAAATATAGTTTCACTCACTACATTAGGTTTATATGCTACTGGTTTGCGATGCTGAAAGAATCCACCATTGCGATTCAATGCTGCTCCTTCAGGTTTTAACCATACAATGTCATCAATATACTTCCAACCCATTTTCTCCATGATAGAGAAGAAATGAAATGGTATTGCTAACCTCTTGCTCTCATGTGCTCTTGATTCTCTTGCTTGTATAACTGGTGATAAATTCACACAGCACATTCTACCTGGTTTAGTAACACGATACACTTCAGTGAATACTTTAGATAAGAATTCTAAGTATAAATCGTATGTACTCCAAATAGAATATGCCTTAGCATTATAATATGGTGGAGAAGTCCATGTTAGATGTACAAATTCATCAGGTATAGTGCTCATCAATTGTGATGCATCACCATGTAAAATTGTGTTCTTCTCCACCATTCAATTATACCATCTTACGAGTTGATGTTTTGTTGCTATTACAATCACCATTATCAAGTGACTTTTTACCATGACATAGTTTACAGTATGTCTTGACATTCTCTGAATTGTTGTTGTGATGATCACCATCTAAATGGTCAAGATCAAGACTATTCTGAAATGTCTTCCATATCTCCACTAACCCATCAATTTCACTCAGTTTCCCTCTAATATCACCATCTTGATCTACTGTAAAAGCACTCACTGGACATTTCCAACCAAGATGACTATCATGATTTTCACAATATTCTTTCTTGTGTTGTGTAACACCAGGACGCTTTAATCCTTTCTTACGAGCAGATGCACATGAGGAACATTCTGATTTGAATGACCAATACTTCCACTCACGAACTTGTACTTTATTAGTACACCCATCATTAACACACGTGGGTAGTGTGTGTCCTTCAGCGAAGAACTTCTCTTTCATGTTGTTCATTTTGATACCCATTTTGGGACGACTCAGTTATTATAGTAGATTTTAGTAGTTGTGATGCACATGTGTTACAGTTCGTAATCTGTACACCACCACCACTATCAGATATCTCCTAGTCCTATAATTGGACCCCAAGTTCCACGATCACCTTCCTTTCGTGTCTCTACTTGTTCTAGAATATCATGTACTTGAATAAGATTATCAATATCATGAAGCATTTTACCAATGTGCATGTTAATAAAGGGTTTTTCAGTACGCGCAGCGAATGCTAACGCATTCCGCAGATCCTCTTGTGCCTCGCGCAATGATGATTCAACTTGTTCTGTTAGTGCCATAGTATTATTTGAACTCCGTATATTATACCATACTTTTGTAGTCTTCAACCATTTCTATAATATTTGTTGCAATACTATTAGCAGATTCATCATCCCAATCATCAGCATCTAAAGATTGACCCATAGAATATACTTCATATAATTTTTGATTGATAGAATCCACTAATATATCATAGTTTGTCATTATTTTATACCTTAACGTTTGTTTCTGTCAGATTGTACTCTGTTAGAACTTTATTTAATTTATAAAAAAGTTTATCGTAACGTCTTTTTCTCATCATAACAGTCCATCCATGCACACGCAAAAATGCTTGAACAACAGGATCAGTTATAATAAGATACAAAACTATCTCTGATAACTCAATCGTTACTAACATCGAACTCTCCTTTCTTACTATCTAGGTATTTAAGTATTTCTTCACGCCATTCCATCAATTCATAGTAACATTCTTGATTATGAGCACAAGAACGTAACCTATTATCTGGTTTCAAAACAGATTCAATAAACAACGTGAGTGCATCACGCCTTTTAATAGTTTTAGAGTCCATGTGTGATTTTATTTAATAAGTTCAAGAGTTGATTTAATATAATTCATATCAATGTGTTCTGGTTCAATGGGTTTAAACCCAATCTTTCTCAACTGACGCCATGTTTTAGGGTTATCATGTGGTTGTTGTGCTTTATAGAACACTTCCAAAACAGCAGCATCCTTAACAGTTAAAGTATGACGTGATGGTAATGATCCATGTACCATAAAATCCTTGCGAATGCTATTAGTATACACTATACAGTCAACCCCACACAATATATTGTGACAGTTCTTAAACCGTCTCTACTGCTGCTTTGGTATAATTATGTGATAATGGAGCATTCGGATTGAATTCAATTCGATTCATTACCCAACCACCAGTAGGAGGTTTGATATCATCTTCAATATTAACAAATTCTTCATACTTAATAACATCACAAATTATATCTACAAGTTCACCATCTTCAAATATATACTCAAGATCAAATGCGAAATCTTTATTAATATCTTCCCACAATTCTGTGAGAATATATGAAGATTGCTCATCAGTTAATAGATCATATTGTCTACATCCAAATATATGTTTATTTGCAATTTGTTGACGTGATACTTTCAATTTATTCATACTATTAACGTCTAATCCACCACCTGCTCCCTTAAGTCCTCTTAATTGTTTTTCATCAGTAGCAGTATCATTAATCGAAGTAAATCTTGAATAAAAAGTTTTTGGATATTCCAATAATGTTTTGAAACTACACTTAGTACCTTGATATAAATTCATCGCACCAAGCATCCATTCACAATTTCTATTACTATAATCAACCAATCGTTGTAACAATGTATTATTATATGATGAAACATCATAAGTTTTATCTATAAAATACAATCCTAATGCTTCGGCATTACTATTAAGAGGCATTCCTAATAGTCTAGCAGAACCAAGATCTGTTTTTGCAATAACTTCATGCATCTTTTGCCAAACTGATTCTAAATGTTCACTATTAGTTTCTCTCCGAAAATGACCTGCTTCCTTTTTAATAGACGTATATGCTAGATTAAATTTAGAATCAAAGGAATTGATAGCATTTCCAGAATGATGCAACCCCAACAGTTTCTTCTCATCTTTAATCGTATCTCTATTTTTCCAGAAATACCCAAAATTAAATATTTTACTTAAATTGACTTTTTGTGTTAATGTAAGATTATGAGGTGCATATCTTTCATCAACTAATGGTGTATACAACCATGGCATTTCTGAATAAGTGCCAATATGCTCCTTTCGTAACAAGCTATATTTTTCTGTTACGTTATAATTGTCTGTAAATATCATTCGTTTGATAAGATAACTTGTCCTAAAGCATTATATACTGCATAAAATACATACACTTCCTTCTCAACAGAAGCTTGATCAGGTGGGAATGCTTCTTCCAAGAAATCCATCACATCATCTATTGTATAACCAGTGGTAGGATCATCTGAAAGATTATCTAACTCAATAACATTAAACTCTCCTGTGTGCATTGATGTCCACACATCCAATGGTATGATCTCTTTATAAAGATCCATAGAAGCATTAATTTTAACTGTATCTGTGCTATTATTCCACCCGTATGCACGTAGAAATACCATTGGTTTGCTAAGTGCTTTAGCATACCTACCAATAGATGTTTCTAAATCATATATTTGAAAGTCGAAATTTTCCATGTCTTTATTTTAAAGTTAATTTCCAAGCTATGGTTACTCTTAGTCCAGGATATTGTCTTGAGATTGGTCCAGAAGTATGATAACAATCACCATGATGAAGAACTCCTTTATTTGGTTCAGGATATACACTGTATAATTCAGTTTCACTTATTTGATATGATGTATACCCACCCCATTCCTTTTTCCATTTAGGCATTGCATATAAAAGAAATGTCATTGAGTTTGAATTATAATCATCTAAATGAAATGTACCATCTAAACCATATGTATGACCATTTGCATACACATGATCAAGAGTATACTTATTATCAGTAACTCTCTCTATTTTATTTAGAAGATGAACAGCGAAGAACTCATCATCTTGTAACTCAACCTTCCAAAATGGTGTGCATAACCTAAAGCGGGGATCTTCCTTTGGATATGTCGTATGACCGAACTCCCACACTGGACCAGATACTTTCTTTAATATAGTTTTGAAGTCATCAACATTAAATACATGATCATAAGTAGTCACAGGTGTGATTATAGATTTATCCATATTCCCTCATTAAATTAATTCTAAACTGTTCTAGTGTCATTAAATCGTTATTAGATATATCCATTTCATTAAGAGATAGTCCATAATTAATAACGTAATTACGTATGAATGTATTACTGATCATACTCTCCAACCATCCAACAACTACCTTCCGATCACCTTTAGTAACTGGATTAACTTTATGCCACAATCCAGTGTCATATATTATAGCATCACCTGTCTTAGGTTTGTGTACTGTTTCATGTCCACCTACCTTAACAACCAATTCACCACCTTCATAATCATCATTAAGAAATACTGTCATACTCAGATGAGCATTAACACCACCAATTGGATAATTATCAATGTGATAGTTATAATAATCTCCAGTATTATACCACAAGAAGTACAATTGTGACAAACATTTCGTTGCAAAGATACTTCCTATCTTCTCGTTAGTAATAATATACTGTGAGTATTCATGTGCAATTAAATCATAAGGTGAAGTAAACTTCATCATTGTATTATTTTTCATTTCAACGTCTGGATTACTATTGATACCAGACATGAAATTATTAGCAGTAAATTGTTTAGTTGCTTTATTGATTAATGTTTGATCTATTAAATTAGAAACCCGCCATATCATTAATTTCTTCCTCAGTATACATGGTAGTGTAATCAACACCACCCTCAATAATTTCTTCAACACGCATCAACTTCATTATATCTTGTACCTTTTGGTTAACAATTCTTCTACTATCAACATATCGTTGACGCAATTCACCAATATTGATTAGTTTAGACTCCATAAGGTCTCGTGATGATTCTGTTTCACGTTCTACCCACTGTGTATCATCACCTTCCTTTAAATATTCAACATCCAAACCATCAGAATCCTTACCATCAGGATATTTTGTAAAGAATATCTTTGGATCAACAGGCCACTTCATTGTACTAATAGATTTAAAGAAATCAAGTGGAGTTGCATACTCTGTAGGATCTTTTGGAACCAATTTCCTTAATTCTGCTCTATACTTCTTCCACATATCCTTTTCACCAACATAACTATCCTCAACATCAGGTAATATTCTCCAATCAGTAACTGCCAACAACGCTTGCTTCTCAGTTAATCTTTTATTGTAAGTATGATCAAAGAACATATATTCTTTGTCAACTTCACTGAGAGTACTACTAATCTCTATAGATCTAACAACAGTTTGAGCTTCAATTAAACTAAGAATGTCTTCTACTAATTTATCAGCATCTTCCTGAGTAGCACCTTTATATTCATATGCAGTACTTGTAGATACTTTTGTTACATGATCATACTTTGGTTTCCTTCGTTGACAATAATATGTCCCATTATCATAGATCTGAATATATTGTAGTTGATCTGTATCTGTGTGCCATACTTCACCAACAACTTCACTAAGAAACCTATCTTTCAAAGTCTTTTTTATATCATATGCTTGAATTTTAGTTCTTTTCTCTCCAGTAACTGGATCATCAGGGAGATTAATGATACCATCATATTTAGATACGTATCCTACTAAGAAGTCAACTTCCATATAAAGTTTTCTTTCAGGTGCAATAGTGGCCATTTAATGAGTCCCCGATTTAATATACCAACCAGTCAATATATATTTATCTTTATCACTCAATACTAAATTACCTCTATGTACATGTGTATAACCTGCGGGCCACATTACAACTGTACCTACTGTTGGTTTTAACCTTTTACGTTGATATTGGAATTCAGTTTCTCCACCCTCCTCAACATCATTCAAATATATTATCCACGTAACTTCACGTTGTGACATATGATATGATGCATCTTCATGATGCCATAAATGATAACCACCACCTGGTGGTGTTTTTTGAAACTTTTGATCTGTTGAAACAAATCCTAACTTTTGTAATTGTGTAAACTCACTAATATAATGATACAAACATGACTTTAAAAATTGATTAACTTGAGTAACCCAAGTAGAATCAGTATAATTCAATAAAAAAGCACTGTCCTCTCTGTATTGTCTACCACCATACATTTCAGAACCATCCATAAGTTCTGGTCCACCCCTAGATGTTCCTGGTGGAGACAAATCTTTATCTAATGGTGTAACAATATGAGAGAGATCACCATTAAGTATACTATCACCATACTTAATTAAGTTATCACAAAATGATTTAGGTATAAAGTTTGGCCAAACACCAATGAAATCATCAAAACTGGATTTGGTTATTCTACTATCTTTCATCAACTCTAGTGGTCGATAAGGAGTTAGTTCTTTTCTTTGTGAGACCATAATTAAAATGCTTTAATAATATATTTTACTTTGTGAAATTGTGGTACTAGTTCAACGGTTCTATTTGGTTCAAATCTTACGTCAGGAATAGGTTTGTGTTGTGTGGTAACTAACGAGAATGTACCACTATTTAGCTCCATTCCGACACCATATGATGTAACTCCACCTTGATTTGAATTATCTTGAGTAAAAATAACATGCTGTGTTGAAGCAGCATCACCCAATCCATGCTTAAGTCCTTGTTCAGCTACATTACCATAACTATAATCAGTTGTCATGTCAGTAAGTATCATATTAGATAAGAAATGACTATGTTCCGCCACCATAGCACTATTATTAATACCTATGTCTGTACTACTACCAGTAAGAATTGGTGGTGAATATGGATCTACTCTAACAAACTTTGGTTCTGTATCAATAACAGCAACTGATGCTGCACCTGTATAATAATTCTGAGCAGCAGCAGTTGATGTTGATATATCAGGCCTATTAGCATCAGAAGTACCAAAACCTGGTGCAATAGCATTTTCTGCATAACCATGGTCCCAGTAAACCCCTAAAGAAGCGAGATAACTTGTCTCAAATGAATCAACAGGACTTGGCCACCATGTCTTAATACTAACAACCCGCTCCGTTTTATCATAATCATCATTAGTTGCCTCCATGATTAATGCTTTAACCTCTGCTTCCCAATCAGCACCCTCAACTTCATCCCAACGAGCTTGAAAATCAACCCCCAGAGCTTGGGATTGCCAACCTTGATAAACTGAATCAAGATTCTCATTAAGATGTGTTTGATCATTAGTGTTCGAAGCATCATTAAAAGGATTGAACTGGGATGCTTCATGGAGAGGTGAAAATCTACCACTATAATCTGTGAATTGGAGTGATGGAATTCCACTAACTGTGCCGGTGTTTTGATCATACCCTGCTTGACCAGCAGTCGTTAGTGCCGAACCTACTCCAGGTAATGCTTTTGTCCCCCATTTAATTAAAGGATCACCACTATCACCATCAGTTTGTGCAGTAACATAATAATGAGAATGTTGTGGCATATTCACTCTCTTATCTAAAATAGGTCCAATTTGAGCACTAACTTGACCGTGAATATAAAAATCAACTTCTTCAGTAATTGTTTGATTGAATAATGTTCTAACTGTACCTAGATTAAAGAAAGCACTAGTTGTTCCAGAAATACCATCAACATCACCTTCTACCTGTTGGAATGGATAAGGATCTCCTGCTGTAACATCAACACTATCAACATACCAGTATCCACCATATCCACCAACCATATTAGAATCCAATGTTGTCTGTCCTGGACCAGTTGATGGTCTTGTTTGTATAGCAACAGAAGATGGTTTATTACCATCAACACCACCAGTTCCAACCATTCTTACATTCCTGTAATCAGGTACTCTAAATCTACCTATCCAAGCACCATTAACATATCCAGTATTAACACTTGGGGTTGCAATATCATCAGTTGGCAAATCATAATTATTTCCAATAACATTCCATAAATCTGGGAAATCAGCAACATTATAATCTGATCCATCACAATCAATATAACCAGGATACCTAGCATCTCTCCTACCCATTGCTGAAGTATCAGTACCTTTCAAATCACCATACTGATCCATAGCATCAGACTCAGTTGCATGACCAGGACTTTTTAGTACACTAAGAACAGTTCCAATAGCATATCCGTCTTCTTTACTCTCCATAATCACAGGAGTAGCACCAGACTCATCAACCCATGCACCTTTCTTACTATACCAACAACCAGCTAATTCTGCTTTTGGTGGTAAATTTGCATAATTTGTTACATTCCAAGTAAAGGAATTATTAACACCTGAACCAATAGTCACAACAGTAGATATTGATTGCCCCAAACCTATAGCTATATCTGGTGTATTTTGATCATAATCATGATCTACTGCTGTACCACCAGTACAAGGAGATGTTATGTATATTTGTATAGATTGATTTATTGCAGGATCAAATGTCACAGGATTTTGAGCAGTTATTTCTGTTGGTGTACCAAAATCAACAGAAATCAATGCACCATTTGTAGCAGTAATACTAATTGGTCTATTAATTCCCGTAATTGGTATAATAGAACTAACAACAGGACTACATGGTGCTACATTAGTTGCATCACCTGGTGGTGTAAATGTAGCCTCAGTATCTGGACCAGAATTTGTAGTAATTGACCATGGAGATATTTCTCTATCACCCACTTTAATACTAGTAAATACTGATCCTAAAAATGTTGCTGAAGACTTATTAGATATTTGTATCTTGTCTGTATTAGTAATAGGTGTGGGAAACACACCCCAACTAGACCATGATCCATTCCTCTCTACCCTAATTAAAGGGTTTGATCCATTAGTATTAAACAACTCAGCATTAACATAGAATGGTGGAGAGGGATACATTGTATTTCCCAGTCCAGTAATACCAGCTACTGGTCTAATATCAGATTCAATCTGTGTATCCTCTATTACATCTATTTTAGCGGGGAAAACAAAAGTATCAGGATTTGTTGATGGTAAATCACCAGTAGTTACATTCCATAAAGAGGAAGAATCCATATTATTTACAATATCACCAATATACAATGTATTGGATAGTTGTATACCTGGTTGTGCTGATGTTGTTATTGCTAACTGTAAGAATTGTCCATTCTGAATAGTTGGTTGTGAAGCAGAAGTAGCAAATGTTATAGGTGTGCCAGTACCATCATCTAAGATATCATAAAGACCATCTGTTACATAACTATTTGATGACGAAACACCAATTAAAGCATTGTCAGAAGTTTGGATAATTGCAGTATTAGGTAAACCCTGAATCTGCAGAATATTACTATAAACAAGTGTAGATACAGGAAGATCAACTAAATCATCAAAGTTTGGGAATGGAACTGGTACATTTGGTGGTGGAACTGCTGTTATAATCTTCCATGTTTCATCTCTAGTCCCAATAACAAGAGTTACTGATAACTCTATACCTACATCAACACTAGATCTTAATCGTACCTGAACTTGATCAGTATTCTTTACACTTTCTCCAGATTGTGGAACGTGCCAGTCAGTCCATGTATTAGAACCTTCACTTATTTCTTTAATGCGAATCTGATAGTTTATACCATTAGGGTTTTCATTATGCGTTGAGAGTAATGATACCATAGCCTCCGTTGTTGGAGTTAAACCACTAACAGTAACAACATTCTCCCCTTGTCTAGATCCATCTCCATATGTATATACAGTATCTAGAAGTGCATCATCTAAATCTGAAAATGGGAATGGATCTGGAGCAAAATCTTCTGCTATTGTATGAATGAACCAAACAGCAGTTTGTTCACCAATTTTAATTGTTACATTTAAAGTAGTATTCCAAGCTGAAGGTGCCTTAAATTTAAAACGAACAGTTTGCCCTTCGCTTACAAATACTGGTGAATTAGAATCAGCAAACTGATACGTCATCGATTATTTACAAATATCATAGGTATTTATGGGTCTATATTTCACGAAGTTTACGCCAATTATCATCATTATCTATTTCAACTTGAATTGGATGATTAGACTTAATCTCTACAGGTATATCGATATCAGTAATCTCTATTTCATTTGTTGTTACTGTTTCCTCAGGTGTAACAACAGGATCTTCATCTTTAATTTTGTCTCGTGATGCCGGTATATCAATGGAAAGTTGAGGATCTTGATCAATATTTATTGTTACTTGTTCAATATCGTCATCAGTTAATCCACCCAGACCTACACCATACAGTTTATATTCTATCATATTAGGTCCAATATTATTGTATATGGGAGTATGAATTGATGAATACTCACTGTACTGTGTAAGTGGAAGATTGTCTATAATCTCATAATCACTGGATGTACCATCAAGATAATAATATTTTGCTAATACTTGATGAGTAACAGTACAATTTTCAGATGTTGCTGTAAAATTAATACTATCCCCATAGTCTACTGTTGGATCAACACTTAATGATACTTCTGGTGGTTCTACTACAGTAATAGTAATCTGATCAGAATCTAATCCACCCAAACCAGATACTTGAATCGTATAAGTTGTAGTTGATGTTGGTGATACTGTATAACCTCCAGAATTAATAGGAATAGTTCCAGCAACAGGAGATAAATTTGCTGTATCAGCATCACCAGTCGTAACCCATGATAAATCACAGGATTGCCCTAGTATAATAGTATTATTTACTGCATCACTACTTATTGTTACTTCTGGTGGGATCCAAACAGTTATACTTTGATTTGCCGTCGTTGTCCCACCATTACCAGCAACCAGTAATTCATATACTGTAGAATATGCTGGATTTACATTCGTACTACCTGTATTACCAACATTACTACCAACATTACTAATACCAACTGAATTAATATCCCCAGAAGCACTCCACGATAAATTTACATTTTGAGAATTCTTAATTAACTGTGTTGGAGTAGCAGTAAAATACTGAATCACCGGAGGACCATATTCATACGACAATGTATAATATCCGTTCGACCAGTTAGCATATCCTGGATAATACCAAATATGCCCTGTTCCATTCCAATATCCAGAATTGCCACCAATACCAGCATATCCATTAGTAGTAGTCGCTCCACCAAGTCCACCAGAACCACCAGCAGTAGATCCACCACCACCGCCTCCACGATGCCCTGCAGGAGCATTCCCGCCACTTCTCCAACTAGGACTGCCAGAAGTACTACCACCACCAACACCACGCCCAGCAGAATAGTGTGGGTGTCCATAACTAGTATCATCTCCATGCCTACCAGCTCCTCCACCACCACCAAGCCAACCGATATAACGATTTAATCCACCATCATATACAGCAGAAGCACCACCACCTCCACCACCAGCACGATGTCCATTACCACCAGAAGCTATCGGAGACCACCCACCAGATCCACCTGGATTATGAGGACCAACACCATTACCACCAGCAGCACCAGTATAAAAACTTAATGTATAAGCATAACTTCTAGTAATAATACCAAAACTACCTGTTCTCCCAAAACCACCAGAACCACCACCAACTCCTGGTGTGTGACTACTACCACCAACACCAGCAGCAACAATATATCTTACATTTATTGCACCAATTGGTATAGTATGTGAATATGATCCTGGAGAATAATTTGAAAAATTTGGCATATTACTTTTACTCTACATTTCTTGAATATCACGCCAAATTTCATCATCTTCTAATTCAACCTGAATCGGATAATCAGATTTAATCTCAACAGGTATATCTATACTAGTAACCTCTATAGTTGTTGTTACTGTAGAATCTGGTGTGATCACAGGATCTTCATCTTTATATTTATCTCGCGATTCTGGTACGGCAAACAATGGAGATTCATCAATATTGATGAGAACATCAGTGATGTCTGTTTCTGTTAAATGTACATACCCATCAGCAGTAGCAGATAAATTAATTAGTCTTGGTGTAAATGGTAGTGTTGTTTCATTCCACGTAATAGGTAATACCCATCCTACAATATTTACTATATCTCCAGTTGAATTTGGTACTACTACTGGTGATTGCGACACAGTATTAGTACCATCATAGTAACTAGCTGTTACTGTAATACCAGTTCCTGCAGGATCAACATTAGTAGCAATAAAAGATATAGGTAAAGGATCTTCCCAATCAATATTATTTGGAGCATTTATAGTAATAGTTGGTGGTGGTAATACTGTCACAGTATATTCATCACTATCAGCACCACCCAAACCAGATGCATATAAAGTATATGTTGTTGTAACAGATGGGAAGAATACTTGCTGACTATTCAAACTAACATTTTGTGATACACCAGAATAACTAAGTGTTGCTGTATCAGCATCACCAGTAACAGTCCATATCAACTCAATTCCATTTGGATCACCCTGTATCATTTCAGTTTGATTACCAACTGTAGATATAGTAACAACTGGAGGAATATAAACAGTTAATGTTACCTGCGCTGTTTGTGTATAAGCAGGATTTGATACACTAAAAATATATGTAGTAGTATATGGTGGTTGAACAACACTAGAATCAGGTGCACTAACTTGAATTGTATCTAACATTGTTGTTGTATAATCACCACCAGGAGTCCAACATAACGTAGCAGTATCCCCAGAACCACTAATAATTGAAGTAGGAGTAACAGTTAAATTTGCATTTGGTTGATCCCATGTACACACACATATATAAACCCTCCCCCTATCACCAAATCTTCTATAACCAGACCCACCCTGAGTACCAGGACCACCAACACTTATGTAATTACTACTACCAGGAACCAGACCACTAGCACCTCTACTTTTTGAACAACACGAGGCACCACCACCTCCTCCACCTGCACTTCTTCCCTTACCGCGCTGACCAGAACCACCAAAACCACTAGGAGCATAACCACTAGGAGCTCTTTGGCTGGTTATGTTGTCAGTATAATTCATCCAACCAGAATGTCCATTTCTCCAATTACTCCATCCACCACTACCACCACTGTGATGACCGCCACCACCACCGCCACCAGAAGATGCTCCAAATCCACCAGAACTACTGCCGCCACCAGACTGCCCCCAGTCTCCTCTACCATGTCCAGGCATATCTGATGGACCGCCACCGCCGCCACCACCGCCAACAGTAATGACATAAGCACATTTTACATCACTAGGAACATACCATGTAGTACTATGTGCATATTGATAACTTTGCTGACCCATGATTCAAAACTTAATGATGTAATGAACCATAATAAATGGAGTAACACATTGATTAAGTACTTCTAAATCTTCTGTATCAACATCAATATATGAATACATATCATCCAAAGGAATTTCAAATGAAGGGAAATCATACTGAAAACTATGAGTATAAGTATAAGGACGCAAAATAGTATGCTCATGCCATGCGTCACCACTAGGAACATTCATTTGAGTTTCTTCCATCGTATTACCAGCAGAAGCATTAGCAGCATTTGCTGTATTTTCACCCCCCATACCAGAACCATCAGTACTATGAGCTCCACTATAATTCAACACAGAAAGTCCAGTCATATTATGAGCATGACCCTGAAAATGCTCCGGTGATAATATCATCTTACTAGTCTTTCTATCCATATTATAGCGAATATTACCATTAAACTCAAGATTCGGTTGACCTGTTGCTGTCATATTTCCAGCATAATTGCAATATAATCTAGTACCAACATTAGAATATGGATCTACCTTAACACCTACCCTATTAGCAGAATTGTCATCATCATCATCCATTCTTGTTGCTCTATATTCTCCTGTTCCTCTACCACCTATAATTACTTTTGATCCAAGATCCGGTAATTGAAAACTTCCTAAATCATTATTCTCAGGATCTGGATTTCTTAATGTTACATGGTCTTTTTTAAATCTACACTCATCACCAATACCAACAGCATTCGCTAAACAATAATAATCCTTAACATTTTGCACTCGACCATTACATGGTAAAAATCCACCGGGTAATTTTTCCCGAAACATGATATTATTGGGATCTTTATCAATAATAATACCTTCCATAGCATGTTGCTGGATAGTACCAGGTATGCCACCATAACGAGCTTTTTGGTGTGTATAGTTAACGTTGTGATCGGATAAGTTCGACATATTAGTATGCTCTAATGATATACAAACAAGTTAAACTTGGTTGTGTTGTGTTAAAATCAACCTGCAAGGCATTTTTATTTGCATCATTCTGCAACAATCCTGTTTGTCTAGCTAAATTTACAATAACATTAATATTACTTGCTGGTCTTAACCTACTACCATCAAATTCAATCTCAATCTCATCATGATCATGTGGTTCAATATAATCATCTGGATCATTATCTGCACGAAAATTTAATGCAGCATGACTAATCAACGTATCACGAACTTCATTTATAGAATCAGTAGTCTCATAATAATTAGTCATACCAGCTGAAGGAGTAAATGAATTGCCACCAAAACCATACGCAATTGGTTGAGTACTATCTATAAGATGACCATTGTTATATGATGGTGTAATTTTAAATTTACGACTAATAGGAGTATAGGCGACCTGGTTTGGTTTTAAGTTGTAAGGTGGTGCTTCTGATAATACTTTAGCCATCACTTTACCAGCAAGTCCCTGACTAAATCCACTAGGATGTGTCATACCTACCTGTGGCCAATATGTAACATACTGGCCAGCAGTTGCTTGCATGGTTGCCGTATCCCATCCAGTACCAGGTGATATACCAGGCATCAATAACTGTGTTGCAGCATCAAATGGTTCGTCAGGCACATCATCTGTCCAACCAAAGTAATAGCTGTCACCATTCCAACCGCTAATATTATCAGTAATTTGAAAACGAATAGTATAGCGTACATCTTCATATGGAATCACACCCTTACCGGGCTGTGCAGACGATGCACCACTAATTGTTTCATAACTACCGGGATGGGTATGTCTCTTAACATGCTGTCTTCCTAATTTTCTAGGAGCAACATATAAAGTTCTAAAACCATCACCAGGTATTGCTGTATTACCACGCAATCTACCATGATATATATCACCACCTACATAATCAGAATCAGGAAGTTCAAATACTATATCAGTATAAACATCAGTAAAAATAGTTGTAAGTGACTGACTCTCATGAGTACCTACCTTTGGATCAACTAATGTTTTTGCCTCAAGATCCTCATCATGAGGTCTACCAGTAGGAGCATTACCATTTATAAAATAATCCTTCTCAACATCCATTAATGCTCTGTCAGTTAAAAGAGGAAGTTTGATTGTTCCTGTATATGAAGGGAAACTTCCCTGCAAATTAGTAGCAAGATTATTATATGTGTCTCCGATTGCTTGTGTCAATAACGGAAAATCAACTGCAGCAACATTAGATCCATCACACATAACCCAACCCTTTGGGATAGAGGTTAAACCTCCACCCCATGGCATTATTGTTCCTATAGCTGCAGCTTTGGCGGTTTTAAGTTCTTGATAAAACATATCTTATACTTCTATTAAATACCAACCAGATTTACCATCAGGAGCAGCAGTACCACCATCAGGTGTTGTTGTACCAGCATAAACTAAAGCAAATCCAGCATATGGTGTCTGTACAACTAATTCACCACCATTATGTGTAGTAGTAAGGTTTGCACTATTACCAGTAAGCATTGCAGTTCCTGTATTAGTTGATGAATTCTGTACTTTAGTATCATTTGGAGCACGAATTACAAGTGTTAGATTGTAAGTCAAAAGTCCTCCTATATCTATAATACGAATCATATCACCAATTAGAGGTGGTGGATTCATTGGTAATTTAACCACAGTATTTTGTGACGCATTGACAAAGTAATTAGTATTCGCTACCGCATCAATCACAGAAGAAGCAGAATACTCCCACTTCCTACCACCAGATTGAGTAATATAGTTAGAAATACCAGCAACAGTTAGAGCACCATCATTAGCAACCTCAAAGATCTTAACAGTATCAGAATTAATGGTTAGCATTGCTGCTGCTGGATCAGAATATTGACCACTATTAATAGTTAAACCAATATTATCACGATGTGGGAAGTCTGTATCAGTAGTACCATATGCACCACCAATCTGAATACCACCACCAAACTTACTTACTCCAGAACCAAAAGCAGATAATGCTCCATAAGTTGCGAAATCACCAGAAGAATTCTCAAATGATAGTCTTGTCGTATTTCCATCTTCACTAAAGAAGTGCATGTCACCGCCATAGATCGATAGATCACCAGTTGCAGTATCAACTTCTAATGTAGTTCTCGATGCATTATTAAGATCACCACCATTTGTTAATCTAAACCATTCTGTCTTCTCAATAGTAGAACCATTAACTGTTAAAGTATTCTCTGTAGTTAATGTACCAGCAATAGAAGTATTACCAGTGGTTTTATCCATCACTAATTTATTAAATCCTTGTCCAAAGTTAAGATCACCCTGTCCAAATGTATTGCCTGTGGTAGACTCAACCTTAAAGGTTATATTTTCTGGTACTCCACCATCATTAATAATGAAAGATTGAATATCAGTAGAAGTTAATTCAACAACCTTAACAATCTCACAATTAGATAGACGCAAGTAGTCATTAGTTGTTAAGATTCCACCAAATTCAGCAACACCAATTCTCACATTAGTAGTACCAGGAGGTAATCCACCAGCACTAGTAACATACATTGCACCCATTGTTTGTGTAGACCACAATGTTTCACCAGCAACAATATTAGATGCTGTCTTAATCGTTACTGTAGACCCAACACCATTAAATCCACTTTGAATTGGCCAAGTACCATTCAAACCAGCAATATTTGAACCAGTGATTTGTATAAATTCACCAAGATCAATACTTAAATCATTATTAGTCTTACTCTGCCAATGAATAGTAACAATATCAGTATCATCACCAACTATCTTCTGAATATCAGCATCAACAATAAGAATAGTAGCAACCTCATCAACCTCACCATCTAAATCAAAGTCAAATCCAGTAATGTAACTGGCATTTGGTTGCTTATCAAATTTAGCAATGATAGTCTCATCGGGATGATCTGTTCTTGCTGTAGTACCATCAACTGCACGTGAAACAGCAAGTCGATAACCAAGAGGATCATTAGGATTAGTAACGTTAGTTAAACCAACAACCTCAACAATTTCATTAAATGCCTCATCCCTCAAACCAGTATTAACATTATCGATAGTATCAGGAGAAGAAGCATGTCCTCTCTCAATCAGAATCAAATCACCAATTTTAAAGTCATTAACAGCAGGTTGTGTAATAGGTAAGTCATAAAGATTACCTGCAGCATTAACACCATTAACCTTAAAGGTGATATCCGATCCTGCATTACCCAACGCTGCTGCTGGTATGGTTAGTTGATCATTATCACTATAACCACTACCAGGTGTTGCTAATGTAAGAGAAGAATTACCATTAATATCGATATCAATAGTAAACAATGCTCCAGATCCTGTGCCACCAGTAGGTTCAATGAATGAATATGTACCAGTAACCCATGCTCCATCTTGCATGGGTAGAATATTATCAATTCCAGCAATCTGTCCACCAGCAAGCAGATAAGTAGTACCACCCCAGTTACCTTGACCAGAAGTATCAATCTCCTTACCAGTTGGAACATACTTAAGGAAATCAATATTAGGATTAGCAAGTGAACCAATAATATGAGTACACGTACCAGCAGAGAACATAGCACGTTCAACTTCAATGATACCTGCCTGCAATCCACCAACCAGTTTGATGTGTGAATTAACAGTGGCACTTGCCAGAACTTCCAGTGAGTTACGAATTGTTGTTATACCACCAACACCAGCAATCTCCAATCCAGAAGTATTCTTACCAAGTGTAAGTGTATTAGTATGTTGACCATCAATTAGATCTACATGACCAGCAGTAGAGAAGATACGAGTAGAAGATGTACCAGCAAATGCACCAATCTCAAGTGTACCAGCAAGTTTTGTTTGATATGTACCAATGTATGTCTTACTATCTAAATTAGGAGCAGCACCACCAATTCTAACATCACACTGAGAACCTACTGTATCTTTAGAAGTAGCAATTTCAACATATGCATTTTCTGTTGCCCTATGAATCTCAAGAACACTATTACCAGCATTAGAACCAATCCTCATCACATGAGTAGAAGTATCACCAACACTATTACCAATATTAATTGTCTGTGAATTAGTAGTGGTGTTACCTAAAATAATAGATTCTGCATTAGCAAGACCAATAAAGAAGTCAGTATGAAGATTGATGAATTGGAATGTTTCAGCAGTGCTGTTAATGTCACCACCATCAACACTTAGATCATCATGAATCTTAACGTTACCAGTGAATCTTGAATCACCAACAACAACTAAGTTTCTATCAAGTGCCTTATCAGTAATTGTGCTATGAGCAGCATTAATAGCAACTCTACCACCAGGTTGATAAGTAGAATGTCTATAAGTAAGTATCTTGATAGTAGCATCACTGTTCCCACCAACCAAAGTAAGTATATCGTCTGCTTTATATCCAGAACCAGAAGCAACAACGACAGCACTTTCAATAATACCACTAGCATTACATGTAGCACTAACGGTTAATGCTGCATCTCCACTACCACCAGTAGTTGTTAATGTCGAAGTACCTGGTGTATATCCAGTACCACCAGTAACAATCTGGAAAGTTGCTTCCAGAGCATCACTGGTAGCAACACGTAATGTTGCATAATCATCAGCATCCGTACTATCACCACCAACTAATAAAGCATTATCTTCTAAATTATATGTCTTATTGTTAGATGTTTCTTGTAGATACTTGTTATCAGTAACAGCACCAAGAGAATCATAAGTAACTAAAGATTTACCAGAAATGAATGCTGTTCCAACAACATCAAGGTTTGCTCTTGGATCAGTATCAACACTAGTGCTGGCAGTTAAAGCACCTTCAATTGCCATCCTACCGATGGTATTGATGCCCAACCTATAATCACCAGGTACTTCAGTTAATGTACGTAATGCTTCAGTACCCAATAAACCTGTTTCCTTCCAAGATGACTTGGAAATTTCTATCTTAGCACCAGCACCTTCATTTGCCCAAGAATAAGTGTTAGCAGCAATCTGATTATAAAGATAGAACCGACATGTAGACGCAGTACCATCAAATCCAGTACCAATAACAGCCCATGTGCCATTAAAGAATGTATTACTGAAGTTACTGATACGTACATACTCACCAGGTCGTATACCAAGTCCATTATTACTAATACCTGATGCCCATTCAGCAGTAATTAAAGCTGAGTTATCAGCAGTTAATGTAAGGATTGATAGGTCAGGAATTTCTGTGTAATAATTAGTATAAATCCACCCAAGTGATCCAGTATTACCAATCTCAAGACCCTTATAAAGAACATCACCAGCAACAGGAACTATTGACGAACCATAAGTAATGTTTTGTAAAGTATAGAATGCAGTACCACCAGCACCAGCAGAATACAATCCACTATTATTTGGTGTTACATTAGATGGCTTGCCACCTGTATAATGAGTTCTTAATGAATACCCCTGACCAATGTCACCAACGTTGCCTCTACCAGTTAATTGGAATACAGCAGAACGTGTTATGTTCCTGGTGAGTAAAATATCACCTGCTTTGTTATCCCTGAAGGATGTACGATCAAGTGTTGGATCATCATTAACACCAACATGACTGTAGATACGTAATGAATCACCATCTTGTGGATCAACATTAATATGAACAGGGTTATTTAAGTAAGCATCACCCTCAACTGTAATCTTATCATTGAATGTAACAGCAGTATCGAAGGTTGTTACCAATGCTCCGATAGAATCCTGATCATCCTCAGTCTCTTGTAATTCTGCTTTCTCAAGGAAAGTCTCTTCGCCTGTAATAGCGTTGATCTTACGGTTACCTATGTAGAGGTCACCATTAGAGTTCAGACCCGTGTAGAATACAACACCAGCGTCCTCACGCTTCGCTTGAGCGTAGTAGTCCTGATAATCAGAAAGGACCACTTCCTGACGCAATGGGAAACCAGTTGAGTAGTTACCTGGACCATATCCAAGATACTCAAATGTATGGTTACCAGAACGTGCAATAGATGGACGACGAAGTTCAATATAGAACCTATCTTCTAATGGGAACTGCGAGTCACCACTAATAGGAATCTGTCTATTCTCGGATCCAATCGATGCATTACCACCCTGTGCTTGAATCCTATTATCTAATACAGGATTAGGAGTCTGATAATATGCTGTCGTATTAGTAAATTCATAATCCTTTAAAGGATCAGTTGCTAATAGGTCAACAACAGCTTCTTTTGTTTCACTGAATTTATTGTCATTTAACGTTACATAACCATGTACGTAATTATTGGCGGCGGAAATTGATACAGAAGGATCTGTAATATTTGTATCTTTTGTTCCATTCGCTTGTACTTGGAACCAAAGAGGATCATTCTTATAATTGAATGGATACAGACTGGAAATTGGTTGGGAGAACTTATAATTACGGAAGTTGTCACCAACACCAGCACCTGTAGGATAAGGTGAAATATTACCACGAACAGCAGTTAGATAGTAAATACCATCTTGCTGAGCAGGAATAACTTCCTGAATTGTTTCAACATCAAAGATATAGAATGTATCCTCAACTTCAGATACATCTTCCAACAGTTGCAAACTATATGTGTGTCCAGTAGGTGTTGTTACTTTATCACCAGGACACAATGTGTATAGATTTGCTCCATCCATTCTATAAAGATAACTATCTTTATTAGACCTAGACTTAGTAGAATCAGGTAATCCAAAGGAATCCGGTCTACCCATGCTAGTCCAGAATGTTCCATTACTCTGGGTAAATGTTGTTAGGGCAGCACCATGTTCTAATTTACCCTCAATACCCTTAAGAACAACAAATGCAGTTGATGTTAACGCATATTCATAATAAGCATGAACATAACCAGAACCTGTCGAACTTCCTGCCCACGCAACATAGTTAGTAGAATTACTATTATAAAGATCAGACTGAATACCAGCACCTTGTGGTATAGCAATTTCAAGAATTACAAACTGCTCATTCTTAACTGCAGTATTCTCAACATGATGATCAAATACTGTTAATTCTAATCTATCAGCACCATTAACACTAACAACTTTAGCACTCTGAATTGTAGTCTTGAAGAGACTATCAAATTCAATACTCAGTGGATTTTTATATGGATCATAAAGATTATCTCTATTCTCTACATCAACACCAGCAGCATCAAGAGTTGTGAGATTTAAACCCAATTGTTCTGTAGGTTGTGATGGGTTGTAAAATTCAGCAACATCAGGAGCACCACCAATTGGTTCTAACTGGAATTTCTGTGGTCTTAACCTTCTCCTATCATCAGTTCTCGTCTTAACAACATAACCATTAAGTGGTTCTCTTACATTCTGAAGATATTGTGGGATGACATAACGTAATCTATAAATCCTATCATCAGGAACACGCTTATCCTCAAGACGCTCAAACCATGTATCTGGTGTGAACAAATTACCTGTTCCATCTAAGAAATCAGCATCATGGAATCTAGTTAAGATATTATCTGGATCAGAACCACCAACGGATTCTTCTTTTACATTAAGATACCATCTCTCAAATGTTTCAGCATCATACTTGAGTGGACTAGTCTTCTTATCACCATAAACCAGGAAGTTACTTCCACCAGTAAATAATACCTCATTAACACCAGCTTGTGCATCTGCTTGTGTTAAGTGGATAGTAAAGCTATTCTTAGTTTGGAATCTAGGATAGTAATACTTATTAGTTCTAACTGTACCAGTCCAACCATCATGATCACCAGATGAAACGATTGGTAATGCAGATCCTGTTTCAGTAGAGATACCGAAGAAAATTTTCTGTCCCACGACATTCGCCAAAGGAATATCAAATAAGTGAGGAACTTCGGACTTAATAGCACCACCAGCACCAACATTAGACACATAACGATACAAATCGTAAGAATCATGTACAACATACTGTTGAATCAGAACCTCAACACCAGAATCCATGAAATCTGTTTCTGGAGAGAAGATATAGATACCTGCTGCAGCATTCTCTTTGCTACTTGCTAGCATAAGTTTAGTTGAAGCTGTGGTATCAAAATCAGAAGATCCATTAAAGGTGTATGGATAGGTATCACGACCAGGAGCAATTACATAGTAAGTAGTATTAGGTTGGAATCCACGTGGGAGACGAACCAAACGCTTATCAGTAACACTATTAATTGCTGTAGGAATCAATCGCACAGGAGTACCAGTTTGGAATCCATGTGGATCTGATTGACCCTGACCAGTATTAACTGTGAATACAGTAGCACGACCAGACAGAGATGAAGATTCAATGATTGGTTCAACTCTTGTTACAGAATTAGCATTACCAGACATAATCAGATTAACAGTATCAAAGTATCCTTGAATTGCAGTAGCAATACTTGTACACTCTGGATAATCAGCAGAAATAGTAATACTATCATCTGCAACTGGTTGTGCTGTAGCAAAATTACCAGTTGTTGTAAAATACAACCACGCAGTTGTACTATCGCCACCAGCAAGGTAAGGAGTACCAGCAGTTGTGTCACGTAATGTGATAGTTGTTGCATTAACAATGCTATCAATAACAATATTATCAGCAATAGTATTAACTATTGGAGTTGCAGTACCAGTATCAACCCAACCATTAGTAAAGTCATTGGAATTAAATTCCTGAACTTTCATGCCAGAATGCAATCCTGATGTGTCACCAACAACAACTGTTGCACTTTGATTAGTAGTAGTACAGTTCTTAATCAATAGCGTAAAGTTACGCATTGTGCTCATCATGATCTTCTTAGCATGACCATAAGCATCTAGAGTTTCAGTCAACTCATTTGTAACATAATTAAGATTACTTCCTACAAAGTAAGAATTAGCAGTATTGATAGAATTAACATTACCACCAACACGAAGATCTTTAATAACAGCATCAACAAAGTACCCAACATCACGCTGACACTTAGTTATAGAAAGTGATTGATTAGTTAATAAATTCGGATACTTATTAGTAATATAACCATAAGTTTCTTCTGCAATAAACTGTCTATTCTTCTCAATCAATGTAGCAGCATCTTGTGCTGTATTAAAATCACTATTTCCATCAGAATCTAAATCAAAGTTGAAATTAAAGGAAGAAGGAGTTATTGTTGATAGTGAAGCAGTATAAGAAGTCCAACCACTTGGTGATAATGTTGCATGATATGTCTTCTTACCACCAACACCACCAGATGAAAGGTTTACAAAGATCTGATCATCATACTTTGCACCCAACCTATATCCACCAATATTGGCAGCAGGACGTTTTGCTGGATCTTTCTGTTCATCACCAGCAATATACAACCTACTATGATTCGATTGATCATTAGATGTCTCAATATCAATAGTATAATACTGATTCTTAACAATTGCACCAGCAGAACTATCAACTAGCTTTGGAGGAACAATAGCATCGATATATCCACCCTTGTCTTGGTTAAAGGCATAACCCTTAAATCCTTTAGCGTGTAGTGATGTATTACCAAAGTTGGAGTTAGAGTTGGTAATTGACATATCACCACCACTTTCCATTATGAAGTGATCATGATAACCAACAGCAAATACAGATACACACTGAATAAATGCATCATCAGATGCTTTAATATGCCAGTTTCTCCATGCATCCTTCCAATAAGCATCACCTTTAGTGTGATATGGAGTAGTAGCAAATGCATCAGTTAATGATGCTTGATTCCATGTATTATTAAACCTATCATAACGAATGAATGCCCTATCATCTTTCTGGAGGGTAACACCCGTGTACTGAGCAACAACCATTGATCGGAATCCAGTTGTCCTGGATCCATCAGCCCACATGCCGCAATAACCCCATGTAGAACGGATAGAGCAGTTAAAGACATAAGGAGAAGCAGACTCAACAGAATCAATCTCTGCCTGGATTACAGCACCTGTTCCCAGACCATTCGCTGTGGTGTATGTTGCATTATCAACTAGACCCAACCCATAAGGATTTGTGCGGATATTATACGTGAAAACTTTTGGATTAGTAGAACTAATACCAGTAATCTTCCATGTACCATTAACCTCACTAGATAATCCACTATTGAGAGTAGCAACATACTGACCAACGTAATAACCATGATCAACTTTTGTAGTAACTTCTAGTTGAGAAGCAGCACCACCATCAATAGCAGTAACTTTAATACTTTCAATGTTTCTGGTATCAGATAAAGGACCAACAATCCTATTCTCCTGTACACATTGCTCAAGTTCTCCATCATCAATTGTTGGTTGGAATTGTGCAAATGCTCTTCCTACCTTCTGATAGTATACATCCAAATCCTCATTATCAGCATAAGACATAATAGTGATCTTATGGTGAGAATATTCAGGAACTACTAAAGAAGTAAAATCATTAGGCTTGTTATATACTTTCGCTACGTTATCTGCCTGAGAATATAGTGGCGAATTGGATGATAGATCACCATCCTTAATAGTCATCTGCCACAAGTAACAACCACCCGTTAGACGGAAGATACCAGATCTACCCACATCACCATCAACACAATCAGGAACATATAGAGGTCTAACAATGGTACGACGTAAGTCATAACCAATCAATGAACAACCTCTAGGTACAATAGCACCACCATCTGATGCATTAAACTTATACAGTACGTTATCTGGATTAGAAAGGTCAAGAATACTATCATCCTGCCATTCTTCTAATGCTTGATTATAATCAAAGATTGGAACAGTACCAGTAACCTGTACCGAAACAAGATTAGAAAGATTACCAGCAGTAAGAGTGCTGGTCATAATATTTGTTAATGTTATGATGTTTGATTGTACATCAGAACACGCTAAAGCACTACCAGATGTACCATAATCAATGTCTGGTGTGGTTTGACCAGCAATAGCTGGTCCTTGTGTAACAACCAAATCCTTACTGTAAAGTTGATTGCTTACAGCTTTAGTCATCTGATCACGAGCACCATTAAATGCTGTGACAGATTCAGCAACTTCTCCTAGTAAACCAGGATTAATTGGATTTCCATCACGATCAAAATATGTCTTTGTAGTAGAAATAATATTACTATTACCACCATTACGTAAATCAGATACTACAGAATCAATAAAGTATCCAATATCTCTCTTACACTTCTCTTCCCCTGCAGGAATTTTTGCAGATACAGATTCTGCAGGAAGATTATTTAAATTAGCTGCAGTAATAGTATCAGTAACTAGAGTTGTTAAAGTTCCCAAGAAGGACTGAATATCAGCACATAAAGCATTATTAGCACGGTTATTGATATTAGCAGCAAATGTAACTGCATTATCAGCAGCAGATTTAAACAAGTGTCCGTAGTTACCACCACTAATCAATGCTCCAGCAGCAGCACTAACAAATGTATGTGGATGATTACCACCAGTAATTACAGCACCAGCAACAGCAGATTGGAATGTATGGATTCCATTGTTACCACTTTGTCCAACATCAATCGTAATTGTTCCATTTGTTTGATGAGCAGCAATAATAGGAAGAGCAGTATCATATGCTCTATCTACCTTCTGTTTAATAGAACCAGCAACAGCAGATACAAATGCATGAATGTCTACATTAGAAGGTGTTGTTCCCCGTAAAGCATTCAAAGTAAATGTATTAGTACCAGTTACAGTAACTTGAATCCACTTACCACTAATTGGGTCAGTTGCTCTTGGATAAGTCTTTTCAGCAGCAGCACCAGATGCGCCACCAAATCCACAACTAAAGGTTAATCCAGCATCATCTATCTTAACCCAATCACCAGTCCTCATACCATGATCAGCAGTAGTCTGAATATTCAGAATACCAGTACTGGAATCATATGTTGTACCAGCACCAGCTGTATGATTCTCAATTGTTGCTCTAGGATATGCCTTTGTTTGTGATGCAGCAGTAATTGGTCCAACATTAACTGTGATAGTTCCGGCACCAATATCAACAGTATCAATCTGAATTGTTACATTATCAGCGAACGGATCTACCCCAGCACGAGGATAAGTATGATTTGTCTGATGATTATCAGCATCACATGTAAAGGTTAAAGCATCATTAGAAATTAAAATCGAATTAGCATTAGTTAAAGTCTGTGATGCAGGAGTCGTTAATACTAATATACCAGTTGCTGAATCATAAGTTGCATCAGTTACATCATATTGAACACCATTCTGGTTACCAGTAATAGCATTACTTACTGTACCACCAACATAAGTATGAACACCAGCACCATAAGTACAACTAAAGCTTATAGATTCTTCTGCTAACTTGATACTTTGTCCTTGCAATATACCATGATTAGCACCAACATCAAGAACCATATGACCACTTGCTGCATCATAAGTAGCACCAGTTACATTAACAGCACCTGTAGATGTCTGTCCAATATTAACTGTAATCGTTCCATCTTGCTTTGTAACACTATCTGCTAATGCACTCTTGAAGGAGTGTGGATAATTGCCACCGGAAGTTACAGCACCCACTTCAGCACCAATAAAAGTATGAGCAGATGTATCTGGAGAAATACCAATATCAACTACAACTTCTGTAGCAGTAGAAGAAATAATAGGAAGTAATGTCTCGTATGCTGGATCTTTTGGTCTCGGATAAGTATGTTGAGTGCTGTGTCCGTTATATGCACATGTGAATTTTAAAGTATTAGCACCAATTTTAATACTATCACCAGATTTAACAATACCATTATTAACAGAACTAACCCATGTGTGTACATAATCACCACCAGTTACTATAGCATCAGCATTAGCAGATTTGAAAGTATGGTCATAACTACCACCAAGAATTACTGCATTATCACCATTACCTGCAGTAGTAGAGAAGGTATGAGCAGATTCATCGGAAGAAATACCAACATTAATAGTAATTGTTTTATCCTGATGAGCAATAGCATCAGCATCTGCTGACGCAAATATATGACTAGAAAGATTTAAGTTGGAGATACCAACAAACAAATCAAAATAATCAGTAGATGCGTTAGAAACCAACAACCAATCACCAGCAACAGGATCAGTTATTCTTGGATAAGTATGATCTGTCTGATGATTATCTTTATCGCATGTAAAGGTAATACCATCTGTCTTTAATTTGACTCTATCGCCATTAACAACACCATGATTATCACACTTAATTCTTAAAATACCATTTGCTGGTGTATATCCTGTACCAACTAATGGTTGAAGATTAGTTGATCCAACATTAGTAACTTCAACAGAAGAATCAAATGATCTATCCTTTTTCTGACTAATACCATCAGTTACTGCAGTAGTACATGTATGCTGATATGCACCACCAGCAATTACAGCACCAGCAATAGCTTCTTTGAAGGTATGGTCATATTGATCATTAGCAGCTGCTGCACCAACATTAATAGTAATCGTTCCTGCTACTTGATCAACCGCATCAATATTAATAGCAGTATTGGATGCTACAGTATCATGAGTACCATCATTTCGTGGATATGTATGATCAGTAGCATTATTATCTTTATCGCAAGTGAATGTTAATGCATTATCTGCTAATTTAATAGAAGTATTTGCTTGTAGACCATGATTAGCACCAACGGTCAACACCATAACACCAGTTACTTGATCATAAGTAGCATCAGTTACATTATGATTCACAAGTGGTGTACTACCAACCTGAATGGTGAATGTATTAACAGTAGCGTTATCAATTTTTAACCATTTTCCACTAATAGGATCAGTAGCACGTGGATATGTCTTAGGTGATGCAGTACTGCCATCCATTGCACATGTAAATGTCAATGAATTATCAGCAATCTTAACCCAATCACCAGTCCTCATTCCATGAGCAGCAGTGGTTTGGATAGTCAGAACACCAGTATTACCATCATAAGATGTGCCAGCATCAGCAGCAGTATGATTCTCAATTGTTGTTCTGGGATAAGCATGATCTGAACCATGACTATCTTGAGCACAAGTAAATATTAAACTTTCTTCTTTCAGACGAATATTACTTCCTTGCCTGATAGTATGTGAATCACTAAGGGTAAGAACCATCTCACCTGTAGTAGGAGTAAATGTGGCACCAGATACATCATAATCTACATTACCAGTTACACCAACATTTAAAGTAATGGTTCCATCCTGGTGCTTAAGACCAGTAGCAGTAGCAGATACAAATGTATGTGCTGTTGTATCAGGTGAAATACTAACGTTAACGTCAAAAGTATTTGCTGCAGCATTTACATTGGAAACTTCCAACCACTTAGTACTAGCATCATCAGTAGAACGTGGATATGTATGTGGTGTGGAATTATTATCCTTAGCACAAGTAAATGTTAGAGAATTATCATCAAGTTGAATTCTTTCACCATTAGAAATGGTTAATGTTGGTACTGTAAGAGTTAGTACACCAGTTGTAGGAGAATAATCAGCACCTGTTACTTCATGTGATGTAGAACCAACACTAGCAATTGTAATAGGCTTATCATATACTGGATCTGTTGCTCTAGGATAAGTATGCTCTGTGAAATGGTCATCCATAGCACAGGTAAAGATCAATGATCCTGTTGCCAGTTTCAGTGTCCTGCCTGCATTTAATGTATGGTTTCCAATTGTCAGAACCAGGTTACCATTAGCAGGGTTATAATCAGCATCAGTAGGAGTATAATTTACTCCAGTAGTTGCACCAACATGAACATCAACAGTATCATTGGTGAGATTAGTAACAGGTAACCACTTACCACTATAAGGATCAGTTGAACGAGGATATGCGTGTTCTGTATTATTACGATCTTGGTCACAAGTAAAGACCAAAGAATTATCTAAAATCTTAATCCTATCCCCACTAATATAGTTATGATCGGGAATAGTAAGTTGCATTACTCCAGTAGAAGGAGTATATGTAGCAGTAGTTGCTGTACGAGATGTTTCACCACTGAAGTTATGGTTACCAATATCTAATGTTAAAAGTCCTGTTGTAGGAATATAAGTAGCAGCACTGACATTATATGGTACATCAGGAGATAAACCAACATTAACATTAAATACTGTTCCACCCGTTCCATTAGGTTGAGCATTTGAAACCGTCAACCAATTATTAGAAGCAGGATCAGTTATTCTAGGATATGAATGATCCGTAGCATTATCATCTTTATCACAAGAGAATGTAACAGCACCATCAGCAAGTTTGACTTGATCACCATCAACAAATGTGTGATTATCAATACTTAAGGTTAAAATACCAGTTAATGAATTATATTCTGTTCCTGCTATCGGAGTATGAGTTGAACCAACATTACTAATAGATAGAGCAGCATTATATGCAGGATCATCAGTACGAGGATATACATGGTCTGTGATATTACCATCCATATCACATGTCATTGTGATAGAACTATCGGCAATCTTAACAGTTTCATTCAACGAAAGATTATGAACACCAATTGTTAGGACAAAATCACCAGTAGCAGGATCATATGTCGCATCTGTTGGAGTGTAATTAACAATTGGAGAATGTCCAACATCAACTGTAATAAAATCTGTTGCTACCTGAGTAATTTCAAGGTATTTACCAGCAGCAGGATCATTTGCACGTGGATATGCATGATCAGTAGCATTAGAATCAGAATCACAACTGAATACTAAACTTCCAGAAGCAATATTAATATGATCACCAATTGATAACCCATGATCTGCAATTTCTAATACAAGTTCACCATTAGAAGGAGAATAAGTAGCACCAGTAGGTTTCCAACTCTGTGTTGCTGTACCATAATCAGAACCAGGAGCATTATCAGCAGTAATTGTTAAATCTTGTACTGATAATTGGTTAGAAATAGCAAGAAACATCTGATCCCTTGCTTGCTCAAAAGCATAATTTGCTTCTGCTTGCTCACCATTTAAACTATCATTTAACCACGATGTACCTGCTTCATTAAAGAAGGTTTTTAAAAATTTACGTGTATATTGATTACCATCTGCCTGAGCAACGTCCAGTGCTAGAGAATCAATGAATAGACCTAAATCCCTCTTACACGTTTCCTCATATGATCCATGATTAGCATACTGAGTAAGAGTTTTAGTCCATGATGTATCAATAATTTCTTGACGATTCAGTTGAAGTAATCTAAAAGCATCCTTGAATCGTGAATAATCCTGTGTTTGACTGTCGTTAGGATAATAAAAATCGGGGTGGTTAGTAGCAATATCAGCAGCAGCACGATCAACAATTGCTTGCCTATTTGCATCAATTAAGTTAGCAGCATCAAAAAATCTAACTTCTGGATTAGCAGCATCAACCAGACCAGGACGGTTATCAATATAGTGGTTACCAGGCATCAGCATAACGCTAAACTGGTCAAACCTATCATTATCCTTACCAGGTAGATAAGAATAACGTGAAACCTCTATAAATGCCCTCTGAATTGTCTTGAACGGACGGAGAGGACTATTACCTCTATTATCTAACTCGTCTGTTGCATTAAAATCATCCGGCGAAACGTACAGATACTTACCTGTTTTACTTGAATATAAGTTATCAAGTCTTGTTAATGGCATAACTAACCGAACCGTGCTACTTCTACTGGTTGTATTTATACATTAAAATTGAGTTAAACTCCCCCGACTGGAATCGAACCAGTAACATCCAAATTAACAGTTTGGCGCTCTGCCTGATTGAGCTACAGGGGATTGGAGCGGATAGACGGAATCGAACCGACGACGAAAGGTTGGAAACCTTTAGTTTTACCTCTAAACTATATCCGCATAAAAATGATGGGAGGCCTGCGTGATGCCACAAGTAGGATTCAAACCTACAGTCTACCCATTACAAGTGGGTTGCATTATCGTTATGCTATTGTGGCGTTAATTTATTAAATTCAAATTTTCCGAATTTTCCCCCCCATACTTGTTCTGTAGTATCCAAAAGATATCCCCTATCAACAACATGATAAGATCTACTACTCAAAAAAACCTCAGATAACATATATGTAACTTTATCATTCCAATCAACACGACACTCACATCCAGCAATACCCCCCTCAAATTTCTCTCCTGTGTACTTCAGTATACTATCACATCCTTTCTTATGTGTCAAGGCATTTTCAAGCAAATCGAGATTATGAAAACCTTTATGTATATTCTTTGGAAAATCATAATTCTTGATCCTAATACAACCATTATCTTCAAATGGTTCTATCACAAATGTCCGATAAGGATCATATAATTTATAATTATATGCCTGTTCACAATAAAAATATTTTCCCACTTTCCTATGTTCTAATTGCACCATCGCATATTTTGCAGGAAACGAGAACGCCTGTACTTTATTCTCCCATTTTCCTTCAAACCATTCATTAAACTTATCAATCATCTTTAGGTAATAATTCAGGATCATTAACAGGAATCTCAAATGCCAAAGGATGACATTCTTCTTCCATTAAATACGAATTCCATCTCCACAAATCTTCATCTGTATAATCCCTCCCCTCCATTGCTTCGACCTGAATGGAAGGGTGTTCCTGTATAATTGACGGTAATTCATCAAAAGTATATGGCACATCTTGGATAAAATACATTCTAACCACATTACCCATATAAAAAGAATATCGTTGCGAAAGTTTATAATCCATCAATCAATCCATTATACTTTATTTAGATCACTCGTCGTAAACCCTACATTCAAATGCATCAGGATGATTCTCACAATACACTTCTAATTTTGAATCTTCGTGCCTTGTATGAAAATCATTGATTTTACCTTCATTCTTATTTACCTCATCATTCCTATGATACTCATCATAATAAGCATGAGAAGTTTTTAGATCTTCTTCAGTATACTCCAGCATACCATGATTGATATGTTCTTTACCATCTGGTTCGATGTAAACTTCATGGTCTAAGTCGTGCTTAATGGTAGTCATTAAATTCATTCTACGTTTCAAACAGTATTTATTTTACACGAATAACACTATTTTGTCAAAATCGACTTTTTTGAGGAAAAACACACGGCGATTATTTTGCCGAATTCATGTAATCAAAAAGTGAAATTAGTTTAAGAAAATTGTGGTTCCAGTAATACTCAAAATACCACCAACATTAACGGTAACCAACCCAGCAGTTGTAAGAAAACTTACACCAACACCAAAAGTAGACCAGAAACTATTTGTGCCAGTAATAATAACACTAGCTTTTCCTGGTCCAGCATGAATAGTCCATGCTCCTGGATTTGGTTTGGACCCTTTAACGGGTATACCCATTATTCTATTCACTTTTTGCCCATTAATCTGTTCTTTCCAATCACCAATAAGAGCTCTAAACCCAAAACCACCTACCCTAGTTTGGAAATTTATATTCGTTCCAGCATCAACATTATAATGACCCTTTAAAGGCAAACCCATACTATAGTTTCCCAGCATCACATGGTTGTGACTACCACTAGAGCAGCTAGTTATTTTAGATCCAGGTAAGAGTTGATTTGTACATACTTCACCAGAACCATCAGTATGCTTACCGCCAGTAACTGTTTCATTAATAAAAGCAGTGTTTATATTATAATCTCCAGTATGAAGACTAGTCTTACCATTACCATCACCACACTCAATATTAATTGCTTCACCAGCTTTTAAAGTAAGAGTCTTGACAGCATTAATAACAATATTATCACCTTTTATACCAACATCATCACCTGTAGATTCTATAGCAATTTCACCTTCCCCATATAATGAGATTGCAGACTTATCCTTAGTATTTTCACCACTTTTTGCTTTATCACTCGCTTTTCTTGTGGAATCTTGTGGTCCCTTTGCGTGTAAATGATATGTACCAGTTTTAACTATATGATCAGCACTGGTGGTAGTAAAAACACCACTACCAGGACTACCATCAGATACTCTACCAGTAGCAAAAGTGATATTATTCAATGAATCCATAAGGAAAGTCTTTGAACCATCACCTATAAGATAACCTCCAGGCTGACCATTCTCACCCATCCAACATAATCCCATCCAATCAGCATAAGTAAGAAAATTATTTGGTGTACTTTCACAAACTGCTCCATCCTTAGTCTGTCTCCCACCTGTTGGTTCTGCTGCAGGTCCACTAGTCTGTTTAGGATGAAAAGTTCTTGCGTTTTGTCCTGTTGTACCATTGCGAGGAGGACGACCGCCCGGGCGGCCGCCAGAGTGGACCCATTCTCTATCATTCATTCCAAATGTCATTTTAAATTACCTCCTAAGGACAATCAATATATTTGCCAGTACCAATCTTAACGTACTTAGCCGCTTCAAGATCTTCCTCAGACAAACAAACCATACTCGGCATTGCAAATGCCCCCATACCACCACCACCAACAATAACAATTTTTGGTGTATGATCATATATTATTGTTCTATCTAATATTTGAACACTCACCACCATACCACGATTATCAATCACTGCCTTAGCAACACCAGTCTCACCATCAACATATACTTTCGGAACAGTTTCATATCTAATGCCTGGTGCAATCATAGTAAAGGAATCAATAATACACCTAACATCACTACTACTCGGAAGGTTCTCTTTATAATTAAGTCCACCCCTCGTTACTCTAATTTCAGATACATACCCAGACGCATCCAATAAAGCAATACCAGTAGCACCATAACCAGCACCAGTAATAAGAACCTTAGGTGGTTCATAATATGGATCACCTTTATTGTCAATAGGTATACTTATGATTGATCCACGAGGATCTGTAATAGGATCTCCTGCAGTAGGTCTATCTAGGGCAGGAGGATCAGGTTCTGTAGAAATTGTTGGAGCAACATATGTACCATTAATAGTTACTACTTCAGTTGCATCATAACCAACAATAGTAAAGTAAAGACTCTCATCATTCTCATCATCCAAATCATCCAACAAACCAATAGTAACAACAGCAGTATTATTACGAACAACAAATTTACCACTCAAACTATCTTGCACAAGATCATTAGCAGTAACATCACCATATATTAAATATTCACCCTTAGTACCATCAGGTACATTCTGTGTATTAATAGTCATCACTACATCTTCACCTTCATTATATTTGCTCTTATCTGCAGATACTTGATAATTAACTAAAGTACTAGTAGATACTCCATCTGGATATAGTAATGAATCCATGTTACCAGCAATAGTTATCTCTGTGTTTGCATGTTCTACCATGACACTATCAATTGCATCAATAGTAATAACAGAATCATCGTTACCACCAGAAATAGAAACTGTCTCTCCAATAAGATATCCAAAACCAGGTGCATCAATAGTAGCACCTGTTATTTTACCATCAGCATCTACCTCTGTTACATTAATTGTTAATCCCACACCACTACCAGTAGTGGTTGTCAAATAAGCATCTGCAACACTATACCCAGTACCAGATTGACTAATAGTAAATCCATTAAGAGGAACAATTCCTGATACTGTCTCATGTAAAGTAAACTTCATCTTCTGTTGTGCTAATGTTTGTGCATCATCAGCAATTGTCACTTGTATTGGTGTTGCTCCAATAACAATATCTACATCCTCAAACACCCCCTCAGAATTAACTCTTTGATCAGTGACTACAGTTTTCTTAATAACACCAAACGTTCCTGTTAATGCATTATTATCGTCATCTTGATTAGGATCTCCAGGAGCAAGAGTATCTTCTGTTATAGTAGTTCCTGATAATGTATAATTTAACTGATGATGCTCAGGAACATTAGATGTATATACAGTAAATGTAATTGTCTCTGTATCATAAACATAATCTGGATCAGCAACAACACTATAATACTTATTTCCATTTACATCTATAGGAAGTTCAGGTAAATCATCTTCATCAGTACTAGTACCATCATCATACCCATCTTCAAAACTTCCATCACCTGTACCATTACCTGTACCATCTCCACCAGAAGCGATATCATCCATATAATCATTAACCGCATCAAGTATATCATCAGGATCATCCTCATCAGGCATTGGTGGAGTAATGGATGGATCATTCGCAGGATCAACAGCAGTTGGTGGGAAGAATGAATCAGGTGTAGGAACATTACCTATAGATCCTGGTGGTGTAGATCCCCTAGTAGGTATCGTAGGTAATGGAGCCTGTGGAACACCACCAACGAAAGTAATATTAGTATTCTTTTCGTCAAGATAATCTTTAGCATCATCACAAACAAATCTATCTCCAGTATCACCTTCTTCAATCTCACCTATAAGTTTATCTAACCAGTCAGGTTTCTTATCCTCTTCCTCTTCCTCATCTTCACATGAAGAACCATCATTACACACACATACATTTTCCTTACACTCAGCATCAGGACCACTACATGTAATACCAAGGAACGACATAACACTACTAAACACATTACCTATTATACCACCAGCACCACCAATAATAGACATAATAGATTCCAATGGTCCAAGAACCATATTAATCAAACCATCAATAAGACCCATGATATGATTAAGAACACCCTCTACTAAATCAGTAATAAAACAAACAGCAGGGGAAAATACTTCCATAAGATAATTGAATAATAAATCAGTCAACCATTCAGTAAGTTGTTGAATTATATCCTCAATAGAACATCCTAACGATTCAAGTAATTTATCTAATGTTTTCTTAACTCTCTTTAAAATATTACCTTCTGGTCTTGTTGTCTCATGCGTTGCCTCAGGATCTAAAGGTACTTGCTTTGCCTGTTCTTCTGGTACATTCAGACCAAGAACTGTCTTAACAATCCACTCAATCCCCATACGAATATACTTAATCATCTCAGATTGCACTCTTCCCATCAAAGAAGTGACTAAACGATTCACTCTACCTATATGATACCTAGCAATACTCGTTTGATCATATAGAAAACCATTAGCACCACTCACAAAGTTATTACCAACAGTAGAAGATGAACCACTATTAGCAGCAAGCATCTCTGATATAATATTCTTCAATGACTTATCAAATTTGCCTTCAGTTCCACACTTGGGGTTAGCAACTGTGACACATACTTTAGTTCCACCTGTATTTGTCTCTGAATTGGCCTCCGTTGCTGCTTTTAATGCCTTCGTAGCCGCTATATGAGCAAGTGAAGATTTGGTTGTACCACCAGAGGTATCAGCACCAGTCTCAGGATCTACCTGGCCTGGTTCGCTTGGAATCTCATGATGTGTTGGTTTAACATTAGGTTGTGTAAAAGTAGTAAATGATTTACATCCATCTTCTCCTGGTGTAGGATCTTCATTCTTAACAACAGTTGAACCAGGTGTATGGGCAATAGATCCCATAATCATTGGTTTCTGTTTCTCAACAGGATCTAAAAAGAATCCAAGAACCCAATTACCAGGTTGAAGATTAACACTACCACCTGTCGTACCACCATCAGAATATGGATGTGTTAACGGCATCATGGACTGTGCCCATGGCAATTCCTCAGTTGGAGTTACATCACAACTCTTTAAATGCTCACCTACAATTCTTACACGAAATCTTCCACCATGCTTTTTGTCACTATCACTACTAGATTCGATCTGACCGATCCACCAAACGAATCCATCAGATCCAATCCGATTAGTTTGTAATACTGATGTTAAAACGGGATCCATACTAAACTACAAATATATTGTATTTATCTACTTAAATACCAGGATCTGAAGATGCTTTAGTTACTTGTGCACCAGATTTCTTCATACCATAGGTATCTCTAATTATTATTAGCGTACTACAACCAACCTCTTTGAAAGAATCAAAAGTATGTGTGAGTTGTGAAATTAAATACACACCACTGTGTTCAGGATCATATATATCCTCATCCTTATGTGCTCCGGGAACCATATTTGGTATCAATATCTTCACTGTTTGTCCTATCTCCAAAGCAGGATTAATTGGTACTTTAATTATAACCTTTTGATTCTGAAGAGAATTCTGACGTGCTACAGATTGCACAACATAATGCTTCTGAAAATCAGTAATAATTTCATCTTTACTTTGCTTAGTACTACCACCATCCTTCTGCTCTGGTGATGCAATTTCATTATCAGGATTCCATGTCTCATGATCTATTAATATAGACATAATTCTTGTGGGATGTTCTGCTAGTTCTGCCTGTCCAGTAGGAACTCCATCTTGTTCACCCAAATGATTCATTGCTTTGAATGAGTCTGTTAATGTATATGATGTCTCATCATAAGCACCTGTACTAATATTATAAAAACACACCATTGAAGAGAATGTACCCATTCTCAACTTACTCATCATATCGATCTCATTAACAAAATCAATATCTAAAATTTTAATTCTAGTATCTTCACTACCAATCTCAGCATTCTCTTGAATATATTCTTTAACAGGTGGATTTCCAGTTGGATCATTCAATTTATCAATAGAATTATAATGATATCCACTAATATTTTCATAAAAAATATAACCAGCAGTACCTGATAATTTACTCTCATACTCCGAAGTCTTCTTACCAGCACCACCTTTTGGTGGTTTGGTATTAGCACCACCCAAAGAATTACTCTTATTATTCTTATTAATAGCAGACTTACCTGATTGAGGAATAGATCTAATTGTAAGTGAATCTATAATAGCAAATGGGGATTTTCTTCCTGGAAAAAATACTGTACTATTACAAGACTCTTCAACACTTATATTCTTTTCTGTTCCAATATGCTCCTTCAACACCTCCTCAACAATCTCATGAGGATAACCTTTCAATTGCTTACCAACTTTAGTAGTTTCATTTAATAATGCTTCATGAGAAATTAAACCCAACTTATATGTCTGCATTCTATCAGTACTAAACCTAGAATAAATTTTAAAAACTTTAAAATTATAAACATATTCACTATCACCAACCGATATTTTAATTGATATATTTTCCAATCCCTGAATAGGAAGAGATGAAATAATATTTTTAGCATTATCAACAACTGTCATTTCAGCAGCAACAGTAGGAGCTGCAAAAGTCTCAAAGTAATCAATCTTTTGCACCATGCCAGTGATATTCTCGGTTTTACTACCATTAGATGAAGTAATAATAACCTCTTTTAATTTAAAACTTGAAGCGTATGTTTGTGTCATGAATTTTATGCTCCGTGAATAGCAGCTGCACAAGTACCACCATAATAATTACTCAAAGATGTACCACAATATTCTAGAATTGTAGAATAAACTCCAGATTCAGTAGAAACAGGTGCTGTACTTGCGATAGGAGGACGTTGTTGTTGTTGTGATGGAACAACAAATGCAGTTGGTGGAGGTTGTGATGTGGGAGATGGATTATTTAACGACGCAGTTCGTGGTTGGGGTTCTGGTACTGGCTTCCACTTCCTCTTTCCATCTTGTCCGAACCCATCGTACTTATATAGTTGACCAGTCGTTGAATTACGATAATATGGCATAAAGTAATCTGCAGGTGGTTCACCAGGGAATGTTGGAGGGTTAAAGGTTGGTTGTGTAGCGATGGATGATGGTGCAGTTGGGGTGATAGCGTTTTGTGTATTGTTGGATGTTGGATTACCTCCTGCCTGAATGAGTCTCAAACTAGCAACAGTATTATCCCAACCTTCTTTCCCTGCCTTATTTCTACCTCTATCTTTATCATGATAAGTAGAATCTTTAGTTCCACCTAATCTAGCAGCAGCATCTGGTCCTTGAGGCAGAGCTCTCCACGTTGGTGCTAACTTAGCAGCAAATGATTCGGCAGATTGCTTACCAGATAAGTAATCTCTGAGTCCATGACCAGTTTCAAGCATTTTAATTGTAATAGCATCCTGAACATCAGGAGTAAACAATGTGTCGGCAGTATATCCAGCAGCAAGTGCCCTTTTCATAATATATCTTGGCATATGTTGGTATCTACCAATAGCACCCTTAGCATGGTCCTGTAACCACTGAATAGTTTTTTCAGTTGCTTTACCAGGAGTGCCCCCACGTGATGTATTAAAGATATCATAAGAACCCCCAGATTCTCCTGCAGCAATGAGATCTAGTACACCTTTCGCTCCACCAGAGAGAATAAACGGCCGGCCAGCATTCGGGTTGGGAGTGGTGGTTTGGTTAGCTGATGAATTGTTTTTTTTGTTTCCAAATAAACCCTTAAAAAAGTCACCATTATCCCAACCATCATCACCACCCAAACCACCACTTGTCATAGAAGAAGTTGCCATTGCCTTTTTTGTCAATGTATTAGGTAATCCAAAAATATCAGCAACTGGTCTAGAAAATGAATCAATCTCCTTAGATACAGGAGAAGATATTGGACCCATAGCACCCTTCAATTGACTAGAAGCAGATAAAATAGTACCACCAGCGACCATCATAGGCAAAGACATTGCATCCATAACTGGTTGTGCCATCTTGGTTGCATCACCACTATTAGTA
>Ga0208639_1000297_pt1 | contig 39666 bp, 33 predicted proteins | sample ETNtaG_33_FD_185772 | JGI IMG/M metagenome (GOLD analysis project Ga0208639, IMG submission 185772) | Marine microbial and viral communities from oxygen minimum zone, Eastern Pacific Ocean - ETNP201310SV76 (SPAdes) (version 2) | ecosystem: Environmental > Aquatic > Marine > Oceanic ...
GCGATTCATGATAGCAATATTACTTGTTGCTTTATTGGCGATTCCAGTAATTGCCAATAGCCAAGGCCCCCCTGCAAAAAATTCTGAAGATAATGAAACCTCACGTTATGGGTGTACTTGTCATGGCAATGGTGCGGCTGGTGACAGAGCAGTTGTAATGATTACCGGAGTTCCTGTGATGTATGATTCAGGAGAGTCATATCAAATGACCATCACAGTAGCAGATTCAGTTACACTTGCCGGAGCAGATGGCAATACTAAGGCAGGATTCTTACTCTCATCTTCAGGTGTTGGAGATTTCACTTGGGAATCTTCACAAGATCTTAGAGATGCAGAAGATAATGCCGACGATGTCTCTCACTCTGCTACTAGCAATGGAGTATGGGTGCTTACTTGGAGTGCCCCTTCAGAAGATATTGGAGATGTTCACTTTTGGTTAGTCGGCAATTCTGTAGATAATAGTGGCTTACCCGATGAGGGGGATTACTGGAATACTCTGACATTTTCCATTCTTGCACCAGGAACTATTGAAGTGAATGATAATGCCGCAACTCTTGAGACGCGAACCATATCAGTGGGTGACTACGATACCTTATTTGTTATTGAGGAATCAGAAGCGGAGAAGGAAGCCGAGCACCAAGAAGCCCTCTCCAATACAATTTTTGAGAAAGGTAATCTATTCTACTGGACTTCACTTACCGCACTTCTAGTGGGTGCTGTATTCCAGCGTGAGATCATGGAACGACGTTACGAAACAGGACCCGAATTCCTAGCAATGGAATTAGCTTACCCTCAAGGGCTCCGCCGGGGTCTAATTGCATTAGTTACCTTCGTAATGGCCGTCAACTGGACTGCAAATGGGGGTCAAGATGACTTCATCATCGGCGCTACCTTCTTTGTTTCTGCTTGGGCTACTTATGGGGTCTACAGAACGATTCGTTCAGCCAAAGCAGAGCAAACAGTCCATGACGTGATGTGAGATGACAATCCGTGTCTCTTCTGACCGGCTTGTACCGGTTGAGGACCACTTAATTCCGTTACATAATATCCTTCGCAGATTGGCCATTTCACTTTTTTTTACAATGGCAATTTGGACCTATTTTGTCGATGATCTGATATCCTCATGGACTCTCTCTCATTCTCCTTCTGGTGCTTTGTCAGTCTATGGGCCCTACGATTGGTTGGAGATTCGTTGGTCTGCAATTATCATCTTAGCTGTAGTAACTGTTTTGCCTATTTTTTGCTATGATATGCGTAGATATATTCGGCCGGGGCTACTCGCAGAAGAACGAAAATGGTTGGATTTTTTCCTTCTAGGGAACATATTCACAATCCCTCTAATTCTATGGTATGTTTGGTTTTCGATGATTCCTACATATGTCGATGGCGTATCTGTGTTTGACTCAATTGAGAATGTTTCACCTCGTTATGATGCGAAGGAAATTTTCTCTCTCGCTAGTGGTATTTCTTGGATTGTGATAGTAGGTTTTGTAGCAACCTTTTCAACAAGCCTTGCTCGTTTATTGGGTTTCCTTGATATTTCATCCACCTTTTCTTCAAAGATATATTTGATTTGTGGAGGCTTGCTGATACTCACACTGCCTGATGTTTTTGAAGGAATTAGAGTGATTATTGCTGTTTCTAGTATGGCAATGGCTGATGCAATATCGCGTACGATTCCATCAGCACCAATTGGTGCGAAAAGATTTGATATTTCTTCTAAACAGGCTCTAGACGGAACTATCCAAAGGCTCGCTATTTTGGATTGTTCATGTGAAGGCGCAAGTCCTCCAATCCCTTCGAGAGAGGGCTGCGGTGGTGTTGCTTTCCTTAATTGTACAGCATTATGTCTTGAACGAAATGAACAGGATGCTCTTATTGAGATGGCTCTAAGATACAATTTAACACAATTTGTATTAACTGGTTGTGATGGTTCACCTGTACCCAAAAAGGTTCATGATTCTCTATATGATTTGAATATACATATCAATGGCCTGAGTTGGATGGACGAGTCTAAGGCCGTTAATGAAAAGTGGAGATCTCAATCGTTGTCACTATTCTTATCGCAATATAATGAATCATCAGACAATTGACATTCATGGACTCACATATCCGTTCCTTTCAAGGGAGTGAAACCATCCGTTGATGGTATGAGTACATGGCGTACTGTAGTCGTCACTACTCTTTTGTTGAGTGCCATCATGGTCCATTTTTATCCTAATTCAATCGATGATTGGGCCGAGAAATCAACTCCACCTCCTTCTCAAGAGGACTATCCCTATACTTCAATCCAAACTAGTGAGAAATGGTTAGTATTACCAGTTTCTTTCCCTAATAACCCAATTTCTCCTTCTAATGTGGCGGATATGTTTGCTGGAGCCGGTTGTTCAATGTGTTCTGCTGAAGATTATATCAATGTCATGACAGATGGGCAAACCGAACTTGAAATTGAAATTCAAGAAGTTTGGAACGCTCCGAATGGAGTTAGACAATGGGGTGAAGATGTCGGTGGAGAAAGAGACTATGGTTCAGATGGTAAGGGAGTTGAAAGTCTTCTTTCTAGTGTCGTTAGTGAAGTATTGAGTGGAGAAAACTTAGCTCCATGGGACTTGAATAATGATGGAGTATTAGATAGAGTACTATTGATTCATTCTGCCCCGCCTCAGGAAAGTTCGGGCAATTCAAACTCACTTTGGAGCCATTTTTCTCTATTAGATGACCCCTTGACCGTAGGTGAATGGGAAATCGAACATTATGTAGTAGCTTCAACTGATTCGGGATTAGGTACTGTTATTCACGAAATATTGCATTCCATGGGCGCCTTAGATTTGTATGATGTTCATGACGAATTACCCACGAGTAATTGGAACGGTATTGGGGATTGGGGGATAATGGCAAGTGGAAACTGGAATGGTGACGGCGAAACTCCTTCGATGCCTAGTGCTTCATCGATGAACCTCATAGGACTGTCTCGTTTTATCGATATTGATACTAGTAAAGAAGGCTCATATGAGTTATATCCAATTACTAACGGAGGTAATTCTTTGAGAATTGAGATAGCACCCAATGAATGGATTTGGTTTACTTTACGCGGAGATGTGAATTTCGATTCAGCATTGCCTGGACACGGCATTCTTGTTGAACATCAGAATCGTAATAATGGAGACGAGGCAAATAATCTAGTTAATACCGATCCAAGTAAATCTTGGGTGAAAATAATTGAGGCCGATGGTGATGCAGCACTTCAGAGAGGAAAGGACGCAGGTTCATCAACAGATACTTTTGTTGAAGGCGAAATTATTGGTGCAGAAGGGATGGTTATACGAGATAGTCATGGAAGGTTAGTTACTTGGACGGTATCTATTGATAATTTAACATCAAATAAGGCCATAATCAATATCACTCCAATTTCCGAATCACCTTCGATTGATGTTTTACCATCATTTGGACCATTGGAAGTGCTATCTGGTGAGTCAATATATGCCTCCGTCCATTCACTTCATGCTTGTGATCTCGAGATTGATATTCATTCTTCGAGTTCTTTTGCAGAAGATGGTGCTCGTCTTGTCTCAATTCAATCGGGTGAATCAACTATTGAACTATTACCTTCTATTCAATTAACCAATAGCGCCGGTTATCTAAAGGGGACAGTTGGTTGTATAGGGGAGGGCTCATGGGACATAGACTTAGACTGGTATAGTGTTGGCCACCGATTAAGTACAGATGCTCTTGAAGCAGTAATACCTTGGGATAAACCATCTGAGATTACTCTTCGCCCCAATTGTCAAGGAGAAGGCCCTAGAACGTATTCAATCGCATTAGATGGGGCAATTTCTAGAATTGCTACTGTGCAAACACAAGGTGAGTTATTGGCTTGTCCTGCGGTTATATTAGAGGTGGAACCTGACAATTTACTAACACCTGGAATGTTGGCTCGTGGTGAATTAGTATTTGTTGATACATTTGGTCTTGAACAACGAATACCTGTTGAATTCACAGCCCAATCTTCTTTCAATGGAGATAGCCCACTTGCTTGGCTTTCTCAACCTAGTAATGGAATTATGATTATTTTGATCCTTCTTGCACTTTCTTTGACTACAGGTGGTAAAAAACTAATAATAAAGGAAGATGACAATCCAACTGAAATACCTAGAGATGAATTGATCTAGTCAGCGTCTATTAGGACTTGACCAACGTGCATCGTTTGGAGGTCTGATTACAGTCAGATATTTCCAATTAGGGCCATTTTCTACGGGAATCAACCAAGTTTTGTTAACTCCCGAAGCTAATCTTGATGCTAAACAGGCTCCTCCCCAATCACTTGGTACTTTTGAGGGAAGTGTGACTAAGAATGGTGCATGATCTTCTCCAATGATTTTGTCATAACACCTCCATTCAGTTCCATATTTGAATCCAGGCCTAGGGTGTAAACCTCTCATAAGCAAGTCTACTAATACAGAGGCCCCTTCATCCATTGACTTGTCATCAATTATTGTACAAAAATTAGAATCAACAAAAATACCACCTTCTATAGGTATTCCAATTTGTGAATGGGGCCAATTTTCAGCAGGATAAATTCTACCTCCATCTACATCAACCCCCCCTTTGATATTGGCTAATTCTCCAAGTAAATTGTTGCAAGGGATATCTCCGTTTGGATTTACTTCTTTGACTCTGTATGTCACGACACTAAACTCATCGTCGACAATGAGTACTTCAGCAATCCTATTTTTTCCAGAAACACGATTAGCCCATTCTAAGAGTTGAGAGTGATTCAATAAATCACTACTGTGAAACCATCTAATTTCTGAAGTTGGTGCTGAAGTATTTGGCTTTTGGTCGGAAGACCATCTAACTCCCCATGATTCAACATCACATTCTACATTGAATACGTCAAAATTTGAATGCAAAACCACTTTGTTTCCAGGAACCCGCAAAGCTTCAAGAACAGAATACTCAAAAAGTAACGAGGGCATATTATCTAATACAGAATCCAACCAATCTGGTGATGGTAAAGGCGTATTTCTATAATGGTGGCAGAATAGTACTTCTGCAGGAGCGAGTAATAATGTGCCTTCACCCATCGGTCGACCAATCGCAGATTTATCTCTTAACCTATTTGCAGCAGAACCGTCAAAGGTCCAACCATAGGTCTGCGTACTCATGATGTGGCGGTTAGACAGTCGTCCTTGAGTTAGTCGGTTCCCCAAACCTCATTCATCTCCTTCTATTCGGATAAACCATGAATGCGGAAGATATGGATGAATCTCGCACAGAAACCCTACGTAAGCTTCGTTCTTCTTTGAACAAAATGACAGGTTCCAAAGTCACTCTAGTTGGAGATGTTATGCTGGACCGTTATCATCACGGATATGCCAACAATCTCAATTCAATAGCTCCAGTACCGGTGCTGAAGATATTCCAAACAGATGAGAGCCCAGGAGCGGCTGCACACATTGCCCGCGGCCTTAATTCAATAGGTATGGATGTTGATTTTCATACATTTGTTGGAAATGATAGAGAAGGCGACACCATACTTTCTGAGTTATCGAAGGATGGCATTTCGATATCTGGAGTGAAGGTAGTCGATAATCGACATACTTTAGTAAAAATTCGATTTTTTGGTAGCAGAGAGAGTCTTTTAGATGAAAGCCAGATTCTATTACAGGCGGATCGCGGCCCTCTTGAATTAATTGATGACTCTGTAAGTCACATCTTGGTTGACAACGCTATGGAGAAATTAGAGGGCAGCTGCGCACTTGTAATTTCAGACTATGACAAAGGAGCAGTAAATGTAGAGGGGGCATCTAAATTGATTAACAAGGCGAAAGAACATGGCATTCCAGTCATAGTAGATCCTAAACTCACAGGTCTAGAACGTAGCAGAGGTGCTACAGTAGTTATTGTGGAAATGCGAGGTATGGAATTAATGCGCCGCCGTTTGGAAAGTGAGGATTCAGATAGTGCGGCCCAAAAATTAATCAAAACCTATTCTTGGAATGCTTTGGTTGTATTAGGAGGAATTCATGGAATCACACTATATCAAGCAGATTGTGAGCGTACACATTTCGAATGCGGTGCTTCTGCACCCAAGCAGCAAATCGGCCTCCACGATGCTGCAGCAACCGCATTAGCGGTAGCACTTGGACAAGGGCACGATATGGTTGATGCTGCATTACTCGTAGCGGCTGCGTGTGATTGTATTCTTACAGCCGAAGCAAGCCATGAATTCCTAGACCGGGATACTCTTGGAACCTGGTTGGATGAGTTATCATGGCAATTACAGATTTCTGAAAGATAATCACACAAAACTCCACGAGGTTCAAGAAAGGCACACAAGTCGAAGGTTTGTTGATTTCTACTAGAATACTGGTCTCGCTGTTGTTGTTAGCAAGTCTTTCGGCTTGTTTTACAAGTGTTCAGGGCGATGCTGGTGATGTCGATGACCCTATCCTCATTAGTATAGATGTTGAGAACGGCGCGGTATCTGAAAACACAATTTCTTTTTCTGGATTTGTTGAAGATGAATTGATCCCATCAAAGATGACTTGGAGAGTCTCGAAAAATGGTTCAGATTTTGATGGAGGTGAACTCAAATCTGAACTTGAAGAGATTCCTAGTACTAGTAATCGCCCGCAGTGGTTTTGGGAATTTGACTTAGAATATTTTCGAACCGGTGAATGTGTCTGTTATGTCTCAGTCATTGCTGAGGATTTAATGGGAAACAAAGTCACTGAAATGAGAGTAATCTTCATGATTGAATCTGATTCTAATTCCAAACTAACCGGTTTAACTCTAATTAACTCCCCTTCTGGTCTTTATCAAAGTAATGAAGTGTCAGTTGGAGGCTGGGCTGGGTCTTACCAATCAGGTGAGTTTCATGATGTTGAAATGTCAATTAATACTGTAATAACCACATCGTACTCTGAACCTACAGTATTGCCTTTTATCTCTGGAGGTTCTTCCTTCACTTCCTCAATATTGTTAGAAAGTGGTAATTTTCAAATTAATGAACCTATTACTGAGAATCTCGATGGTTGGTACCTGATGGAAGTTACATTATTTAGTGGCTCAAATTCAATAACTCAATCATTCACAATTAAAGTAAACAATCAACCTCCCGTGATTAATCTTCAAGGCATAAGTCATGATCATGAATTCAATGGTTGGCACACATTTGATGCTTCTCAAACAGAAGATCCGTATTGGGGTGGATTGGATCTTTACTATGTTTGGACACTAAGACGCCCCTCTCATTTTGGCGCGACTCCAATAGATGTTGAAATGGGTACGGATTTGCAAACATACGTAGTTAATGGAGCAATTAGTGGCAATTACTCACTGTCCCTTACAGTATATGACGAGGGTGGTCAATTTTCAACTAAAGTTCTATTGTTTAATATTGAAAATTTACCCCCTTCAGTATCTTTGAATATTGATGGCCAACTAATAACTGATGGGCAGAAATACAATCTCCACAACGATGCACAAGCTGTTCTTGAAGCATCAGCTGATGACACTGATAATGACAAAGCAGGACTAAGGTGCGTGTGGTTATTTGACAATGTGCCATTATATGAGGGATGTAATCGTGATTTTGTTTGGCCTGATGATTCTAAATACAGAGCGACATTAACTCTTGAAGTAATTGACGATGATGGTGAAATTGTATCTATGCAAATAGAGGTAGTTCATCCTGATGAGGTTCAACCATTCCCCTTTGCTCTGATTGGTTTGATATTATCTGCTCTGTTCCTAGGTTACTCAATAATTCGTCGAGCAAGATTGGGGGCTGAACCCAAAATACCTAAGTGGGATGCTTAATTCTTAGCCAATTACCTCCCACAGACTCAAGAATGGCTATTTATTCGCAGGTTCGTGAGTGACACAGCCCTGCCTTTCGAAGAGGTTGAGTATCGCGACCGTCAGTCTCGTTTCCTTGAGCAGGTCCCTAAAGATCAACTAGTCATAATTCCAACCAATTCTGTTATGATTCGTTCTAGAGATACTACGTTCCCTTTTCGTGCGAATTCGTACATGCTCTATCTGTGTGGGTGGAATGAACCAGAAGGTCTGTGGATGGCCTATCATAATGGTACTAATTGGATTAGTTCGTTATTTGTTCGACCCCGAGATACAAAAAAGGAAATCTGGGAAGGCCGAATTGTAGGTGTAGAACAAGCCGCATCCGAATGGCCTGTGGATGAGTCTGAATCTATTGAAAATTTGAGTGATTCAATTAAAACTCATATTTCTGAATCTAATGGCGTCCATTACATCTCTGGCTTGAATTCAATTGTTGATGAAATAGTTCTCGATTCAGGGATTCAAAATACAGACCCTAGACCTATTCTAGATAAGATGAGGCGAATCAAGTCCTCTAAGGAAATTGAATTGATGTCGAAATCTGCAAATATAGCATCCTTAGCACATATCGAAGCGATGAAAGTTTCACAGATTGATATCGGTGAATGGGAGATACAGTCTGTAATTGAGGGCTATTTCATGAATTGTAAGAGTAGATGGAGCTACCCTTCAATTGTAGGAGGGGGTGAAAACGGTACCATTTTGCATTATAATACAAATCAATCTGTTGTAAAAGACGGCGATCTAGTTCTGGTTGATGCAGGGTGTGAAGTTCAGGGGTACGCATCTGATATCACTAGGACATGGCCAGTTAATGGTAAGTTTACAGAACCTCAGAGGGAAATTTACGAATTAGTACTCAAAGCCGAACTTGCAGGGATTGAAGCATGTCAAAATGGTTCTTCATGGGTTTCTATACACACTGCGACATCCGAAATTCTTGCCGCAGGACTTATCGAACTTGGTATACTAGATTGCACACTTGAGGAAGCAATAGGCGACCCCGTTGAATTCGATGGACCATATAGGAACTTCTTCATGCATGGAACTGGACATTTATTGGGTCTAGATGTACATGATGTTGGAGGTGGTCGGCAAGGAGATGATGACAAAGGACCCATATTAGAGCCAGGAATGATTCTAACTGTCGAACCAGGGCTTTACTTTAGCAGTTGGAGGACAGATATTAAAATTCCAGATAGATACTCTGGCATAGGTATTCGAATAGAAGATGACATCCTCATTACTGAGGAAGGCCCAGTTGTTCTTACTTCTGATTGCCCCAAAACAATTGAAGAAATTGAGGCTTTAGTAGGTTCAGGAGTCTGAATGTATGTCTGGTTGGAGAGAGATACTCTCTCAGCAAATGCATGATTCTCCTCCTCGTTTAACTGTTGAAGAAGCAACATTATTGTATGATCAAGCTGATTTCAATCAACTCCTCAGCACTGGTCTATTTAGACGTAAGAAAATGGTGCCTGGTAATGAAGTGACATATCTCATTGATAGGAATGTGAATTATACCAATGTGTGCACAATTAATTGCCAATTCTGTTCATTTTACAGATCTCCCGGCCACCATGAAACATATACTCAAACATTCGAACAAATCAGTGCACGTTTGTCTGAATTAGAGGGAATAGGCGGCTCACGTGTTTTAATGCAAGGCGGCGTTCATCCTGATTTGGATATTGATTGGTATATTGAATTGATAAGAAAACTTCACCTCAATCATCCATCTATTGCTCTCGACTGTTTTTCACCGATCGAAATAGAAGGTATAGCTGAAATTTGCGGAATACCCACTAAGAATGTGTTGTTGATGTTGAAGGATGCAGGGATGCATGGTTTACCTGGTGGTGGCGCTGAAATGTTAGTCGACGATATCCGATTGGATATTTCTCCAAAAAAGGGTTCTACAGAAAATTGGCTTAGGGTAATGGAAGAAGCACAGGAAATTGGTCTTACAACTTCCGCCACAAATGTAATTGGTTTTGGTGAGACAAATGCTAATCGAGTTCAACACATGAATCGAATTAGAGAGTTACAAGATAGTTCCCAATCTAGGGGTTTAGTAGGTTTCACTTCTTTCATTTCTTGGCCCGTACAATTAGAAAACAATACATTCGGGAAGAGAAATAGAGGAAAGAATAGAATAGAATTGGGAGCGAGTGCCAATGAGTATCTGCGTCATATTGCAATTTCAAGATTATTTTTTGATAATATATTCCACATTCAGGCCTCATGGCCAACAATGGGTCTGGATATTGCCCAACTTGCTCTGTTAGCTGGCGCTGACGACATAGGATCGACAATGATGGAAGAAAATGTAGTCTCTGCATCTGGAACAACCAAAACTATGGCTAGTGAATCTGAACTTCAAAGAATTATTTCGGAAGCAGGTTTTATCCCAAAATTGAGAGATTCTGATTATGTATTTTCTGAGAATATTGTAGTTCGAAGCAATACGCCTTGAATCTGTAAATAATTAGCAGTTATTTTTCGCTAATTTCAGCTCTACTGCTCATCAAAGGTAGTTTTTCAATATTTATTTCTTCTTCTGGTCCTTGCATTATAATGGGTTTTACCCATTGCATTTTTGCTCCACTTCTTTGAACATATACAATTAATTCCCAATGCAATGCAATCAGTGAGGAGTAGATTGAACCTGGCCATCTTTCTTCAGGACCTTGCAATGTACAACTCCCCCCTCCATTTAGATTTACCAATTCGCCTCGGGAACAAACCCGCAGAGGTTCTAGTATAAGCACACGTGAATGGGCAATTGGCATAGGAATTGCTTCCCCTACTCCAGTTCCATGTTCTTCCACTGAGGCGATTCTTCGTTCTGGTAATGGTGTTGACATTCCAGGTGGTGGTTGCTCTTTCTCATCTCTGTCCAATGCTTTGAGTATTGACGCTCTCTCAGGGACAGCAACGCCAACTTGTAACCTAGCGGCTTCGACAATAACTCCCTCTGGCATTTTCATAGAGTTTATTGTGACATTTCCATTTCCGATTTTCAAATCAATTTCAGGTTCATCTAAAGGGTTCTGAATGTAGTAATTTTGATTGTTTATATCTCTATAATTAGCGAAACTCCTCATTATAATTGGTAGCACGAATATCGGAAATGTGATTAATAAAAGGAGTGGATAATCCAGAGGCCCAATTTGATAGGACTGCAACAGAATACTATTTTGTGATATTACAGGAGCTATGGCATGTAGTAGTAACGACATTATCAAAATAACTACCGTTGGAGCTATGAGTTTTCGAGCAATAGCATGAATTGAGTCTGGTTCGATATACCAACCATCCCGAGTTCGCATTAAAAATGGCAAAGTTGCAGTTGTAGTAACTGAGTCAATAATAGGTAACAAATCATCTCCAGTTTTTTTCCCTCTCCATTCGACCATCCACCCTTCCTCATTACCAATTCTAAATGGTGTGGGTGGTTTTGAATCTGATCTAACAATCACTTCTATGATAGGGATTGATGAGGGGTCAATATTAGAATAATCAAAAGAGGGATATCTTATTCTTTGAACCGATTCCATCATTTCAACCCCAAATCAAAGCCTTGGCTGCTTTTCTAGTTAATTTTCTAAACTCAGGAATTTCTTTTAACATACGAAGACCTAATGGTAATGGATTTTCTATTTCTCCTATTTCATCAATCATTAGTATCACCTCGGGACGTGACCAAATTGCAAATACCTTGTCCAATTCATCATCACTCGATTCAGTAAGAAAAGCATCCCTCAGTGCTTTCGATCGATTTAATTTCTTCCTTAAAGGCATTAATTCATTTGATATTTCCTTCATTCTTGAAGTTGACAAATTCCCTTGTCTAATGGCATTAACTAATTGAGGGACCAATAAGTCAACTTGTTCGAAGCCTTTGCCAATTCCTCCACCTGTTGTTGGTTTGCACAGTCCAGCAGCATCTCCAAAGACAGCAATCCTTTCTGCTAGAGGATTTGCAATCATTCCCGAAGGGATTGGCCCACAATATCTTCCTATTTCTCTACAATCGCTAAATCTTTCTTTCCAAATTTCCTTAGACAATAATGTATTCAATAAATCTTCACAATCTCCATCATTAATTCTATCCGGCCTAGTCCAAGTCCCAATTCTTGTTGTTTCACCAGATGGTATGGCCCAAGCGAAAAATCCTGGTGCGATATCTTCACCAGTATAAACATCTAATCTCCCATCCGATCCTGAATAACCTGTAACTTCGATTTGAAAACCGATCATCATTTCCTTCGGTCTTCCCAATCTGAATTTCCTCCGAACCCATGAATGAGCACCGTCGGCTCCACATAAGAGTGCACAGGAGATTTTTCTTTCTCCATTTGGTGTTGAAACAGTAACTTCAACACAATCCTCCTTTTTTTCTGCATCAATAGGTTTTGTCGATAATGATAAATCAGCACCTAGCTCTAATGCTTGCCTCACTACAGTTTCGTCAAACAATTTCCTACAGACGGACCAAGTACGAACTCTTTCTGGTTGGCCAATTTCAAGTCCAATTCCAGATGGGCTGTGCATCCTTGCCCCCCAAATCCTTGTCAGTACAGTATCGTATGCGTCCACCTTTTCCATCGCAGCAGGATTTACTAAACCGGCGCATTGAAATGGCCGTCCAATTTCTGAGTGTTCTTCAAGGATGAGTACACTTACTCCATGTTCACGAAATCTTCTACCAAGATACCCTCCAACGGGCCCCGCTCCTACGATTATTACATCGTACTCTGTGGCGGTCACGTCCCCTTCACAGGGCTTGTGTTCTTGAGGATGATTCTTTGTTGGTATCTATTTCTTACCTTTTCCACGATTATCTCTTATCAATTTCTTAAGAATTGTAATGAGTTTACTTGCTTGCTCCTTTGTAATTTCTTTAAGGTTGACTGCTTCTACTAAAGCCATAGCATCTTCAATTGAAATTCCAGCCTTCTCAGACATATTTTCGATTGCACCAATCTGTTTTTCTGTTGCAGGTGAGTCCTTATCTCTATAAATCAAATCTCCAATAATCTTACTTGCGGTTCCATCTCTACTTCCAGTGAGACTATCTAAGTCTTGATGTCCCATTTCTTTCAGATAAGTATCGAGATCTAATTTTAACTTTTCAGTAAGTCGGATAATCAAAGCAATTTGTTTATCGCTCGCAGGGATATTTCCATTTCCATTTTTACTCATTGAGTCTATCAAACTATGAGCTTCTTCTCCAGATAGTTCTGAGAGTTCCTTGCCGTTGAGGATTTTCGCCTTTTCCTCATCAGTCATCTTTGATATTCTACTATTGATGTAATTATATTGCTTAGGCGTGGGCTTTTGTTTTCTAACTTCTAAAGCGCTATTATGCATTGATCGGAAATCCGTTACAAATGAGTCCCAAACTCCAGAACCTAGTACATCACCATTTTCTATTCCATCAAGATTTGCTTCCATGAAAGCTGTAAATTCTGGAGTGAATAGGCCTTTAGTAACAGTGTTATTAGACAAATCTTGTTCATTGTAAAATGGTGCAACTTCTAACCACATCGTTCTACCATCGTTAGATGGGGATAGAGATGCCCCTTCTTTGTTCACATATCCTCTATCTATCAGCTTAGTTACTGTAGTTAGGTACGTCGATGGGCGACCTATGGATGCACCTTTCATTTCTTGGATTATTGAACTTTCACTGAATCTACGAGGTGGTTTTGTTTCATCGGTAATTTTCCGTGGATTTTCTTTTGCAGAGGAAAAAGCCCATTTTGAACCAACATCGAACCCAGAAGTAGGTGGTGTAGTTCTTGCTTCGGAATTGGAATCGGAGTAAACAGCCTCCCATCCCGCATGTATTCTCCATGATGCGGTACCGTAGAGAACCTTCTCTAGCCCTTCCACGCTCGCTGTCAAATCACGCCGTTCCCTCACAGAATCAGACATTTGGCTTCCAGCAAATCTTGCCCAGATTAGACGATAGAGTGATATTTGATCATCATCAACTTCTGCTAAAGTTTTGGATTCTGGATTTGTAGGTCTAATCGCTTCGTGGGCATCTTGCACGTTCTTTGCGCCCTTCTTAGAATCGGGGCCCAATACACCAGTTCCTAGAAATTCTTCACCGAAATCGTTCGAAATAACCTTTCTTACTCTCTCTCTTGCTGATTCACTAGTTCTAGTTGAGTCAGTCCTGATGTATGTAATGTGTCCACTTTGGTAGAGTGTTGTCGCAACACGATTAATTCTTGCTATTGACCATCCCATTCTGCTACTGGCTGCCCTTAGCATTGTGTCCGTAGTAAATGGTGGTTTAGGCTTCCTTTTTGTGACCCCTTCTTTAACAGATTGAATAATAACTTCACCAGAATCTTTTAGATTAACAAACGCATTTTCAGCCAGTTCGTCAATAGAAGTCCTGTCTGGGTGGTGCTTCCCATCATCATCTGTCCATGCCTCCGTATCGTTCTTTTCATGGAATCTAACTTTGAATGTCACTCCATCTGCATCCGCTTGTACTGAATGATACGGTATAGGTACGTGAGCCTCCCTCTCAATTTCTCTATCTACAATAAATCCTAGTGTAGGAGTTTGGACTCTTCCCATTGATGCAAGGTCCCATGAGCGAGAGAATCTTGAGCAGCGAAATCCAACTAGTCTATCCATGAATCTTCTTACTTTTGCAGCATCGACTAAATCCATATCTATTTCTCTAGGTGATTCGATGGCAGCTTGAACAGCATTCTTGGTGATTTCATAGAAAGTAACTCTTTTGATCACCGGGAAATCACTGAATATTTCCTTCAAGCGCCAAGCGATGAACTCACCTTCTCTATCAGGATCGGTGGCGATGTAAATTTCATCGACATCTTTGTTCTTTGCTTTATTTATCATTTTAGTCATGACACGCTCGGCCCTATCAGTCCATGCCCAAGGTGGTTCAGGGAGTTTACCTTCCTTTGAAGCCCACATTGCTTTATTATCTTGTTTTGAGCCACCCTTGTTTGGCAAATCTTGTACATGTCCATTACAAGCATCAACAATCCAACCTTTTCCTAGATACTTCTTCACTGTTCTAGCCTTAGCGCCGGATTCTAGAATCATTAATTTCATTTGAGTCCCCCTTCTGAAAACTAGTAGCGTCTGACTGACATCAGAGTACCACGATTCGCGGTGGCGTCATGAACCCTGTATAAACATGAGCAAGCGAAGGGCCATTCAACGCGCGGGCACGTGCGGGCCTGCGCTACGCGCACACGCCTACGCGCGCGAATCACTCAGTAGTGCTGAACGGGACAATGCCTCATCCCATGGTAATTCTGCATCAGGCCCGCCACACCCCACACATCCAGGGTATCCAGCTGATGCTAGAGCAAATAATTCTGAAATGAACAGATCCCATTCTCTTTCTTCATCCATTGGGATCCAAACATAATCTATTTCTTCAGGGGGTGAGGCTGAAAACATACCTCCACCCTCACCAGATAGTTCTAATCTTATTTCATCGGATGTATTATTTCGAAATTCAATGCCGATGTATAGATTCGGTGCTATATCTGATAATCTCAAAGAAAGGTCTGAAACGGATAACTTCCAGTCACTTGGATGATAGACTTCAACTCCCCTTGAACGAAGTAGCCTCCGTGCTAGTTCGCGTAAGGAACGGAGTTTGTGTTCGCTGCTCACACTAGCCGCAGGGCACGCAATCCTTGAAGGATACCTCTGTACCCGACAAGCAATGGGTCTGCCCTACCAGTTGTTTGTTAGGCCTGGGATGAACCTAGTTAGTTCAGAGACTGCACACGACATAAGTGTCAAATTACTGTCGAAGTTTGGTCAAAACAGAGGCTCGCAGAAAATTTTGAGTACAATATATCGAACTCCTTCTGTGCCAATAAATGTGTTTGGTAAATTATTTCGACACCCATTAGGATTAGCAGCAGGTTTTGATAAATCAGCTTCAGCCCTTTCGGCATGGCCCGCATTAGGATTTTCTTGGGTTGAATATGGTGGGATAACACGGTATCCTCAGGACGGTAATCCAAAACCTAGGATGTTTCGTTCTGCAGTTGATCAGGCCCTAATTAACAGAATGGGCTTCAATAACCCAGGTGCTTTAGCAATACGTGACTCGTGCATTAAACGTCGAGCCGCGGGCAAATGGCCACAGGCTCCTGTTGCCGCTAATATAGGCCGTTCGAAGAGTGTAGATAATGCGAGAGCCCCTACTGATTATGCTGAAACATTTGGTCTATTATACGAACACTCAGATATTTTTGTTCTGAACGTATCATCTCCCAATACTCCCGGGCTGAGAGAATTACAGGAGGATGACCATATCCGTGATGTTGTATCTGCTTGCGTTCGCGTCCGTGAAAGTAACTCCGGAACGAAACCAATACTCTTGAAACTCTCTCCCGATCTCGATGAGGATGTCATGCTCTCTTGTTCAGGTGCTGCATTGTCAGCAGGTATTGATGGATTCATTGCAACAAATACGACCATATCTAGACCAATCCCTTCCAATACTAGGTCTAGAAAAATATTGGCGGAATCGGGCGGTCTTTCTGGTAGGCCTCTTCAATCTCAATCTTTAGAGAAAATCGGTTTACTCTATGATTCAGTTGGTGATAAGGTACCCATTGTTGGTTGTGGTGGTATTGACAATGCTGAATCCGCTTGGGCTGCTATAACTAACGGTGCTTCACTAATTCAATTATATTCGGCTATGGTATTCCAAGGCCCATCAGTCATTCCTAAAACGGTTAAAGGCATCAAAAAGAGAATAGAGGAGAATAGATTCCAAGATCTTGACGAAGCTGTGGGTTCATCGCGATGATTAGCCACTCAAATGAATTCGTGGCAAGCCTCATCTAGAAGTGCATAGAGCCACTACTGTGTCTAATGCTAGGGTCAAGCGCTTAGTCGGTGTCGGCCTTCTTATGATTGGTCTGATTATATTGATGTACGTTTCAGTTGACCCCGAAACACAGTACACTGTTGATGAGGTCTTGGAATCCCCTGAAAAGTTCGCTGATGATGAATTACACCTTAGAGGTGTAGTCAAGTCAGGAAGCCTAGATAATTCATCTCATACTTTCATATTAGAAGGTGTACATAGTGAACTGTTAGTTAGTTTTTCAGAAATCTCAGTACCCGATGGCTTCCAAGAAGGAAAGACCATAGCAGTCAAAGGAATTTTATCAGAATCAGAATCTATGTGGGAATTAAGTGCCAATGAAATTCAAACTGGTTGCCCCTCGAAATATGAATCCTGAGCAATATTTTCACACATTATATCCAGCGTGCTGTTCTTAGGTGACGGACCCTCGGGTTGGTTGGGCTAGGGGGAGTGTTGACGTGCTCTGTTATTCACAAATCGTCGATAATGGTGACCTGAAGTCCGAGGGCGGCGTAAACGAACTAACAATGTTCCATCGGTTGACTACGATGCCTCGCCCCCAAGAGATGCAGGTTGGCGGAGGTCGCTTCCGGAGGGAAGCGAGGCCCGTCTTACACCCGGGAATCAGGTCAGGCGCGGAAGCGAGCAGCCCGACCGGGGATGCTGGATGCCTTGGGATAGCGGGGTGGAGAAGATCGGTGAATTCTCATTGATAGTGACGAGCGTCCACCGAGGACATGCCCACTAGATATTTTCTAGTGTTCTCCATCGAGAAGAATACGAACAGTTTCTTCTGTAATTCCAATCAGACTGTTTTTTGAACATCTTATCAGCAATTCTTCCCAACCCGAGTGTTGTTGAAGAGCTATATTGGCGAATTCTCTGGCTTCGACTTCTTTGCCGCTATTAGCTAAATCCACTCCCATCCAAAATGCAATCTCCGGATATTTCCTAGCGTCAGAAATATCGAAATGAAATTCTGAATCATCGTATAGGAGCTTGGAATATACTGAATGAACATCTAACAATCGAGTTAATTCGGTGAGGGGGTCTGGATGATCATCCACACTAACGTCAACGACTATTTCTTCCCATGTTTTTTCCATTTTGTTAGGACTTACAACTAGAATTCTCCCTGATTGCATTCCCCGTAGATCTCCACCTGCTTCTTGCCCAGCAACTAAGGCCGAAAGCATCCGATGTGCTAAATCATCTTCTGTATTTACAAATGCGTCTGCCATTGCTCGAGGTACAGTTTCGCTCCACATCAGGTTGGCTTGGCATGAGAAACCATCACCGATTACGTGACCTGCTTCTGGGACGGTCTGCGAACCTGTGTGTGCAGCGGCTATTCCTGATGAGTCAACTATCGCGACTTGGCGAATCTCTGGAGAATCGTCCTCATTCAAACGCTGTTGTAGTGCTTCTTTAGCCGAAAGGCCATGTTCCATCAATTCAAGCCCAAGTGGGCCGTGATCTATCAATGCCATGGCTTGAGTGACTACAGCGCCAACTCCAGCCTTCGCCCAGCATGCATTTCCTGTTGCGAAGAAGTGGGATTGAATAGCCACACCATATTGACCTGTAGCCGAACACTTGGCCACTATGGAATAAGTCATTGAAGTGCCTCTAAAACTACGGTGTCTTGATGCCACCCATTTGGCAAACTATTGCAAAATGTTCGGCTGTTACAGGTTGTACCGAGAGGCGTTGTCCACGTTGTAACAATGGCATTCCCTCTAATGCTGGATTTTCTCTTAATTCAGGTAATCCTAACGGATTCAACTCCAGTACTGGCTCGATGTCAACCATCATCCATCTCGGATTTTCCGGAGATGCTTTTGGATCAAAGTAATTTGAGTTTGGGTCTTGAGCAGTAAAATCGGGATATGCTTCTTTGCAAACTTTAGCTATTCCTGCTATATGTGGTGGTTTGCAATTTGAGTGGTAGAAAAATACCAAATCACCATTCTTCATTTTATCACGCATGATATTTCTTGCTTGGTAGTTGCGAACACCATCCCAGTGTGTCGAACCATCTTCGACTAATTGACTCCAGGGATACACATGAGGCTCACTCTTCATCAACCAATGATTAACCATGTCTTCACCATGCTTCATCTGCTGTTCTCATAACTAGAGTGGCATCAATTATCTCATCTTCTTCTTTAGTCAGTGTTCTTCTCAGCCCTGCCACTTTCGCCATTGATGATGAACCTCCTGAGAGTGATATATTTGCTTTAACAAGCAAAGCATAGATTGCAGGCAATAATAGTAGTGCTGAAATGCCAGCTAGGACAAGTAGGATAATTATCACATCAACAAATGGTTTGATGGCCGGAATTGGAATCCAGTATGCACTATATAGCCCCAATATAGTCACTGAAACTGCTTCAAATAAACTCATTCCCGTGCTAGCACAAGCTATTCGTATGGCATCAATAGATCCACCCAATTCCCTAACTCGGTTGGCAATATGTATGGAGAAATCAACACCCACACCAACAAGAATAGAACCAATCATAACTGTAACTAGAGACAGAGTCACACCCCCTGAATCCATCACAATCCATTGCATAAATACTGTGAAAGCGACTGGTATAGTCGTCAATAAAGCGAATTTCGCTGAACCAAATACAAGCCCTAGAGTAAGTACAGTGAATAGTAATGCGAAGCCAAGGGATCTCCATTGAGACCCCACAATTAGATTGTTGACTTCTATTGTTACAGATGCAACGCCGACTAATTCTGTAGATTTCTCATCTAAACCTGCGAAATGATTCACACCATCAACAGCCTGACCTGTGCTTTTAACATCCATGAATGGCATATCTACATATATCAAACTGCGTTGATAATCCGGTGCGATAAATAATTCCCTCATCTCTTTAGTCATACTATTGTAGAATACATAAATGAGGAAATTTTGTGATTGCACTGAACCACTTTCTTGTAAGTCCAAAAGTGCTAATCCCCACCAAAACGAGCCGTTGCCAGCGGCCTCTCTATCGAAAATTAACTCTGCGACGTCTTTGATGGGATCGGGGGTCTCGTCGGGAATTATATCGTTAATTGGCGTCCCTGAAACATTTACACTCACAGCTATGGCTTTCATCAGGAAAACGATGGATACCGCAGTAGTTTGATTTACAGTATTACATCTGGTTTCAAGTTCCTCCATACTCTTGAGGTTATCATAAGGGTCATTCATTTCAGTAATAGAACCTGGATTTATTAAATCTGCAGAAGCGCTAATATCAGCTTCGTATAATAGGAATCCTGGTTGCCCAGCTTCAAATTCATCAGAGTAGGTTTTCATTTTTTGAACAGCAGGAACATCTTCTGGAGCCATCTCTAGTAAATCGATATTCTCTTCTACATTAGTTCTGCTGATACCAGCCGAAAATAACATCAATACTAAGAAAACTGAAAGAGTCAATTTAGTCCAATTAAGAGGGAATGTAACAGCCTTAACGAAAACTTCTGGGGGTGGGTGGGAAGGTTTCTTCAAATCAAGTAATATAGTGAGATTTGGAACCATTATCATAGTCATAATATAGACTACAACGATACCTCCGGCTAATGAATATCCTACTGTCTTGATTGGAGCCATAGGAGTAAATGCTAATGAAATAAAACCAATTACTGTAGTCAATGCAGAAAGAAGTACAGCCCTCCCGGTTGATTCAAGAGCGATAGTCATCTTTTCTTGTGGTGTGCCTTTTGCTTCGGCATATCTGTTGGTAATGTGTAAACCATATGAAACACCTAGAGCGAGAATAATTGGTCCAACTATAATCACAGTCATTGTGACTTCGTAATTAGTCCAACCAATAATCCCCATTGTAATCCACACAGAACAAAGTGTAGGTAGTCCAGAAATTATTACAACCTTTATTCCTTGAATGAATCGAATTCTTCCTGTTTGTAACAAATCACAATGGAATGCAAATAGACCGAATGCAACAAGGATAACGCCAATCGGGAAAACCTTCCAAAACAGATTGAAGGATTCTTCGGTTACGGCGTTAGTGATTGGCACGGGTCCAGTAAGTGTCATAGTCAAATTGTCAGATTCCCAGTCATTTTCCTCCGACATTCTGTCTAAATTATTCTGTGTTTCTTCTATCAATTGAGATATAGAGTATGGATTTCCGTCTGAATCTTTCAACTCATCAGATATTCCAATGATTATTACACCTCTATTCCAATGCCCTGCCTCCTCAAGTGTCTGGACCCCTCCACTATACACTCCTACATCCCTAACTAATTTCGACAGGGCATTTGGAGGCATTTCATCAAGGATTCGATCTACCTGTTGTTGGTCATCCGGAATCGCATAATTCCCAAGTAAATCCTGATTTTCATCAATTGTTTCATTGATTTGCTCAGATAATTCTTCACTGTTAACAGCTTCTGCTACACCTGAGAAAAATGATTTGACAACCCTTCCTGCACTAGAGTTCACTTCCTTGATGACTGTGGAAATTGAAAGAATATAGATGACATTATCTTCACCGCCATCATCCCTCCCCGGATTCAACATTCTTTCGACTTTGTCAATTTCTTCAAGAATGGGCACTTTCGTTACATTTACATTATCTGATTCTACATAAATAACCATCACGTTAGTGGTCCAGTCTTGTTCAACATCTGCTAATAATCCAGAAACCTCGGAGCCTTCTGGAAGATAAACTTCTAGATCTCCATTAACATTCATGGATGACTTTCCTTCAATAGGGCAGAATCCTTCTCGACAATCTACAATACCTGACTCCCAAGAAAATATGCCTGTAACGATTAAACAAAGCACAACTGTAATTGCTGGAAACATTGTTAATATCTTGGTAAAATTCATTTCTGCTGAAAATCTACGGAATTTATTTGTTATACGACGGGTATTGGAATCCGTGCCCTTTAATCCTTTGAGATTAGAAGTAATCATTGCAAAGAAGGTGTAAATCGGAATGATAACGTAGGTAGAGAAAAAATCATTTTTCTCTATTGAATTAGGTCTAGAATCAGATGAATCATCATGCCGATTATTACCATCAGCACCCTCATTCATCCTATCACTCAGCATGGTTGTGAATACAGACGGGACTTGAACCCGACGGAACATAGTTCCGTTTCGAATAACATTAGCGAGGGTGTATCTTTAGCGGGAATGGTCAAGAATGAAGTGTCTCAGCCCGAGACACCCCTCAGGGCTGGTGACATCATGGGAAAGCCAACCATTGAAGAAAAGAGGTGGACTATAGATCTTGAGAAGCGTATTCAGGAATCACATTATGCTGATTCTGAATCTTATTCTCGCCGATACTCATTCAACCCTAATTCAGGTAAGGAGATATTCGTAGTTGACACACCTCCTCCTTATCCTAGTGGGACTTGGCATATAGGCGCAGTAGCTCAGTATTCGATGATTGATGTCATTGCTCGAAGTCAACGTTTATTGGGCAAAGAAGTATATTTCCCATGGGGTGTTGACCGTAATGGAATCAATATTGAATTTACGGTTGAAAAGAACACCGGGCGAAAAATGAAAACTTATGACCGCGCTGAATTTCTTGAACTATGCAAAGAAACCATAGAAGAGTACACTCAAGCAATGCGGAATACAGCAGCAAGAGTTGGGCTTTCTTGCGATTTCGACAAGGAGTATCTTACCGATTCACCCGAATATCGAGCGGTCTCACAGTCAATTTTCGTTGATTTATTCAAACGCGGCGATATTGTTGAGGATTTAAGGCCGAATATTTATGATCCCGTTGAAGGAACTACGATAGCAGATGCTGAAGTTGAGCGACTTCAAAGAAAGACCCGACTTGTTGATGTTATATGGACTACTGAGGATGGTGAAGAGATAATTATCTCAACAACTCGTCCCGAGTTAATTTGTGCCTGTGGGATTGTTGTTGTACATCCTGATGATGATAGATATGAGCATCTTGTTGGTAAAAAAATACACCTTCCTCTAAAGACATCAGGTAGGAGTGAATCCGTCGAAATATCAACACATCCTTCTGTAAAATCTGAGTTTGGTTCGGGTGTACTCATGGTGTGCTCATATGGTGATCAAAACGATGTTTCTGTTTTCAGAGAATTAGGCATAACGCCATTCCAAGCTATAGGCTTGGATGGTCTGATGACAGATGTAGCCGGTCCATACAGTGGTTATTCTGTAAAAGAAGCCCGTGAAATGGCCATAAACGACCTTCAGAGTGAGGGTCGAATTTCTGCAATTATTGAGAAGGAACAGGAAGTGCCCGTTAGTGAAAGAGGAAAAAATCCAGTTGAGATAATTCTCTTGAAGGAATGGTATGTTAGACAAACACATATTCAAGATAGGATGAAAGAATTAGTTGATGAAATACAATTTCACCCGCCAAGGAATAAACAGTACCTTATCGATTGGATGGATAATATCAGCATTGATTGGCCCATTAGTAGAAGACGTTGGTATCATACAGAAGTGCCGATATGGTACTCTACAGACAAGAAGTGTGTCATTGTCCCTCCTTCTAGAGTCTATGTACAACCATGGCGCCAACAACCCCCCTCTGGAAGTAGGGTTTTAGATCGAGAAACTCGTGACGATATTGGTTCTTGGGATGATTTGAAAGTTACAATTGGTGAAGTCATAGGCGAGGAAAAAGTGTTTGACACTTGGATGGATTCATCCAATTCTAATCTATTTGTGTCCGGCTATCTTGACAATGATGAAGTATTCTCTAAGTCATTTCCTACTGGTATCCGCCCTCAAGGTAAAGAGATAGTAAGAACATGGCTATACTATACTTTGTTGAAAAGTACCTTGTTGTTAGATAAGCCTGGATTCGAACATATTTGGATTGATGGTCTAGGCATGGATCCATGGGGTCGGAAGATGTCTAAGTCACTAGGAAATGGCATAGATGCGGACTCGGTACTGGAATGTGGAGCCGGTGGTCGAACCGGTTCATGGAAAATCCGTGGTCCCGATAAATCAGTTCAACTAAAGGCTAACAAAATTGGTTCGGAATGCTTCAGATTGTGGAAAGCCTGTGACGCTCAAGTAGGTGATGATTTCCACATTAATCCTGAAGAAATCGAACAGAAATATTTCGGTGTATTAACAAAAATATTCAATGTTGCTAGATTTGCAAGTCAGTTTGAAGTTCCAATGGATTTAGAGAATGCTCCATCTGAGTTACAACCGGAAGATGAATGGATTATTTCTGAATTCAACCGAATGATGAATTCAGTAGAGGCATCTTGGAAAAACATTGACATTTACAATGCTGCTCAATCAATCAAGAATTTCGCAACAGGTATTTTTCCTAGTCATTGGCTTGAAATGGCTAAATCTAGACTATATGATGGCGATTCGTCAGCCGCTTGGACATTACATAGAATTGTTCGAGACACATTAACCGTATTTTCCCCCGTTTGCCCGTTTTTCACACATCACTTGTCCACCACTCTATATGATCTATCTTCAACTGAAATTGATACATTCCCACAGTTGTCTGATGATTTTGTCGAGGAGTTAGATGTTGAAAATTGGCTTACCCTGTCCGAACCAATAATGGAGTTCAATTCGAATATCTGGAGGCAAAAGAAAGAAGCGGGAACATCTCTTAATTCCGAAATTTCCAACATTGTGATTCCTGAAGAGATATCTTCCTTGAAGGAATCGTTTGTTCGAATGCACAAACTTGTATAATCACCAAACCCATGGGATGAGAGCCTTTCTATCTGATGGGTAATCATTGAAATTTTCCTTGTACCATTTGTGGTGCGAAAGAGCACGAGGGGCTAGATTACAAAATGTCCAAATCGCGAAAGCCAAACCAGCTAGAGACCATGTTGCGATAGCCCAACCAATCCATTCAAGAATTTCTCCAAGATAATTCGGGCAGGATACTTTCTCAAATGCGCCCCCATATGGAATCTTGTATCCTGTAGTTCCATCATCACGTAGAGAAAATAGAATATCGTCCGATTTTATGTTAAGTATCATACCTGAAATGAAGATGATTAAACCAATAATAAATTGTGGCTCAACAAACCAAGAGTTATCATATTGGGATGACATTTCAAATATCCAATTTCCATTCAACCAAGTGTTAACTGAATTGAATGTTGAAGCTATGATGACAATACTAATCGGAATAGTTTTCCCTGTAATTTTAGCTCTTGTAGGCCATGCCCAAGCTCTGTTAATATAATGTGCAGTCCACATCGCCCAAAATAAAATAACAATAGGTTCTCTATTGCTTCCAAAGTATAACAGAACTGAGAATAAAATCACAGGTATAGATTCCATAATTATCCATCCGACTCGAGCACTAATTTTAGCACCCCAACCGGGCCTACCGTGTCTACCATATGGCGCTCTCAAGAAGAGTAACGAAATGAAAGCAACAATTCCTAAACCAATCCAACAGTATGTAGCGAATTCATAGTCCGCAGGAGTTAGAATCATTCAATCACGCACCGAACCACTATCGATTAACCAGCGCGTAGTGTCTCTTATTGTTTCTTCAAGCGGTCTTGGCGAATGGCCCAGATCCTTTATTGCCAATGAACCTGGAATCTCCCTACACTGCACGGCTAATGCATGTAGACTCCCTCTTGTGAATGACGGCCTCTCTCCTGTTATTCGTGATTTCATACTAGCAAAGGGTAATGCTAGATAAGCAGACCAGAAAGGCATCGTAGCAATAGATTTCCTTTTTCCAATTTCCTTAGAAACATAATTCGAAATTTCACTCATCGATCCCCATGAACCAGGAGTCAAGTAATTCTGCCCTGGTGTTCCCAGTTCGATACAATTTACAGCAGTTTTACACACATCTCTTACATCTACCCAGTTGAATCCCGTATTCAGAGTAAATGGCATTCTTCCTTCTGCTATGTTGATTATCACTTTCCCCATTCTACTTGGTTTGAAATCACAAGGCCCGATAATTCCCGTAGGGTGTATTATATTGCTAGACAATCCACTTTCGTTTGTATCATACACTATTTGTTGTGAGGCGGCTTTTGTCCTATCATATGGTGCGGCTTTAGGGTCACTGACAAGAGGTCTACTTTCTGTCAAAGCCTCAGAAGTTGGATGTTGATTAAATGCATGTACACTCGAGAAATGAATCAGTTTAGAGATATCTGAGCCGATTGCTGCATCACAAACTGATTGTGTCCCTTCGACGTTTATTTTCCACATTAAGTCCTCCTTCACTTTCTCTACTGCAACGAAAGCTGCGCTGTGAAACATAACATCACAATCCTTCATTAGGGGTTTCAATTCATTTACATCCAATAGATTTCCCTTTACACACTCAACATCCAGCCCTTCAACGGCTCTCGTGTCTGAGCGAACTAGGCATCTAACCTCGAAGTCGCGAGAGAGTAATTCTCGCACTAGATTCCCGCCGACGTGGCCAGTTGCCCCCGTGACGAAAGCCCTCATCATACGGACAATTCGGGTTTAGGAAATAAACTACTGCATTCAATTAAGTGCAGAATGCGGTTTAATTCCAGCGAAATGATCAGTCAACAAGGTCTCCATTTCACTACCTATCCTAGATTGTGCCTCAGACGTTGCTGCTCCAATATGAGGTGTCCCATGGAAATTTGGATGCTGTAATAGAGGGTTGTTATTTGCTGGCTCTACTTCAAAAACATCGAGAGCAGCTGAAGTTAGTTGTCCCGATTCTAATGCTAAGAAAACTGCATTTTCATCTACAATCCCACCTCTTGCGCAATTTACTATATGATTTCCACATCTGACACCGTCTGCTCCAAGGCCTGACATCAAATCGATTCTATGGATATTTACAAGATGGTGTGTTTCTTCAGTCAGGTTACAATGAATTGTAATATGTGTGCATAAACGGAAAATCGAATCTACATCGTCATGGAGCGTGCAATTGAATTGCTTAGCAATTTCTTCAGGCAAATATGGATCATATGCATGACATTCCATATCTAATGCATTGGCAACATTAGCTACCCCTTGGGCAATCCTTCCAAATCCAATAAATCCAATTCTTTTACCCGATAGTTCTGTGCCCTTGAGTGATTTTTTCTCCCATAATCCTGCACGCAGTCCTCTATCACCTCGAGCAATATGTCTGCAAGATGTGAGTAAGTGTCCGATAGTCAACTCGACTACACTATGTGTGGACGCTCTAGGGGTATTACAAACAACAATCCCTTGATTCGTTGCAGCATCTATGTCGATATTATCTACTCCAACTCCTCCTCTTCCAATAAAGCTCAAACCATTTGATGAAGAAATTACTTCAGAAGTCATTTTCGTTGCACTTCTTACAATTACAGCATCGAAACCGGCTAAAGCTCCATTTACCAATTCTTCCTTTGAATAGTGCCTTTCTATTACTTCGTGACCTGCATTTATTAGACTCTGAATGGCCTTCGCATCCATCCCATCAGTCACAGCGATTCGCGCCATGTGTTTTTGAGTGCAAATCGTGACATCAACATTTCACTGTTCAATTCTCATTTTTTGCCTTACACCAATGATATCCGCTACACTAATGCGTCCAAAGTTATGACTATCCTCACTAGCAGTAGGATCTGGATTATCTCCAACTAGGAAAACACCATTCTCATTAATTGATGAAATGCGTTTTATCAAAATCAAATCTGTTTTGAAAGGATGTTTAGCAAGAACGATTTGCCCTATTCTAAAGGCAGTATCTTCAACACTTTCAAACTTAGCAATATCACCATCGACTAGCGTCGGCCACATCGAGTCGCCATTTACTTGTACTTTCATGATGCGCGAATCCATGGGACCTCACGGCCTTTAGTAGTCCAGAATACATTGTGAATTTCTTCAATTGCATCCATCAATTCTTGAGCATGGACTTCAGAAACCTCGACCTTGCAAGCACTACATAGTTTTGCTGCTTGCCAGAAAGTGTTGTGAAGTTCAGGGTTGGATTCGAGGTGCTGTGGCTTGAAGAAATCAGTCCAAAGAACCAATAGTTCATCCTTACATTTCTGTGCTTCTTCTTCCTTAATTGCTGCATATCGTGACATTGTGTTTAGATATGCAATAAATTGCTCATGATTTTCCGTACCTGGATTCTCTAATGCAATCATTTTCTTAGTCATTGATTGAACTGCCTCACCGGCAATTCTGGCACTCGCCGGGTCGTAAACACCACATGGTCCATCGCAATGAGCTTCTGCTATCATATATTCTTCCATCATAGATACCTAAGGGCGATTTGATTATCAAGTTTAGGTTCTATGGCGATTCCCGTTACCCTACTCAACAAGGCTTTGAGTCATTGTTATACCGTTTCCTTCTTGATGTTGATTGGCGCGGTAAGCCTGTGAGCCCTCATCTAGAGTCCCTCTTAATTGCGATTCTAGTGCTGATTGCGCCCCTGTTGTTAGCCATACCTCTTTCAATTGGTTGGCGTTGGTGGGCTGGAGTCGAACCTGAACACGAGCATTATCGAGAGAAGGTAAGAAGAGTCCTCGATGCGGGTTTGCCATTAAGTCGATTCCGTCAAGAATTAGATCAAGAAGCTAGATTAGTGAATATTGATCCAGAACGGCAATCAAGGATTGAATCTGATCTTCTTTTTCCTTTACAAATCAAGCATTTTCTTTTGATGCCCGCTTTGGTGGTTTGGCCATTTCTTGGACTTTTTGCGGCAATTATTGCAATCCCTCTGATGCCCATCATTTGGTTTTTTGAGTGGCTACTTATAGAGAGAAAGGCATTAATCCGTATCGCTATAATTGTTCAAAAGATAACCCGTTGGGAGATTATTGGTATTCCTCGTGTTGAAGATGGAATTAAAAATCCGGATAGAATTCTTTCAGCTATTAACAGGATGCCTATTACTGCATTTCTAGGCCTTTTTGCTTTTCTGGTTGTATCTTATCTCCCATTCGATTCTAAATCCGTACTAGTTCTTTCTACTGCATTTTACATGGTAATCGTTGCTTTTATTTCCGTGATACGAGCAGCAACGCTGAGTACGATGGTGTTTGCAGATACTGGGAATAGACGCTTACTTCCTATGGGTACCTTTGTTGAAGATATGCTGGGCCCTTGGGTTGGTGTTGGGCTTTTGTTCCTTCTATCTCGTCAATTAGTATATGGCTCACAACTTCGAAGCGGTCAGATGTTTGGAGATCCCGTGATTTTCTCGTTAACCGTTTTATTGGTCCTATACACAGCAACCATCATTGGTGTTGCTGTTGAGATATCTTTTTTCCGATATCGTGCAGAACCGGTCAGGTTAAATTTTCAAAACCAAATCATAGAGCAATTCGATCCCACTCTATACCTATTTACTCGTCATTTAGGACTCTTGCGAATTTCACCATTAATGTCATTAGCTGACTGGGTCGAAAGAGGCGAGAAAATGGATTTCAATGATTTAGAGAAACTCAGAAGTCGTTAATTCAACAGAATTATCTGAATGATTGACCGCATCCACATGTCTTGTCTGCATTAGGATTCGCCATTGTAAATCCTCCACCCATTAATGAATCATTATAATCTAGTATAAGTCCATTCAACATGGTGCTATGCTCATTATGAATCAGTACTCTAATATTGTCGAATCTCACTATTTGATAGGATTCGTCACCTGGGTCACTTATAATTTTCATATCATACAAATAACCAGAGCAACCTCCCGAATCTACGCTTATGATAATGACTTTAGAATCATGCTCGTTTCCTATAGCAGATACCATAGCCTTACGAGCGGAATCAGTAGCTTCTATTGATACTTCAATAATTTCTGTTGGTGCGATAATTGGAAGAGCAACACCTTTACTGTCACATTCACTCATGATTGTCCCTTTTGTTGGTGTTATATCAACATTCCAGTCACATCCACTCATCCGTCAATCAAATACACTTGAACGTTGTCTGAAAGGTGTGGAAGGAGTTCGCGAGGGTAGTGTACTACGTATCGATTTGCAGAATCGAATACACGCACTAGATACATTGGCTGTTGAGAATGCTTTATCCATAAAATTAGTACATTGTGGAGAAAATCATTCACTTGGTCTAACGATGCGTACACCAGGTGATGATATTGACCTAATATTCGGAATGTTATATTCCGAAGGAATTATCGAATCCAATTTAGATGTGCATTCATTATCAATAGATTCCGATGAGGCAAAAGTGATCTTAGAAGATTCATGCAAATTCGATGCGCTCGGGCATAGGCGTCGTACTACTAAATCATCAGCTTGTGGTGTGTGTGGTAAAGAATCAATTTCTAATCTATTACATACTCATGGCCCTAAACTCCGTGATAATTTTTCTCTAGATATAACATCGATATCTCAAGCCGCTGAAAGTTTAATTTCTTCCCAACGAATTTTCGAATTAACAGGAGGTACTCATGCGGCTGCTTTTTTTTCAGAGGATTGTGAATTGATTTCCCTTAGGGAAGACATTGGTAGGCATAATGCTCTAGACAAACTCATCGGTTCATATATCCGCCAACCAATCTATTCAACCCCCCCATTACTATTCGTTTCTGGTCGTGCATCTTTTGAATTAGTGCAGAAATGCATTAGATTCGGAATTCCTATAATGGCCTCTGTCGGTGCTGCTAGTACTTTGGCCGTAGATATGGCAATAGAACATAATCTTACTTTACTATCTTTTGTTCGAGATGGTAGAATGGTTGTTCATTCAACACCACATCGTATATCGAACTATTAACATGATGAACAGTTAGGGGATAATGTATGAGTGGTAGTTTGCCGGTTTGGGACCCAGGCCGACCTGGCCATGAATTGCTTGATATTCTCAAGGAAGAAGTTCGAACAAAAGGAAAACCAAATACCGCGCGTATCCATGAAATTGCTGAATTGACAGGAACCACTTCTGCTAAAGTCAGAGGTGTAATAGGGTACTATTCTGACCTAAATACTGATGATTCAACTGTACATGTTTGTGTGGGAGAATCTTGCCGGGCTAGAGGTTCCAAGTCGATAATCACCGAACTTGAAAATTCTGGTGAAGTTGTTGGTAAAATTCACTGTGCTGGTTTATGCACAAACGGTCCTGCTGTAATTAGAGAGAATGAAGAAGTAATTCCAATTTCCAAGGACGGTGATGGACTTCAATTCTTTTTGAGTATGGATAGTTTGAGTATGAGTTATGGAGCAGAGTCAATTGCTCAATCTCTATTGGACCAAATTCCTAAGGATGCTGCTTTGATCCGTACTGGTAGCAGAGGTTTATTCCATCTAGAACCAATGCTTGAGGTACTTGTCAATGAAAAAAGAATTGGTTTCGGCCCTCTTGATGCCGATGAGACATTATCGGTTGTTGATTCAATAACGAATATTTCTCATTCGTCCCATCCAAAATATATTGGTGAGGTTGAATCATTGGAAGAATTTTCTAGTCAAAATAGATTTGCGACACAACGTATTGGTATTGCTGATCCCCTAGATATTGAATCAATGAAAAAATTAGGTGCTTATTCCGGATATTCCAATGCCAAGAATTTGGGGGCTGAAGGAGTTTTGAGCGAATTGAAGAAATCAGGACTTCGAGGTCGAGGAGGTGCTGGCTTCCCTACTCATTTCAAATGGAAGGCTGCAGCTGATGAAAAATCCTCTATCAAGTATGTAGTTGCTAATGCTGATGAAGGCGACGCGGGTACATTCATTGATCGGATGATAATGGAAGGCGACCCACACTTGTTAATTGAGGGGATGTTAATTTGTGCCGAAACAACAGGTGCTAATCAGGGGTTAGTTTACCTAAGGAGTGAATATCCTCAAGCAAAAAGAATTCTCCAATCAGCAATAGATTCGGCACGTGAATCCAATATATTAGGGGCCGAATCAGGTTTCGATATCACCATTGCTAATGGTGCTGGTTCATATGTTTGCGGAGAAGAAACTGCACTTCTAGAAAGTCTTGAAGGAAGGAGGGGGGAAGTTCGCGCTAGACCCCCCTATCCTACAACTTCGGGACTCTATGGTCAACCTACTGTTGTAAACAATGTCCTAACTTTCGCTATTGCTGCTGCAATATTGCGTGAAGGAAGTGAACTGTATTCTTCCTTAGGCACCGATTCAAGCCGAGGGACGGTTGTTGTTCAGATAGTCGGCGCTACTAATCGCCCCGCATGTGTAGAAGTTCCATTTGGAGGCACTATTGGTGATGTATTTGCTAATTTTTCTAGTCTTGAGGGCGTTAAAGCAGTACAAATAGGAGGCCCATTAGGTTCTGTGTTTAGAGCCAAAGAATTACACGACATCGAACTTTCTTTCGAAGGTTTAGACTCAGCAGGTGGAATCCTTGGCCATGGTGGTTTTGTCGCCTTTGGTGATGAATTTGACCCTCATCGTGAGGTTGTTGAGTGGATGCGCTTCTTCCGCGACGAAAGTTGCGGTAAGTGTACTCCATGTCGTATTGGGACTCAACGAGCATTGGAATTGTTGACTCGATTGGGTACGGAAAATGAAAAAGAGGGTGATCGAGTCTTAATAACAGATCTTGATGATATTATGACTTCAACTTCTCTTTGTGCTTTGGGTGGCTTAGCCATGAATCCAGTCCGCTCAACTATAGAACGATGGCCTAGTAAATTCGGAGGCCACTTGACTCCTAAAGGAGGTGTTAAGTGATGATTGAACAATCTACTAAATCAATTTCATTGTTGATTGATGGCCAGTCAGTAAATGGGCAATCAGGTCAAACGGTCATGCAAGTTGCTAGAGATAATGGAATTAATATCCCTAGTTTATGCGATTCTCCTAAACTTGACGCATTTGGCTCATGTCGTATGTGTATTGTCGAGGTTGATGGGGTTAGGGGAGTCCCTTCATCATGCACTACGCCAGCAAGAGACGGGATGGAAGTCCAAACTCAAAGTGAAAGGTTATCTGAATTGAGAAAAGGGATCACTGAGCTATATTATAGTGAACATCCTATTGATTGCCTGACAGATACACGAAATTGTGGCTGTGAATTACACGATGTTGCTTCTGATGTTGAACTTAGAACAATCCGTTATGATAACACACCCCATCACTTTGAAACACCTATTGATACATCATCTCCATTCTTCTCATTCGATGCAAGCAAATGTATTGTTTGTTCTCGCTGCATTAGAGCCTGTGATGACATACAAGTAACACATGCCCTTTCACTTGACGGACGGGGTTTTCTTTCTCGAATAATTGCTGGTGCCGACGAATCATTCTTTGATTCCGAATGTGTATCTTGTGGTGCATGTGTGGATGAATGTCCAGTCGATGCTCTACAAGACAATGTCCAGAATTCTGCTGGTGATCCTGATGATTGGATAAGGACTACCTGTGCATTTTGTGGTGTCGGATGCCAATTCGATGCTGGCGTCAAAGATGGTAAATTAGTGACTATGAAACCTGCTCACGATTCACCGGTAAATCAGGGTCACTCTTGCATTAAAGGAAGATTCGCATCAGCTTACGTGCATCATGAAGATCGACTCACAGTCCCTCTTGCCAGAAATTCTATCGATGAAGAGTTTAGAGAGGTGAGTTGGGATGAGGCTTACGATATAATTGCAGATTCATGGTTAAGGATAATTTCTGAATCTGGACCCGATTCAATAGGGGCCATAACTTCATCACGTTCAACGAACGAACTTAATTATCTTGGTTCTAAATTAATGCGCGCAGTTATCGGTACGAACAACGTAGATAATTGTGCAAGAGTTTGTCATTCGGCAACGGTCAAAGGAATGATGACAGTATTTGGTGCTGGTGCAGGGACAAACAGTCTTGGAGATATTGATGTAACTGATTTGTTATTGGTTTCAGGTTGTAATCCAATACACGGTCATCCAGTTACAGGTTCACGAATCAAAAGGGCACGTAAGCGAGGGATGGGAATGATAGTAGCAGACCCTAAGAAAACAACTCTTGCCAAGATGGCCGATGTCCATCTTCAACTACGTCCTGGGACTAATGTTGCTCTCTATCAAGGATTATCTCATATTATCATAAGGGATGGATTAGAGGCTAATTCTGAGTGGATGGACTCTCGCACTGAGAATCTTGAACCATACAAAAAAATGTGCTCAGTAATGACGCCAGAAATTTGCTCTTCAATAACCGGCGTACCTATTGATGATCTCGAAGCCGCTGCAAAGATGTATGCAACATCTAGTGCTGCAATGTCAGTCCATGGTTTAGGTATGACAGAACACAGCCATGGTTCTGAAGGTGTTATGGCCTTGTCTAGCCTTGCCTTACTAACAGGCAATGTTGGACGACCTGGAACCGGTATTAACCCACTACGCGGGCAAAATAATGTTCAGGGTTCATGTGATATGGGTGCCCTACCTAATGTTTACACAAATTATCAATCAGTTGATGATGAAGCGAATAGGAAATCATTTTCTGAAATATGGGGTGTTGAAACCCCTTCTAATAGCGGGTTAACTTATCCTGAAATGTTGCAAACTGTAGGCAATCAAAATGGACTTCGTTCATTGTACATGATAGGTTCAGATATTGCACATACTGATCCTGACAACTTAGCGGTTAAGAAAGCACTTTCTAATCTTGATTTATTGATTGTACAGGACATATTTTTCTGTGAATCCGCTAAGTTCGCTCACCTTGTCCTACCTGCTGCCTCTTTCCTTGAGTCAGATGGAACCTACACAAATGGAGAGCGGAGGGTACAAAGGATTCGTAAGGCAATTGACTCACCAGGTGAAGCCAAAGAGGATTGGATTATTGTTGCTGAATTAGCACAACGCCTTGGTCACGATATTCTTGCAGGTCCGAGTCCTTCGGAGGTCTGGGATGAGTTGGCCAGCCTTACTCCAAACTTTAGAGGCATTAATTACTCCAGACTTGAATCTCCAGAGGCAGTTCAGTGGCCTGCTCCTAATGCGGGACACCCTGGGACTTCTGTCATGCATTCCGAACAGTTTAGTCGCGGATTAGGACATTTCGCTGCTCCCGAATATTCAGAACCCAATGAAAGACCTACAGATGAATTCCCCTTCATATTAGTTACTGGGAGAAATATTTACCACTATAATTCGGGAACCCAAACGCGTCGCACCGGGTTAGCTAAATTTAGAGACTCAGACTATCTTGAAATGAATTATGAAGATGCCAATTCACTAAGTATCAGCAATGGTGATGAAGTTTGGATTTCTAGTCCACGGAACCGCATCAAAATGATTGCTCAAGTCGGAGATTCGATGAGAAAAGGCAATTTATTCACAACATTCCACTTCCCAGATATAGGAATTAACAGTGTCCTTTCGTCTTCAGCGGATGGTTACACATTTTGCCCTGAATACAAAGTTCAGGCAGTTTCAGTAGAAAGAGTTTGAACTAACTTCCGCGTTCATTACGGATAATTTCCTTTAGTAGTAAATTGCATCTATTTATCTGGGTTTTACAAAGTGCTTCTTCTTCAGAGTCCAAATTCCTTTCGAGAGCCTGTTCAAAACAACGTATTGCATCTTGAAAGTGCTCTAACGCAGCATATGATGACCCCATGTTGTACAATGTTTTTCCACTAACTAGTTGGGGAGACAATGAGATTGCCTGATGGTATGATTGAATACTTTCAGCGAATCTTCCTAATTGGTGTAATGCATGGCCGCATCCATTGTGAGATCTTACTCTCAGTTCAACCTCAGTTCTTGGAGTTGTAGAGATTGCTTTTTCAAAGCAATTCAGTGATTCAAGACTTTTGTTTTCACCAAGTAGCGTCAATCCTTTGTTATACCATTCTATAGAGACATTGACATTAGTGTTTTCAATTATTGCATCATTAGACATTCTCTTTTTGGCATCTTCCGCCGCAGCAATAAGATCAACTTCTTCGTAAGAATTATCTGATGTTGTTGTTGAACCACTTTGTAATTCATCAGCCTTTTTCCGACACTGTTTCCCCTTCTCGATATGCCCTGCTGCTTCTAATGCGTCAGCCATACCATTCCATGCTTCAGAAGTCGAGCCATATTCTTCTAGTATTCTTTTCCAGAGTTGTACAGCAGCAGCATGTTGACCCGTTTCGGAATTTTTTTGCGCATTTTTAACTAGAACTACGTACGAATCTTCTAAAGCGATTTCATTAGTATCATCTTCAATAAAATTCTCATCTTCTTGAGTTAACACATCATTATCTTCTTGTTCTTCATCCTCAAGCGGGTCGGTTACTGTTTCTACTGTATCTACAGTATCTAATTGCGATTCTATTTCTCTCAGTAAGTCAATGGCGTTTTTCTCTTCAGGTTGTATTGTAAGTGAATAATTGACTGAATTCATGGCGTCCGAGACGAATCCAAGACGCAATAAGCATAGTGAACACAGGGTCCATAACTCAGCTGAATTTTGATGTTCATTTTCTAATAATGGAGATAATAACTCCAACGCATCTTCATACTTATTTTCCTCAATAAGCGCGAGGGCCTTAGTTGCCACATCCGGTTCAACATACGCATCAACATCCTCGACGATGTCAGCCGAAAGGAGAGGTGGTTCTTGTTGAACTTCTGGGATAGGGATAATCAAGTCTCTTATTTGCTCATTTTCTAATCCGAGGTCTAAGGCGATAACTGCAAATTTAGATGCAGCCTCGGCGTCAGTTTCAGAGTACAATATTGCCAAATTAGCAGCAGTCGGTGCGTGATATTTATTCAATTCAAATGAAGCTTCGAATGAATCAATAGCCTGTTGAGAATCTTTCAGATAATTCAATACAACACCTAAGCCGTACCAAGCAGCCGAATTATTCGGGTCCTTTTCAAGAATAATCCTATAGGCGTCTCTTGCTTCTGTGAATCTATCCATTCTTACGAGTTGATTCGCCTCGGCAAGAGTCGGCAAATCACCATTCATGTTATCGACGCGCGACTATAGTATGGATAAGATTTCGTAATCACTGTTTGAGATTAAAACATCAATTAATACTCAGGAGCCGGCTCTTCTTCTCTTTCTTCTTCTTCCAATTTTTCTTTCCATACTCCTGCAAAATAAGCAATCATCGGAACAAAAATCAATAATCCGAAGCAACCAATTAATGTAGCTAGGCTGTAAAGCGTTTCTTGAATCGGATCCAATTCAAATTCAGTCACTCCTATGTATTCGTGCTCCACTATAATCATCGATACTTCGATACCTTCTGAAGATATTACTTCCTCATCTTCAACCAAGGATATTTCCCAGGTAGTTAACACAGTTTCTTCAATAATAAGTGCCTGCGCTTCAGCAGCCGCTATCTCTGCATCTTCTGCTTGTACGTAACCTACTCCTTCTATTGGTAAAGTTAGAGAAACTCTTCCGTGCATATTCTCAACTTCCTCATCAATTATTTGTGAGTGTGTGTAGGCTTCTTGACATGATTCAGAAATTGAATCAAACTCCTTACAATTGAACGCTTCATCTCCATCAACACCTAATAATTCAGAATAGTACCATAAAGAACTAGTTGATGTCACTTGAATTTCAGAATTTACGGGGGCGTTAATAACAGTGACATTGACCCATGTTATCGCAGAATCAGTCGTAACAATCCATGTTGAAAGGTTCTCATCAATTTGTTCTAAATCTAATGAATTAGGTGAATTAGAGGTCTCATAGCGGTAGTATTCCGAATTCATTGTATTCTTGTGTACTGCAAATGCAAGCACTAGAATCAATACAAGACCCATTCCAATCATGGTCCGAAGCATGTTCGGGTTCCGCGAAAGCGACTTTTTCATCGGCCGGCCCACTAGCATTATTGGTTTGAACTCTATGTGGGGCCCATGAGAATGCGTTACTGGATAGCGATGCTATCCGTCTCAGGTCATCACGGTTATATACGGCCTCAAGGTCGCCCGGTCGCTACAAGGTGACTCTATGACCACATACCATGATGTCCCAGCCGATCTATTGATCGAAGAACTCTCTCAAAGACTGGAGAGTAACGCCGAGATAAATTCTCCAGATTGGGCCGAGTTTGCCAAAACAGGAACGCACAGAGAACGAACTCCTGACCAAAAGAATTGGTGGCACATCAGGTCCGCAGCAGTACTCCGTAAGGTGGCACTGAAGGGGCCAATAGGGGCCAATCACATGGCTCAAGAATTCGGTGGACCAAAAGATCGTGGGGTCAAGCCGAACAGGGCTGTTGCAGGTTCTCGAAAGATTGCTCGAACTATCCTTCAACAATTAACAGCCGCAGGTCTCATAGCTAGTTCAACTAATATCCGTGAAGTAAATCTCGGCAAAATAATCACACCCACTGGGCAGGCGTTACTAGATGATGTTGCTCACTCAGTTCGTGGTGCTGCTGAAGAAAAGTATCCAGGATTGGCTCGTTACTGAGGTGGAAAAATGGCACGACACAAACCATTTGCTAAGAAACAACGCCTCATTAAGGCTACTAAACAGAACCGCAGAGTCCCTGTTTGGGTCATGCTTCGCACTAATAGGAATACGGTATCTCATCCTAAGCGTCACCATTGGAGACGCTCTAAACTACAGAGGTGAATAGCATGACTGAAGTAAAGGAGATGACAATACCACTTCGTGCTGCATGGAATGTTCCTCGAACAAAGCGTGCTAATCGCGCCATGGCTGAGATAAAGCGGCACGTTGCTCAACACATGAAAATCCAAGAGGATGAAGAAATCTGGATTGATCAAGCAGTTAATGAGGTAATTTGGTCAAGAGGTATGCAAAAACCTCCTCGTAAAATTAGAATTGTTTGCACTCGTGAAGAGGGCTTCCCTCTTGAAGTAAAATTAGCGGAGGAGTAATCGTGGGAAATATTAGACCTTCATTCATCAAAACAAGAGCTCTTCGTCTTCTGGAAATTTATCCAGACAAATTCACTGCTGATTTCGAAACAAACAAGCATCTTGTAACTGAATACACAGATGCTGACAACAAGAGGATGCGAAACTGGATTGCTGGATACATCACGCGCTATATCCAACGCCGCACTGATTGATTCCGCTGACCTAATCAGCACCAACCTATTCCCAAGGTGTGGTTGAAATGGGTGGACGAGCAGAGATTCCTCTACCTGATTATCAAGACCGTGTTTGTATTGTCCTAGTCAAACCAATGCACGATGGCAACATTGGTGCTGTTGCCCGTTCTATGTTAAATTTCGGAATCACCGACCTAAGGGTTGTCGGCCGAACTAGTGAATGGTCCGACGAAGTCCGGAAAAGGGCCAAGAATGCTCAATCAGTTATTGAAAATGCTACAGTTCACAAAACTATGGAAGAAGCTATTTCTGACTGTTCAATAATTGTTGGAACTTCGGGTAAGAGGGAAGACGGCGACAAGACAGTGATGAGGCATTTTCTCCTTCCTGATGAGTTGCCAAACCAACTTTCTGATGTTGAGGGAAGAGTAGCTTTAGTTTTCGGTCCCGAAGGAAAGGGATTATTGAATGAACAATTACGATTATGCGATCTATTAGTGACTATACCAACATGGGAGGGTTATCCAATACTAAATCTAAGCCATGCTGTAGCAATAATCTGTTTTTCTTGGTTTGTTAATTCAAATTTAGATACACCATCAGGTACAGGTGAAAGATTACTAGATCCTGAACTTAGGCGAAGATTAAGACTTGAAATCTCTAGACTTGTTGCTACAATGCCAACTAAAGAACACAGAAGGGAAGGGATTGAGGAAACTCTAGTCAGAGTGATAATGAGAGGATTGCCGAAGGATGATGAAATTCACAGATTACTAGGTTTGATCACGGCTTCTGCCGATGCTTTTGAGAAAGAATAACATTCAATTAACGATTTTTTGTATGTCTAAAGCAGGTAATTAGGTGATCGTCCACCATTCCAGCAGCCTGCATCATTGCATAGCAAGTAGTCGGTCCGATGAATGTGAAACCGAGTTTCTTG
>Ga0208639_1000299_pt1 | contig 39444 bp, 36 predicted proteins | sample ETNtaG_33_FD_185772 | JGI IMG/M metagenome (GOLD analysis project Ga0208639, IMG submission 185772) | Marine microbial and viral communities from oxygen minimum zone, Eastern Pacific Ocean - ETNP201310SV76 (SPAdes) (version 2) | ecosystem: Environmental > Aquatic > Marine > Oceanic ...
ATAAATAATAAAAAGTATCCTGCTAAAATCAGGATGGCTAGAATAAATAATAAGGGTAAAATAAAAGGAAGGTCAGATAGAATCTATCCTGTAAGAGATGTTGTTCAAGTTTTCTATGATGGTGAATATGATACTCTTAAAGCATTAAGAAAATTATTCATATATAGTTATGCTACAACTATTGATAAATCTAAACCTCAATTAAAGGAAGTCTTAGAGTTTATCCATGTTAAGGATAATGAATTTAGAGTTAAGGTAGTAGCCAAACAAGTCACTGATTTTGATAAGATGTTAAGATTTATGGAGGATAAAAATTTATTTACATTTTGGAAAAAGGAACAAAGTAAGAGTAAGAAAAAAGAAAATATATTTATTGGAATGTGTTTTTTCGGAATGACATTAATACCTTCAATTTTATCAAATGTTCTTGATTTAGAATTAAAGTTTCGTATTGGACTATTTATTGGATTTGGATTAATTATTGGTGGTTTATTGGGTATAATTAAAACCCATACGGAAAAACGATTTAAAACAATTTAGTCTGGTTCAATTATTTTTATAAAATCAATATCTATACCATCCATATTACTCTCTACAACTCTAAATAATCTTTTATAAAAATGAACGATAGAATAGTTATTGATTTTTACAAAAGGTATAGAACTATCAATCACCAGTCCATAACAGTTGAATGAGTTTCAGAGTGAGTAGGGGTAGTAAAATCTCTATTAAATTGAACAAATGAAGAAAAATAAAAAAGATACTTTTTCAAAAAAGGTAAAAGTACCAAGACTAACTAAAGAAGATGGACAGTCAGAAAAGTTAGAAGAAAAAAGAATAAATGTGAAAAAGGTATCTAAACCTCTATTTGGAAAAGATGTAAATGACCCATCAGAAAGAGGTCATGATTAAATGAAAAAAATCTATCCATTACTATGTGTATTATTTTTGATTTATTGGGGTTGTGAAGATGAACAGGAAGATGGACCTATTACCTTTGATAAAACTTATGATGGAATATCAGGTCATTCCGTTCAACAGACAACAGATGGTGTATGGTTAATTAGAACTGATTCAGAAGGGAGGACTGAATAATCAATTTTTTTCATCTCAACCCTAAAATTCTTGATAGTTCTGAGTAGTATTCCATTATGAGAAAAACATTTCTAGTCGTATTACCATTATTACTGATTTCTTTTTATTATAGTCAAAAAATTACCAAAGTTGTTAAAACCTATGAAAACGGAGAAAAGCGTTCTGAAGGAAATTATGAAGATGGTAAGGTGGATGGGCCATTTACTTTTTGGTATGAGAATGGACAAAAGAGTTATGAGGAATACTATGTAGATGGTATTAAAGAAGGGAAATGGATTGGTTGGTATGATAATGGTCAAAAGTTTATTGAAAAAATCTATAAAAATGGTAAAAGGCATGGTCCATGGACTAGTTTTTATGATAATGGGCAGAAGAAATCTGAAGGAACTTTTCTAGATGGTGTACCAGACGGATTAGATGTTGTTTGGTATGAAAATGGTAAAAAGTATAGTGAATTAACTTACATAAATGGTGAATTGATTTCAGAAAAAAAATGGAATGAAGATGGGTCTTCTAAAACTGATTAAACTCAACAAGTTTTTCAAGCTTGGCCTACTCAATATATCCATAGTGAGCTTGGTCGCTCTAATAGTATGGTCCTTTATTAGTTATATTGAGGGCCAGGGTTTTAATATTATTAACATAATATGCATTATTTTACTTATGCCTCTTGTGATATATTTGATTAAAGATGTTGCGGCTATGTATAGAGAGTTGAATTCTTAGAATATTATTTATGCTCAAGAGAATCAATTTGCTTATAGATATTTTGTTTGCTTTTATAGTTGGTTTTGCGTTGATCAAATATTCATTTGATGATTTTGGTGAAAGTGTCCATTTCTTGATAGGAATTATCGCAATTATTTTAGCGATCAGAATTGGGTTAAAGAAATCTAGAATGCGTGATTATTTTTACAATAACTAAATTATTACAGGTATCCTTTAAACCGTCATAATATTTCGTAAATTATTGAGAATATGAAATTAAATATCATACCAATTTTGATTCTTTTTTCTATTCTATTCCCCCAGAGTAATGATTCTCTGAAAGATGTTATAGAATATGGTTTCAATTATACTGGCGATTTCAAGGATGGGAAACGCCATGGTATTGGCAAATACATTTATCCCAATGGAGATACATATGAAGGCCAATGGGTCGATGACATTCGTCAAGGGGAGGGAACTCTCACCTATGATAATGATAGCAAGACCTATGTAGGAGATTTTGTTTCAGATCTCTTTAATGGATGGGGTGCTCTTCATATGATCGGTGGCGAAAAATACGAGGGCGAATGGAAGAATGGAGAAAAAGATGGTGAAGGAACCTATTACTATCCATTTGGCAATACTTACATAGGTGATTGGAAAGAGGATAAAAGAAATGGAAAGGGTACCTACATCTATACCTTTGGTAAAAAATATATTGGTGATTGGAAAGATGACAAGAAACATGGGGCCGGTATCTCAATTGATGGTGAGGGGAATACCTACGAGGGAGACTATAAAAATGATAAAAGAGACGGCCAAGGTATCTACACATTTAAGAGTGGTAATGTATACAAGGGTGAATTTTTTGATGGGAAAAAACATGGTCGAGGAATATTCACCTATGTTAGTGGCGATGTCTATGAGGGAGAGTTTTATGATGGGAATATGGAGGGCAAAGGTGTCTTTAGGTTTGAAAACGGCAATGTTTATGAGGGGCAATGGATAGATGATAAGAGCAATGGTACAGGTATTTATCGTTTTAGGAATGGCAATATTTATGAGGGAGAGTTTCGTGATGGAAAAAGAAATGGTGAAGGTACATTCACCTATCCTGATGGAGAAAAGTATGTAGGTGATTATAAGGACGGCAAGCGTACGGGTAGAGGAATATTCACATTTAAGAATGGTAATACCTATGAGGGTGAATTTTGGAATGGCATAAAAAATGGTCAAGGAACCTTTACATATCCAAATGGTAATATTTACGAAGGTGAGTGGAAAAATGACATGCAACATGGTCAAGGAACATTCACTTATAAGTCCGGTGGTATATATAGTGGTGAATGGCGAAATGGGGTCATGAGTGGGTATGGCAACTACAGCTATGAGAATGGTGATGTTTATGAGGGTGATTTTAAAAAAGGAAAAATGCATGGAAATGGCTCCTACATATTTGAGAATGGGAATGAATATCACGGGGAATGGAAAAAGGACAAGATGGAAGGAGAAGGCATTTATTCCTCAGCCAATGGTAACTATTATGAGGGTAAATTTTCTGATGGTAAGTTGAATGGAAAGGGTACCTTTAGATCGTCAATAGGAGAGACCTACAAAGGCGAATGGACAAATGGTAGGATGAATGGTAGAGGACTATACATCTTTTCAAATGGAAACCGTTATGATGGTGAATGGATATATGATAAACGAACCGGATATGGTGTCTATTATTATGTCAATGGTGACCTATATGAAGGACTATTCCTCGATGGAAAAAGAAATGGAGAGGGAATCTTCCGCTATCTGAATGGCGATATCTACGATGGGAACTGGGCTGATGATCGTGCTAATGGAAAGGGTAATTATTATTATGATAATGGAGACAGTTACATTGGAGATTGGACCGATCATAAGAAAAATGGTCAGGGAATATTCAATTATTCTGAGGATAAGGAATACAAAGGTAGCTTTGTCGATGATGAGATAAAGGGTCTAGGTATTCTTACTTATGTTGATGGGCGAAGATATGATGGTACATGGGAGAATGGAAAAATGGAAGGTCAGGGAACCTATACGGATCTAGATGGTAATGAATATGTAGGTGGATGGGCAAATAATCTATTTAGTGGAGATGGAAAATACATCTATTCAAATGGTGATATATATGAGGGCGAGTGGGTTGAGGATACATATAATGGTAGAGGAACATTTATTTCATTAAATGGTAATGAATATGTAGGAATGTGGGCCAAGGGCCAAAAAGCAGGACAAGGTATCTTTACTAACTCAAAGATGGAGAAATATATAGGTACGTGGGCTGCTGACCACAGGAATGGAGACGGATCACAGACATATTCAAATGGTGATAAATTCGAGGGAGAATGGTTAGAGAATAAAAAACATGGTCTGGGAATCATGATATATTCATCAGGTGATGAATATGATGGAAACTGGAAAAGAGGATTAAGACATGGTATCGGCAGATATGCGTATTTGAATGGGGATATTTATTCAGGAAATTGGGATACCGGGCAGAGAGGTGGCAAAGGTACCATAAACTACGCAAATGGCGATAGATATGAGGGTGATTGGGATGGCGATAGGATTCAAGGTATGGGTATTTTTGATTATTCAGATGGGTCATCCTATGAAGGTGAATGGATAAATGGAAGAAGAAATGGTAGAGGAACCTATGTCACCACTGCAAATGAGAAATACCTCGGTGAATGGAAAAATGATCTAAAAGAAGGAGAGGGCACATTTACAGACAATAAGGGGAGCAAGTATAAAGGTAAATGGAAAAAAGATAAAAGGGATGGTAGTGGCACTTTTACGGATGTCTTAGGTCATCGCTATGTAGGTAACTGGGTGAATGGTCAACGTGAGGGTAAAGGTACATATTCATTTGCAGGCCAGAAAAAAGATGAAACGATCATAGGGAATCAACTTTTCTATAAAGGAAACCGTTATGTAGGCGAATGGAGCGAAGATAGATTCCATGGAGAAGGCTCATTCAAATATTTGAATGGCGATACATATGAAGGTTCATGGGTGCTTGACAAACGAGAAGGTAAAGGAATATTTACCTCTTCAATAGGCGAACACTATGAGGGTGAATGGAAGGATGATCAAAAATATGGAAAGGGAGAGATTGACTATGCAAATGGAAATCATTATGTTGGGAATTGGAAGCAAGATGGTATGAATGGCGAGGGTGAGATGATATATAAGAATGGTGATAGATATAAAGGTATGTGGGCCAATAATCTCAAACATGGGAAAGGTGTCTATGAGTATGGTAATGGGGAGGTCTATGATGGATTATGGTCAAATGATGTAAGAAGGGGGCAAGGAAAATATAATTACAAAAATGGTGACCACTACCAGGGTGATTGGAGTGATGGGATAAGAGAGGGATATGGCATATTCAAGGACCATATAGGAAATACATATGAAGGTGAATGGAAAAATGATTATAAAATGGGCAAGGGTACCTATATTGATCTGAATGGTGATAGCTATGTTGGTGAATGGAAGAATGATCTAAAATATGGTTTTGGAAAGATCACCTATGCCAATGGTGATAGTTATGAAGGCCGCTGGGCCAATGATAGCAAGGAAGGCCAAGGCAAGGCGATATTCATTGCCGATGGAATCGTCTATTCAGGAGAATTTAAAAAAGGTTTATTCCATGGTAAGGGTAAGTACAATTCCAATATTGGAGACGTCTATGATGGAGACTGGAAATCTGGGAAACAGGATGGCAAAGGTATATTTAGATCTTCAATAGGAGATAGATATGAAGGATCATGGATGAATGGGATGAAGCAAGGTAAGGGGAAATATGAATTTGTAGATGGTAGTGAATATGATGGTGATTGGAAGAATGATCAGATAACTGGGAAAGGTAGATTTACTTTCTCTAATGGTAGTATATGCAGGGGTAATTTTTTGAATGGAAAGATAAGTGGTGAAGGTACCTATGATTATGCAAATGGAGACCGCCATACAGGTAGTTTTATTTCTGGTAAACGAGATGGCCAAGGAACTTGTACCTATCCAAACGGAGATGTCTATATAGGTCAATGGAAGGATGACCAGATTAATGGTCAAGGAAAATATACCTATCGAAATGGTAATGAATATGAAGGTGAGTTCAATATGGGAGTTATGCAGGGCCAAGGTAGCTATGTGTTTAAGAATGGTAACATCTATATTGGTGAGTTCAAGGATGGAAAGCGAGATGGACTTGGAATATTTACATATGAAAATGGAAATAAATATGTTGGTGAATTCAAAAATGGGACAATGGATGGTCAAGGTACCTTTACCTATCCCAATGGTGATAAAAGAGTGGGGGTTTGGAGAGACGGAAAACCAATTAACTGATCTATCATGAATATCAATCGGCTTTATTATCTTGCCATAACTGCTTTAAGTCTGTCTTGTGCATTCTTTGATAGGCCTGACATTAAAATAGAACCAAATACTTGGACTGGAAGAACCTTCATTTTTGCTGATCTGGAAGATAACTATCGAAGGACCTATGATTTTAATAAGACATGGTCCAAAATTCATAAGAGTAGATATAGACCTTATTATAGATTCCTTGGCAAGAAATATTCTATCATTGGAACTCATAAAAAATTCAAACAGGATTTTCTTATCATCAAAGATGAAAAAGACAATCGATATAAGATGGCCTTGCATTATGAAGAGAATGAACTAAATGCTATTCCAAGTTATTTCTTGTTCAATGAAGTAGAAAAAAACGCAAGGAATTTGATTGGAGAGACACTTTGGCTAAATAACACCATCGATCCAAAAAGCTTCTATACGTTATCTGATTATGAATTCAAGCGTTTTGAGCCGGTGGTTGTGTTAGATGTCCTCCCTTATCAAAATAATAGTACTGATTATCCAGTTTGGTTGAAGGTCTCTTCTTATTCTGGTGCAGAAGGATTTGTGAGATATAATGGTGATGAAGGTCGTGTGGGTGTCCAAGATCATTATTATACTTCTGAGCCACTTCCTAGGTCATGGGGGAAGGGTATGATAAATAAGTTATTAAATAAAAAGATCGAGCTAGGAATGAAAGATAGACAAGTGAGAATCTCTATAGGTAATCCAGATGAGGTCAATGTCACATCAAGTCGGCATGGTATTAGTGAACAATGGGTATATATTGACCCTATAGGAAATAAAACCTATTATCAATTTGAGTATGGAAAGTTAACTTATGTCAGTGAATAATGACACTTCGGTAACGTCAATAATTTAAATGGATCATATGCGTAGATTAATTCAAATCATATTTTCAATAGTTACCATCAATACTATTATTTTATCTGCACAAATTGATTCTCTACCATACTATGAAAAGTTTGATATTGCAGTTAAGTCTTTCAAAGAGGGACGATATAATATTGCAGAATTACAATTCACTAACATATTGTCAAATGAAAGAGAATATCGTGACCCTGCATCACAATTAATGATGGCAAAATCTCAATATCACCTTGATCTTTTTGATAAGGCCAACAGATCCTGTAAATCTGTTCTCTCTAGTTATCCCAGCTCGCCTTATGAATCAGATGCGTTGGTATTATTAGGAGATATTGCTTTAGGGGAAGGTAATCCCACCAAAGCCTTCAAACATTATTTGAATGCACGACCTCAAATAGAGGACTTGCTCTATTTGAATAAGATTGATGAAAGAATATTTAACTGTATTGGCATGGGTGTTAAAGAGGAAGTTATTGAGGGATTACTTTTTAGAGAAAAAGATTCATTTAACCGTGCAATTATTAATTTATCCAGAGCATATGAGGCTTGGATCAATGGTGATGATTACGACCTAGAGTTGGTCATTAATGAGATTGATACCTTTTATTTACCTGGATATTTTTCCAGCCTTTTCGGTGCATTGAATGATTTAGTCAAAGATGAAATTAAACGACCCATTACAATTGCAGTTGTCCTACCACTTTCAGGAAAAGGAAAAGATAAGGGTCTGTCTTATTTGTTGGGCCTGACTGAGTTTCTAGATAGATCATCTATTTCTACCTCAATTAGATTTTTAGTTTATGATACTGCGGGGTCTGTCGTTAATACCCTTAAGATAATTAATGATATATCTTCAAATAATGAGATCTTTGCTATTCTTGGCCCTTTGTCAAGGGATGAGGTATTATCCATATCAGGACTAAAACTTCAGTTACCCATCTTGATTCCTAAATCAGAATTATCTGGTCTATCCAATATTGCGAGGAATCTTTTCTTTTTATCACCTTCATCGGAGATGATAGCTAAACGCACTGCTCAAATGATGATAAAAGAACTAAACCTAGAACGTATTGCAGTTTTATCGCCGGGGAATGGTCAAATAAAAGTATTGACCGATCATTTTTTGGAAGAGTGTCATCAACTTGGTATTGATCCCATAGTTGTAGAATGGTATATAGAAAAGCCAGAAAATATATCTCGACAATTGAAAAATATTCGTCGTGTAGCATGGAGCCTAGTTCCAGAAGATGAGCCAGAGGATATATATCTCAATCTTGAAATAGATAGTCTAGATGCACTTTTTGATGTTGATGTCACGGATTTCTTTGAATTACCACCTGAAGAGGTGGACAAAATGGACAAGAAAGATTCTTCGAAGGTTATACTAGAGACAATTGAGGCAATATATACTCCAATTCGATCTGATGAGTTAACCTACATAGGTACCCAACTTCCACTTTATAATCTGAAAACATCATTTTTTGTGAATGAGAATTGGCTTGACATGCCTTTATTAAATCAAGAAGTGATTGGTCCTCATTATCAAGGTATGAGGATTATCTCAGATGTGAATTCTGCAATATCAAATGGTAATCAAGACTCATTTACAAATTATTATTCCTTAGCTGTTGACCATACATCTTTTATTTTCACGATTGTTGAACAAGGTATCTCTAAGCGTAAACACTTTATTGAAAGATTGAGAAATCACAGAGGATTTGATGGTACTCGATCATCAATAAAACTAGGAGGCAAGAATAATAATGAAAATGGTTCTGCTCAAGTATTAGAATATTCAAACAATAGAATAAGGAAGATAGGTGTATATGATGGAGAAGAATTCTCCCAAAATATTGAATAATGAATACTGGATTGAGATGCAGCCTCAATTTACAAATCCAGATATAAAGGCAGTATTCTCCTACAGATCATTTCCAACAAATGGAGAAGATGGAAGAAGATTATTTGCAAAAAAGGTTGGGCTTAATTATCAAAATCTTATCATTCCTAGACAAACACATTCGACCAATGTCAATTTTTTTTCATCTGCTGATACTGTCCAAGACTGCGATGGTGTTTTTACAAAAATAGAAAATAATGTCTGCACCATACAAGTAGCTGACTGCATGCCTGTATATTTTGCTCATTCATCAGAAAATGTCTTTGGACTGGTGCATGCTGGTTGGAGGGGGCTGGTCAATGGTATTTTAGATAGGTCAGCAAACCTAATAAAAAAAGAAGGATACGACCTATCTGATTTTGAGATTATCATAGGACCATCCATACAAAATTGTTGTTTTGAAGTTGGTAATGATATTATTAATAACTTCAAAATTGAATTTGTGACCCCAATAGATAATGCTGGTAAATATAAGGTAGATTTGCAAATGCATGCTTTCAATGATCTGCAGGATATTGGTTTTGAAAAGATCAATATTAGTATATCAACTGATTGCACATATTGTGAGGTTGAAAAATATCATTCATATAGGCGAGATGGTGAGATTTCAGGTAGAATGATTGGATTAATTGGGTCAGGTAAATTAGACTAGTTATAGGTATTCATCCCTAACAATGCAAAACTTATTATCATGACAATTATTGATGGTATCATTCTAGGTGTCATACAAGGGTTCACCGAATTCCTCCCAATTAGTAGCTCTGGCCATCTTGTCCTTGCACAAGGCCTACTAGGAGTAAAACAGCCTGGTAATGAGTTTGAGGTCTTACTACATATTGGTACTCTATGTAGCATCTTGGTTGTCTTTTACAATGATATAAAAGATATCATATTGACCGTATCATCAAAAGAAACACAAAAATACATATTATTGATATTAATTGGCACATTGCCTGCAGTCGTGATAGGCCTTGGAATGAAGGACCATTTAGAGCAATTATTTGATGATCTAATTGTAGTGGGGTTTGCACTAATCTTTACGGGATTAATATTAATGAGTTCTCGTTACTTCAAACGCAATAATAAGGATCATTCAATCTTAACATCATTTTTTATTGGTATTGCTCAGGCAATCGCAATTATCCCTGGAATTTCTAGAAGCGGGATGACCATAAGCTGTGCCCTATTATTAGGCCTAGATTCAAAGCAGGCGGCTAAGTTCTCTTTCCTCCTGGCAATACCTGTCATCAGTGGAGCTGGTCTCTTAATGGCAGCAGATATAGATAGTGGATCTAATATGGACCTTTCAACTTCTCTGGCCGGTTTGATAACCTCTTTTGGCATTGGTATTATTTCATTAAGGTGGTTACTTGGCTGGCTTGAGGATGGAAAATTCCATTATTTTGGTGTATACTGTTTTTCCATTGGTATTTTCACTGTTGTGGCTTAGATGGATTTGATCAGTATTATTTTCATAGTCTATTTGTCCTTTCTTTTATTGGTTGGGCTATTGACCTATGGATTTTCAAAAACACAGGAAGATTATTTGTTGGCAGGCAGGAAGCTGGGTCCTTGGGTTACTGCATTCTCAGAACGAGCATCTGGCGAATCTGCTTGGCTTCTCTTGGCCTTGCCCGGAGCTGCCATCACTATAGGATTAGGCGAACTATGGTCTGTGATCGGTATCATAATTGGAATTATTTCCTCTTGGTATTTAATAGCAGAAAAACTACGTATTGAAACTGAAAAATTTAATGCTTTGACCATTCCTGAGTTTCTTCATAGAAGATATAATGACAGATCAAATACCATTAGATTATTTTCGTCACTAATCATTGCATTTTTCTTTCTTTTCTATGTTTCTGCTCAATTCCATGCCTCTGGAAAGGTACTTAATTCATTATTTGATCTGACCCCTACCATTGGTATTTCCATTGGTGCAATCATTATCATCATATATACCTTGATGGGCGGATTTTTTGCCGTTGCCTGGACTGATTTGATCCAAGGCATTCTTATGATTGGAACACTGGTCATACTTCCTCTCGCAGGATTCATTGAATTGCGTAATTCAGACATATCGATCATGGATGGATTTGAGTCCGCCAACTTGATTTTCGGTAATCATAATCATGATATATTTGGTGGGAATCAAGGAATCGAGGCCTTCCTCTTGGCGTTAGGTGGATTAAGTTGGGGGTTTGGTTATCTGGGCCAACCCCACCTTGTTATTAGATATATGGCCATTCGAAGCTCAAAAGAAGTAGCAATTGCTAGAAAAATTGCTATTTGTTGGGCAATCCCTGGAATAACTGGTGCTTTTTTTGTTGGTGTTATTGCTCTTATGTATTTTGGGCCAGAATATTTTCAAACCATAGACCCAGAACAGGCAATGCCGATTTTGGCCAGTACATTATTACACCCCATACTTGCGGGTTTATTTATTTCTGGCGCAGTTGCTGCTATGATGTCAACGGCTGATTCTCAATTATTGGTGTCGACCTCTGCCATAACTGAGGATTTCATTCATCAGTTCCTCAACAAGGACATCTCTGATAGATCGCTGGTCAAAATTAGTCGTTTTATGATCGTTATACTTGGGGCCATTGCCTATGGCATCGCTTTGTATTCAGAAATTGCCGGAAGGAATATATTTAGTGTCGTCAGTTATGCGTGGAGCGGGCTAGGTTCCGCATTTGGACCAGTATTGGTAATGACTCTTTGGTGGAAAAAAACAACACGGAATGGTGTTATCGCAGGTCTGCTCACTGGATTCTTTACTACAATAATTTGGGCCAATATTCCTCAATTAAAAAGTCTGATGACCGAAAGATTATCTAGCTTCATTCTAGCTTTCTTAGCGGTTTTACTTATTAGCTTATATGATAAAAATGAAAATTAAAACTGCAATCAATGAATTAAAAAATGACGTCTTACATCCTGTTTATTTTTTAAAAGGTAATGATCATTATTTGCAACAACTTTTTATTCAGAAGTTGTCAGAGAAATATTTTGAATCATCGCCAATAGAAAAGATTTTAATGCTTCCAGATGACATGAGCGGGAAAGAGATAGTGGATAGGATTACAACCACGGATCTTTTTTCAACAAAAAAACTGTTTATAATTCGAGGTCCTCAAAAAATCAAGGGCAAAGCCTCATTGGATCTATTAAATCTTTGCAAACACCCTATCGCAGATCACATCATAGTTTTAGTAAGTGATGATTGGTCAATAAGATCATCCTTCATAAGTAAGATTGAAGGTATGATGACCCCAATTGATGTACAGACACCATTCTCTAATGATTTAAAGAAATGGGTCAAATATTTGATCAAGCAAAGAGGAAAGGGATCTAACTCTTACTTAGAAGAATTACTTGTTGACATGGCTGGAGATTCATTAGGGCATCTAGATAATGAGATAGAGAAAATTTGTCTACTAATTGGTGATCGTAATAATATTGATGTTGATGATGTTGAACGTTTCTCAGGATGGCAACGTGATAGACAGCGCTGGGAATTTTTATTGGCTTTGGGTGGTAAAGAATATTCCAAGGCAATGTCACTAGGAAAAAATATAATAACCAAAAGTGAGTCTATGTTATCACTCCTCATTCCTTTGTCCGCATTATTCCAAGAAATGCTATTCCATAAAATGGGAAATGGAACTTTCAATGAGTTCAGAGGTTATATACCAATACCACCATCGGTCAAGAAGCGGATAGCAACATTTTCTAGATCATTCGAAATTGGAGAGATTAAAAACGCCCTTAAGATCCTTGGTGAGATTGATAAAAGGCAAAAATCAGCACATTCGAAAGATGAAACAGAGCTCATACAGTTCATTGGCAGTGTCATTGGATAAAAAATCCACATTCCTCTATACGGATGAACAACTCATAGGTCGTTTTCAGGCTGGAGATGAGAGAGCCTATGTTGAATTGGTCAATCGTTACAAAGACAGGCTCCTTAATTTTGTTTTTCAATTCCTTGGTGATATAGAGCAAGCGGAAGATGTTGTGCAAGACACAATGCTCAGGCTCTATGAAAAAAAACATTATTATAAAGAAATAGCAAAATTTTCCACTTGGATATATACGATTGCCAGAAATCTCGCAAATACTGAATTGAGAAAGAGAAAAAGACGAAAGACAACTTATTTAAGTCATATGAGCAAAGATGAACGTCAGTATGAAATACCAGCCGTACAAGATAATGTCGATCAAAGTTTACATAATGAGTTTATACAAGACCGCATTAAATCAGCTATCAGTAAATTACCAGAACACTACAAGACGGTTATAATTCTTAGAGATATTCAGGAACTTTCCTATGATGATATTAGTAACATAGTAGGCGTTCCACTTGGAACCATTAAATCTAGGATAAATAGAGCCAGGCTACAGTTGCAAGCAGATTTACAAGACTTAAAATAAATATTAGGAGTTTATATATAGATGAATCGTTATCAATTTGAAGATCTAATATCAGAATACATTGAGAATCAGCTCTCTTTATCTAAGCGAAAGGAATTCGAAGCTTACCTAAAGAAAAATCCAGATTCTGAGGAGTTGGTCTACTCAATTAAAGACAATATTAAAAAACTAAATAAAATGCCGCAATTGACGACAAGTTCAACGTTTAATGAACGGCTTATGGAGAGTGTTGGTAAATCTAATTACAATCCCAATGAGGATAAACTAAACAAAATTATTTTCGGTTTCACTCCTGCCTATGCCTCACTAATGATGGGTCTTGTGGTCGCATTTATATTTATTAGTGTGCAATTGATCAATCCAAGTTCAGATCCTCAACAATTTCAAAGTGAATATTTGACTGATGAACAGTCACCAAGAAATGTAAGCAATTCAAACAATATCGATAATAATCAGAATCAAGATCTAGTTGAAGCCATAGATGATTCTATAAAAGCAGATTCCAGCATTCAGATCAAAAGGGATTTCTCTAATAAGATTCAATTTGTAAATGATTAATTAACCATAATTATTCCAAACAGGTTTCAATCTCCGTACAAACTTGCTAATTTTGTTTACGAGGATTTTTATAATATGAAATCAATGGTCAATCTAAAATCATTTACTAATGCTCTAACAGTATTCTGTATACTTATTCTTGTTCAGTTTCTTATACCCGATTCATTCCCAAAACTGGGTGCACTTTTAAAGTACATCACTGTTATCTCAACAATAATCATCTTAATGATGTATAATAAGATACTAGGAGAAATTCCTATATCTGATTTGAACAATGAAGTAGGTCCAGATACAATAAATCATACACCAATAATCAATTTAGAACGAGCTACACCAAAGGAACTTTACGAAAATTTGATAAAATTGGTGATTGAGACGACAAGATCTATTAATGAAAACTCTAGATCTGCGATATATATTATTGATCCAATAAAAAATAATTATACTATGCAAAATGGGAATTCTAGTGAATTTGTTGACTCCATATCACTTACAAATGAGTTAGTGAATCAACATATATCTAAGAAAAAAAAGTTTCACCAGAAAGATCATCAACAGGAATGGTCGGAACTGTTTTTTGGTCAGAGTTGGCGTGGTAGTGAATGTGCGGTCTTTAGTCCAATTAATATTCATGGGAGCATAGCTGGTTTTATAATGACTCGGTTAGATCATTTTAATAATGCGACTGACAAACAAATCAACCTTTTTGAACAATTAGCTGACTATGTATCTTTTAGTCTTACAAACCTTGAGAGCTTGGAACAACATATAATTGGAGAGGATACTAAAACATTAATACTTGAGATTTTATCAAATCTTGATTTTAAATCTGATGCTCAAAACATATTTAACCAATTTAAATATCTAATTAGGACATTTTTTCTATATGATAGGGTGACAATTTCGATTAGAAAAGAAAGTGAAAACCGAAGAAAGCTTGATAAAGGTGTTACCTCAACAATAAAACTGGTAGATGGACAGAAGGATGAATTTGTTGAAGGATCTGATTTCCCTACCAATGGTTCTCTACATGGCCTTCCTGTGACTACTGGTGATCATTTTCAAACAAATGACTGGAGAGAATCCCATCAAAATATGTTTAGGTTTAAATCCTCTGAGTCTGTTGACTATAGATATAGATCTGTGATGGGAGCTCCAATAATGATAGAGGGAGAGAGTAGAGGGTCTATTATACTAGAAAAGAGTGACGATAGGTCTTTTGCAAACCAAGAGGTCAATGATTTGACATTGATTGGTCAAGTCTTGGGTTCTGCGCTTCATTGGAAATTTGAATATGAAAAAATTCATAATAATGCAACACATGATGGACTGACAGGGCTACTTAATCATCAAACATTTAAGGAAAGATTCAATGATGAGATACAAAGGGCAGCTCGATTCCAACAAAAAATGGCAGTAATGATGTTCGATCTAGATAAATTTAAAAAGGTGAACGATACATTGGGCCATCAATATGGTGACTATGTTATTCAAACCGTCGCAAAAATATTGCTTGATAATGTTCGTGCTGTAGATGTGGTGGCACGCTATGGAGGTGAAGAATTTGCTATAATATTGATCAATACTACTGCTGTCATGTCAAACATAGTTGCCCAAAGAATTGTAGAGAACATTGCAGAATATCCATTTTCTTTAAATGGTGTTGATACTCGACTTTCCATATCAGGAGGCATGTCTGAATATCCAACTCATGCCGATAATATGAGACAATTAATTGAAATTGCTGATCAAGAGATGTATGCTACCAAAGAGCGTGGTGGCAATGGAATCACGATCCATAAAATAACAGAACCGATTCATGGTTAGATCTCAGATCAAATTAGTATTGGTGTGCTTTATCAATATCATAGCCGCTGATGATATCAATAACCAAGAATTAGCCTTAAATCATTTTATGCAAGGTGAATTCCTAATGAACCAAGGCAATTATGCATTGGCCGTTCTAGAGTTCCAAGATGCAATTGAATTAGATCCAAATGCCTCAACAATACACGTGTCCATTGCAGATGGATACAGGAGACTAGGTAAATTGAATCGAGCTGAAGACCACCTAGAGATTGCTCTAGACCTTGATCCTGAAGAAGAAGAAGCCCTTGAAATATTAGGACAAATATTTTTGACTCAAAAAAGATATAGAGATGCAAAAGCCACCTATGTCGAACTAACTAAAATAAATCCAAATAACATTGATTTTATTTTTACATTGGCCGATCTAGCTAGAATCGAAAAAGAATGGAATCTTGCTATAGATTATTACATAAAAGGATATGAGATCAATTCTCTGGCAATTAAAGGGCTTGAGCAAGCCCTACAGATTGCATTGACAACAAGTAATTTTGTACGTGCTGAGGAAATATGTTCATTATTGATAGATGAAAATCCAAATAATATTGAACTTCTAGAGACCATGAAAGACCTTACACTTTTTAATGGCAATTACGAAAAGTCTTTAACGATAATCAATGAAATTGAAAAAATAAATGGCATATCAAATGATATCTTGATTCAAAAAAGTGCATTGTATGAAGAGTTGCAAAAGCCAGATCTAGCTCTAGAGATGATCTATATGGCCTTGGAGGATGATAGTGTGAACATAGACGTTCTTCACCGTTTAGTTACTCTATTAATGAGCCAAGAAAAAAATGAAGATGCAATACTTTATAATCAAAAGATCATTGACCATCATCCTGAGGACGCAAGAGGATTCATTAATATTGCGGTTATGGCTATGAGTGGAAAAAATCCAGATGATGCCATTCTTGCTCTTGGTCCTCATGCCGATAAATTCATTAAAGACTTTACAATACAATATCTCTTGGGTACGGCATACTACCAAATAAAAGATTATCAGAATTCTAAGATATATTTGTCCAGAGCCTTAACCATTTATCCTCAATCAAGAAATACAAAGCATAACCTTGCACTTATTTATGACTCAACTGGCGAATGGGATGAATCTGATAAGCTCTATATTGATCTCATCTCAAGTGATAGCACTGATGCACAAGCGTACAATAATTATGCATATAGTTTAGTTGAGAGGAGCAAAAATATGTCTTTTGCATTAGAATTAGCACAAAATGCGATAAGATTGGAACCTAAATCTGCGGCATACCTAGACACAATTGGTTGGATATATTTTAAAATGGATGAATACGACGAGGCAATTCGATATATACGTGAATCTTTGAGTATTGACTCAGGTAATATAACAATCCAGGGGCATCTTAATGAGATCATAAAAAATAAAACTGAACTCAATATACAAAAGATGCAACAGGCTGAAAATTAGGATTGAATGACACGATTCATAATTATTCTTCTATTTTTCCTTGTAGGATGTGCAGGGCCAGGTAAGAATATTTTTAATATTGTTCCTCAAAAATCCTACTCTGAATATTTATTAGAATATAAATCTTGTACTGGTAAGGGAGTTTTTAATTCCCAAGGACCTTTAAAGGGTAAGCTGTCTTTCAGTTTTAGATCACAAAGAGATAGTACTTTTTTGGAGTTCAGTGATGTGATTGGTCGTAAGGCACTCTTTGTTTGGATCACACCCAATTCGATCACAGCAAGAAATCTAATTGAGAATAAGCAGTATCAGTATGAAGAGGTCATTGAATTATTGCCGATACTAAAAATAATGGAACCTAATGATCTCACAAAGATCGTTTGGGGAGTTGAGCCAAATTATAAACAAAAGTTCAAAAATATTGGGCCATCAATAAAAAACAATATAGAATTAGATTTTCATCGCCAAAATATTGAGAATGAGAGACAATCTTTAGTTGGTATTGATATTTATGATAAAAAAAGAAAAAATTCGATCAAAATTGATATAAAGAACAGGAATCGAGATACAAAATTTCTAAATATGAAAAAAGTTTGGAAATTGCTAAAGTACTAATATGAATATTTCAATAGTCCTTCCAGTATTGAATGAGTTTGAGTCACTTCCCATCCTTGTTGATGAGTTGAAAATGAGTCTCGAAGAGTTTGAGGTATGGGAAGTCGTGTTTATTGATGATGGATCTAGCGATGGATCCACAGAATTCCTGATCGGCCTGTGTGCTAGTGAACCAAATTTTAAATTGATTCAATTTCATAGGAACTATGGAAAGTCTGCCGCCCTGAGTGAAGGTTTCAGGGTCGCATCCGGTGAGTATGTTATTACTATGGACGCTGATCTTCAAGATGATCCAGCTGAGATAAAAAATCTTGTTAGCAAATTAGAAGAAGGATGGGATCTAGTCTCAGGATGGAAGAAAAATCGACTTGATCCATTAAATAAACGCTTACCTTCAAAATTATTCAACTTTGTTACTAGGCTAGTGACTGGTGTTAGGATCCATGATTTTAATTGTGGGTTAAAAGGATATAAAAAAGCAGTGGTCAGATCCATTGAAGTTTATGGAGGCCGGCATCGATATATCCCAGCATTGGCTGGACAGAAAAAATTTAAAGTAACTGAAATTGTCGTAAATCATCGAGCGAGAGAGTTTGGTGAGACGAAATATGGAGGTTCTAGATTATTACATGGTTTTTTTGATCTGATCACAATTTTATTTCTCAACAGATTTACCCAACAGCCGCTTCATCTTTTTGGATCTTTTGGTATAGTCTCTTTTACTGCTGGATTTATTATAGAGTGTTTTGTCCTTTATTATAAATATTTTTTAAATGAGCCGTTTTCTAAGCATATGGCATTATTGACATTTGGTGTTATGTTAATTGTGATTGGTATTCAATTTTTCTCAATTGGCCTTTTAGGTGAATTAATGGCAAGAGCAACTCAGGGGCAAGAGAATCGAATAAAACATTCTTATGATAATGATAAATCAAACGGCAAAGTTTTTAATTAATTATTAATTCTTGTACTAATACTAAGTAAAAGACTAGTGTCTTTCTTTAACAATACCATTCAGTCAATTCTAGGCAATGAATCATTATCTCGCATAGATTTTATTATTTGTGGAACACAGAAGGGTGGAACAACTGCCTTAGATCAATATTTACGATTACACCCTAATATTTGTATGGCAGATAAAAAAGAAGTCCATTTTTTTGATAAAGATAGATATTTTGGCGATCTCGATCCAGATTATACAAAATATCATAAACACTTCAGTCCTAATAATGACCATCAAACTATTGGTGAGGCAACTCCGATATATATGTATTGGAATCAAGCAATAGAACGAATACATAGATATAATCCCCAAATAAGATTGATTGCCGTTCTACGTAATCCCATAAAACGAGCATTCTCTCATTGGAATATGGAGAGAGACAGGAATCGTGAGGACAGATCATTCTTGGAAGCCATACTTGATGAAAACTCTAAAATAAATTCATCTGACCATAAGCAGGATAAAACATACTCATATCTAGATAGAGGATCTTATTTCTCACAAATACAAAAAATATATAATTATTTTAAAAAGGATCAACTTATGGTCATACGTAATGAGTTGCTACGTGAACATCCGAATGAAGTACTTGATGATGTCGCTAGATTTTTATCCATTTCACCTTTTCCTTCAGTAGAACATAGGGAGGTCCATTCAAGAACCTATCCAGTTAAATTGCGTGAAAATGAGCTGACCTTTCTACATACTTTTTACAAACATGAAATTAATTCTCTCGAAAAGTTATTAGATTGGGATCTTACATCTTGGAAAGAATAAAGTGAAAAACGATCTCCTTATTAGCATAATAACGCCTACATATAATAGGGCAGACGAACTCGATTCTTTATTAAAGTCAATTTCTGATCAAACATTCCCTCTAGATAATATTGAATGTATCATATCTGATGATGGTTCTGAGGATCAAACTGAAATGATTGTAAAAGATTGGCAAACAAAAGCAGTCTTTGATATTATTTATATTACTCAAGAGAATAAAGGACCTGGAGCAGCACGTAATCACGGATTAGAAAAATGTAGAGGAGATCTTATTCTATTTATTGATTCGGATTGTGAGGCGCATCCTCAATGGCTACAAGTTATTATTAATGAATTTAGTTCAAGTACTTTTGATGCATGTGGTGGTCCAGATGGAGCAAAGAATGATTTTACACTGTTTCAAAAGGCAATAGACTATTCTATGACCTCCTTTTTGACAACAGGAGGGATGCGGGGGCATAGTGAAAAAATGTTAGCAAAATTCTACCCTAGGACCCATAACATGGGTATTACTAGAAGCATATACGAGGCCATTGGGGGTTTTGGAGATTTACGTCATGGGCAAGACATAGAGTATAGCAATCGAATTCGTAGGTCAGGAGCAAAAATAAAATTTATAAAAGATGCTCTTGTCTATCATAGGAGGAGAACCTCTTTGAAACAATTCATCAAACAAGTTTTCAATTGGGGTGTCGCTCGAGTGAATTTAGGAAAAATTGATTCAAATATGTTAGAGATGGTACACTTCCTACCATCCTTGGCATGTTTGTTATCAATTCTCACTATTAGCATTACCATATACAATGGATGGAGTCTTATTCATATTCTATCCATATTCTTTATCCCACTTGTATTTATTTCCATACTTGGTGTAATTAGCAAAAATGATCTTAGAGTGTTCCCATATTTATTAATTGTCATACCAATCCAAATTTCAGGTTATGGAATCGGATTCTTTCAAGCATTCCTAAGGCGTTTTATTTTTAAAGAGGGTGAAATGGTCGGATTCAAGAAGAACTATTACAAATGATTATAATAATATTAGGAATGCATAGAAGTGGTACGTCAACTATTGCAGGTGTATTGCACATGAATAAAGTAGTAATGGGCACATACCAAAATTTCTGGCCTCGTCCATTAAAACAAAATCCTAAAGGATTTTATGAAAACTATGATTATAGAAAATTAAATGATCAGTTATTAAATAGTTCTGGATATGATGTTAAATCATATGACCCGGATATACCTGTAGTTCAGCCCAATGATAAACTAGAAGCTAAAATGGCAGAAATTGTTGAAAATTCTAATTCATCCTATCCAGATTGGGGTTGGAAAGATCCTCGTACTTGTCTCACCGCTTCGCATTGGTCAGACACTATAAGGTCATTGGGACTTGAAGATGAATTAAAGATTATTTTTGTAGCGCGTAGGGCATCTTCTGTTGCCCGGTCATTGTATAAGCGTAATAAATTACCATTTGATAATGCATTACAATTATGGCAGAGTTATACTGAAAGAGCTCTCGAATTTTGTAGTAACTCTGATCTACCTATACACTATTGCTCTTTTGAAGATCTTTTAAATGATCCTTTTAAGATTTGCAATTCTCTTTTTGATTTTATGGCAAGAGATTGGGATTCAACAATTGTGGAAGAATTTATTGATCATTCAATCAGCACTAGTGCAAAAGGTGATGAAATAATATATCCAAGATCTATTTCTGATCTTGAAAACAAAGTTTACTCTTTTGTAAAAAACCAACAAAAGTAATATGGGAAAAATGATCACAATTATTTCTACTAGTTACCGTTCTGGTGAACATTTAAGTAGATTATTTAATAATTTGATCGACAAAGCTCAGAATAAAGATATTTTACAATTTTTGGTGATTGATAATACAAATGGAGATGACAAAAGATTACATGATATACTTACAAAAGATATGGAACTAGAGATCATAGAAAATGAAGGAAGGAATCTGCAAAGGTCCATATCGCACGCGAAAGCTCTTGATATTGGTTTAAAGAGGTCTAATACTGAATTCACTCTTATAATCGATCCGGACGTACATATATTTAAAGATGGATGGGATCGTATGTGCCTCGACCTTTATAAAAATAAAGAAAAGTTAGTGATTGGCGCACCATATCCTGATTGGAAACTTGGAAAAGTGCATAATTATCCCAGTGTTGTTTTTTTCTTTTTTCATACTCGGCAGATAAGAGATCTTAATAGAACTTTTTACCCTTTCCCATCGTTGATGAAAAATTTAAAAAATAGTTTTTTTCGAAAAATAACTAGACTAGGTTTTCTTGCTAGTAAAACTAGGCTTGATAAGAGTCCTCTTCTTCGAAAAATTACAAATTCTCTTGAGAGAAACTTTGGTATTACCAGTCCAGATACTGGCAAGGATATAATTGAGGCCATTGGAGAACGATCATTCAAGTCCATTAATTTCGAGGCTTTTTATGGCAATGCCTTAAAACCTCCAAAAGCGAGTTCATTTCAATATGATATGGCAAAGGAGTTTGAATTGTATTTCTACAATAATGAACCGTTTATGACCCATATGTATGGTTCAGGAGTTTTCCATTGGAAAACAAGCCAAAGCTCTAACAAGAAATATTGGTTAGATCTTATTAATGATATTGAGAGCGATATAAGATGAAAATATTTTATGAAAATCGAAATGAAGTCATTCTCCTTACAATACTGCCTTTGTTTTTTCTATATCGAATGGTCTTTTTTGGTGAGATCGTTACCACTAATGATGAACTGGAGAGACATCCCATAAATGAGTGGAGAGATAATTATATAGAACAATATGATGATGTACCACAATGGTATCCCAATTTATTCTCAGGAATGCCGTCCTATGGAGGTTATATATATACAAATGGAGACCCTACAAAATTTATTCGCAGCAATATATTATTTAATCCAGGTCTTAAAATTTGGTTTTATTTGTCCCTTTCAGGTATTGGGATGTTTGTGTTGCTTCAATTATTTAAAATAGGTAGAACCTCCGCATTATTTGGCAGTGTGATCTCAGCAATTACACCATACGCATTTGGATTGATAAATGCAGGACACTTAAATAAAATATTTGCCATGGCCTATATACCTTGGGTAATTGCCGCTGCCTTATATTTTATTAATTCCCCCACATTAAAGGCATTGTTGATGTTATCCTTGGCGACGGCTCTACAGTTGTGGGCCAATCATCCACAAGTTGCCTACTATACATGGATGGTGATTGGGTTTTATTATGTATGGATATTGTTGTCTTCTATTTTATCTAAAACATATTCAACAAAGAGATCACTATATCCGCTTTTCGGCATTATCATAGGAATAGCCATTGCTCTATTTATGGTCTCTGATCCGTATGTTGACATATATAAATTCCAGGAACATTCTAATCGAGGTGCTATTTCTGTTTTAGACCAATCAGGGCAGACTGAGGCAGGAACGAAATGGAAGTATGCAACTCAATGGTCGTTCCATCCCAAAGAGATGTTATCATTTATTTATCCATATCACTTTGGACTACAAAATACAAGCAATCTGGAGCGTGGTGCATATTGGGGTTATATGCCATTTACACAATCCACTCATTATGTGGGCTTGGTTGTTTTGATCTTTGCTATTTTAGGTGTTTTACTAAAAAAGCCAGATAGATCTGAGCTAATATTCTTGGTAATAACGATTTTGATCCTCATTACTGGCTTTGGTTCTTTCTTCTCAATTCTGTATAAACCCTTTTTCTCATTATTACCATTCTTTTCAAAATTTAGAATTCCATCAATGATATATATGCTATTAGCTATAACAATACCATTCTTAGGTGCAAAGGGTTTGGATAGGTTTATGAAAGGATATAAAGATGGGGTAGTCATCAAGAAGATATCTTATGTCCTAGGTGGTCTTACAGCAGTGACTCTTCTACTTTTTATGTTTGGAGATCTTGTTTTTTCATTTAGTGGGTCTGGTGATGCTCGATATGACCCTATAACAATATCAAAACTTCAATCAGCGAGGATTGAATTATTTAATAAAGGCCTAATGTTGGCAATTTCCATATGTATTGGTTTAGCTGGCCTCGTATATGCTCTAACCCAAAAAAAAATAAATGCTACTATTTTCAATTATGCTTTGATTGGAATTGCCATATTTGACATTTGGATCGTCAATTCAGAGTTTATGAACATAAAACCACCATTTAAGATGGATAGGAATTTCAGGAATAACACCTTAGTAGATTATATCATAAAAGATAAGGGGCATTTTAGAATTTTTCCAGCAGATGAGATGGGGTCGAATAGATACAGTTATTGGAATATCGAAAGTATTGGGGGATACCGTCCAATAAAACTTAGAAACTACCAAGATCTTATGGATGCAAGAGGTTTTAGCCGTCCAAAGGTCCTAGATATGCTGAATGTAAAATATGTTGTGACCAACAAAAGAATTAACAATCCAAACTACAAAAAAATAAAAGAGGTAAATGGGCTTTACGAAAATAAAAATGTACTTCCAAAATCTTGGATCGTTGGGCAAATAAAGGATGTCAATTCTCAAAGAGAGTCATTGATGGAGACCCTCTTAAGTGGCTTTGATCCTAGGAATAAAGCTATTGTATATGGCTATCGTGGATCTGACATGCCTGAAGACGTAAAGGGTGTCGTAACAATAAAAACACGTAATGAGAATAGGATTGAACTTTTATCAACCTCAGATACAGGAGGTTTGTTGGTCCTGTCTGAGATATACTATGAGCCAGGTTGGAAGGCTACAGTCAATGGTAAAGAGACTCCAATTTATCAAACAAACCATGTATTGAGATCTGTTGAGATCCCAAAGGGTACTACTGAAGTCATTTTTGAGTATGATAAGACCAATTGGCAAAGGACACGTTTGTTATCAAGATTTTCACTTATAACTGTTATTCTGATTCTGGGTGCCCTTTTCTGGAAGGAACAGAACAAAAGAATTGATTGATGAAACTATATCGTCATGCAGGTAATATAAAGGCTGGACTATTTATCCTTGGTATTGCCCTGGTCATCGGCCTACTCGCATATACTCAAATTTTAGTGAATCAACTTCGGAAAGATAATCGTTCAATAGTCAGGCTCTATGCTGGAATGATAGCAAATATCGTTCAAGATGAAAATGATACTAATCTTGACTACATTTTTGAAAATATTATCCAAAAGGTCAAATTCCCTCTAATCCAGACTGATACAGACCATAATCCGCAGATGTGGAAGAATTTGCCAGAGTCAATAGTCACAAAGAAAGAAAGAAAGAAATTTATGGAAGCCATAGATGATCATAATATTCCTATCTCGTTGACATATAAGGACGATACAGTAGGTGAAATTAACTTTGGCTATCTTCATTATGGAGATTCAGCAATAGTTCAAAAACTTCAGCTATGGAGTTATGTCCAGATAGTTGCAATTGGTTTATTTATCTTCTTGGGATTCTCAGGCTTTAGTTTTATAAGGAATAATGAGAAAAAACATATTTGGGTAGGAATGGCAAGAGAGACGGCACACCAATTAGGTACTCCTGTCTCTGCGTTGATGGGTTGGATTGATTGGCTAAAGGAACACCCAGAAAAAATTGATGAGATCGTTCCTGAAATGGAGGTCGATCTACAAAGGTTAGAACAGATAGGTCGGCGTTTTAGTAAGATGGGCACTAAGTCTGATTTTGAGGAATTTGATCTTTCAGAGAGAATAGAGCGCATTGTAGATTATTTGACCAGAAGATTACCTTCGCTTGGGAAAAAGGTTGAACTCAGAAATGATATACATCCGGGCATAATAATTTTGGCAAATGGATCTCTCCTAGCATGGTCTATTGAGAATATTATTCGTAATAGCATAGACGCTATTGAGAGAGACGATGGGAAAGTAAATATATCTTTAAGAAAATATGATGATGACATAAAAATTAGAATTCAGGACAACGGTAGAGGGATACCTAAAAAAGATTGGAAAAATATTTTTAGACCTGGTTTTAGTACCAAACAGGCTGGATGGGGCCTGGGCCTTTCCCTGTCTAGCAGGATAATTGAAGATATTCATGGGGGTCAATTGAAGGTATTGGACTCATCTAATGTTACAGGGACCATTTTGGAGATCAGCCTTTAAATTGAATTTTAACTACGCTAATTTTTATAACAATAAAATCTAGGAATACATGGAACTATTATACGGACAAGCACAACAAGGTGGAGGCTTTGTAGCCTTTCTGCCATTTATTTTAATAATGTTTATCATATACTTTCTTATGATAAGACCCCAGACCAAGCGACAAAAAGAAAAAGAAAAAATGCGAGAAGACCTGCAGAAAGGTAATCGAATTATTACAATGGGTGGAATCTATGGAGTTGTTCAAGGTTTTAAGGAAAAGGGACGCCAAATTGTCATAAAAGTGGATAATAATACCAATCTAACCATTAATAAGACCGCTATAGCAGGGCTCGCTGAAAAAGTCAAGGATGAGGAGCTGGAACAAGCATAATGGCCGTGTTGGATGTTGTCCACTATGGTGACCCGATATTGAGTAGGGTCTGTGGGCCTGTTGTTGACTTTTCAAACCTTCATGCCATTGTCAATGATATGTTTGATTCAATGTATGAGGCTGAGGGAATTGGACTAGCCGCCAACCAAGTGGGTTTTGATATGAATCTATTCATCATCGATATCACTCATACAGAAGAGATAGAAGAAACATATATTTTTGTTAATAGTACCATAATTGACACTAACGGGAGTGAGGAATTATTTCAGGAGGGGTGTCTCTCACTGCCAGGCATTGCGCTAGATGTTCTTAGACCAGAGAAGGTTAAACTAAGATACCAGACAGTGGATGGACAATGGTGTGAGAATGAATTTGATGGTCTACTAGCCAGAGCAATTCAACATGAAATGGATCATTTGAATGGCTTGTTCATTGTTGATAGGGTAGGAGAAGTTGAACGCATAAAGTATCAAGCAGAGTTAAAGGCATTAGAAAAAGGATCTAAGGATCGCATTGCAGCCGGTTCTAAGAAAAAGGGGTTTGTTCTTTAATTTAATTTTATCAAAGGTGGAAAAACGATAATGCGTACGGTCTTCATGGGAAACCCTGACTTTGCTATTCCAACCTTAAGGGCAATTCATCAATCTGGGCATGAGCTCCTTGCCGTTGTTTCAAATCCACCTAAGCAAATGGGAAGAGGGAGAACTCTTTCTTATACCTCAGTAGGAAAGTTCTCCATAGACAATAACATCCCTTTGCTAGAACCAGGATCATTGAGGTCACAAGAATTTCTAAATAGATTGAATGATCTTAAGCCAGATATTTTTGTAGTGGTGGCCTACAGAATCCTACCTAATACTATAATCGAAATACCTGCTTATGGAGCAATCAATCTACACGCCTCCCTATTACCAAAATATAGAGGAGCTGGCCCCATTCAGTGGGCTTTGATGAATGGTGATGAGAAAACAGGTGTAACCATATTTCAAATAAAACGTAAGGTAGATACAGGAGATATCCTTATGCAGAAGGAAATTGAGATATTTAAAGAGGACAATATGTTTTCTTTGGGAACTCGTTTATGTGAGGATGGTGCAGATATGATAATACAAGTGTTGAATAAGATAGATAGTGGTCACCTAATAAAAGGCATCAAACAGGACCCTGCAATGGCTACTCCAGCTCCAAAGATTAAAAAAGATATGACCATAATAGATTGGTCTTGGTCATCAGAGAAAATTCACAACTGGATCAGGGGTCTATCACCCTTCCCAGGCATGTCGACCAGTTATAACGGGAAACGATTAAGGATATTTAAGACTGAGATCATTGATCGTAAAAAGATGACACCAGGTTCAATTATAGAGGCTGAGGATAATAGATTGATCATAGCAACAGGTCAAGGTGCATTGAAGATCCTTGAATTGCAGATAGAGGGAAGGAAAAAAATGCACATTGATGATTTCCTTAGAGGTATAAAACTGGAGATTGGAGAATTATTAGGATAATGAGGAAGGATGCTAGATTTTTGGCCTACACAATCCTTGATCAATTTAACAGCGATGTTAGATTGGATCTAATCCTTAATAAGATATTCATTGATCATGACCCAGATCTCAGAGCACGTTCAAGAGCAAAGGTCCTCGTAAATGAGATCATTCGTTTAATTGATAGGCTTGATCTAATGATCAAGTATATTTCTGGAAGAGATCTCAAACAAATTCAAAGGCCTATACGTTCGATTCTAAGAATTGGATTTTATGAGATTGCCATAGATGACATTGTCCCTGACTATGCGGCAGTGGATTCAGCAGTACAATTAGTAAATAGAGTATCAAATCGAAGGGCGGCGGGTTTTACAAATGCAGTACTTAGGAAATTGGTGCGGAAAAAGAGTGGTGATGAAAACTGGTCACAGACATTGACCCACAAGCCTGAATGGAATTCCATGCCTTTGTGGATACAAGACCGATGGAAAAAAAATTTAGGACAGGAAGGATTTACTAAAATGCTTGATAGCGTCAATAAGAATCCACCGAATTTTGTCCGTATTCGGCCTCATATAATGAATGTGGAGAAGGTAAGAGAAATTCTTTTGGAAGACGAGATCGATTCAGAAATATTTTCAGAATCATTCTTGAAGATCAAAGGTGGTACTGGAAAGATACTGCAAACTGAACTGTTTAATAATGGTGAGATATCCATTCAAAATCCAGCATCTGCAGCTGTGGTTGATTGTTTGGACGCTAGACCAGGAGATAAGGTTTTGGATGTATGCGCGGCGCCGGGAACAAAATCTCTCTATCTTTCAAATATTGTAGGTGACTCGGGTAAGGTCTTGGCGTCAGACCTAATTGAAGAAAGAGTCGGAATAGGGAAAAGAGATCTAGAAAGACATGGGAAATTAAATATTGAGTGGAGGGTCAAGGATGCAAGTAAAGATACCTTCCCAATGACCGATCGAATGTTAATTGATGCCCCATGCACTGGCACGGGGGTCTTAGGTCGGAAACCTGACATAAGATGGCGTCGCAAGATCAGTGACGTTCAGGAGATGTCAAAGAAACAAAATGAGATATTAAGCCACTGTGCAAAGTTTCTCAAACCCAATGGCATTTTGGTCTATGCAACTTGTTCTATTGAACCAGAAGAGAATTGGAACGTAGTCGAACGATTTCTTAAGTTAAATCCTCAATTTTCACTAGATACCATTCATTCCAAGGTTCCCAGATCTTGGATTGATGAAAGAGGTGTACTTAGAACACTTCCCTATGTGCACGATGTCGATGGAATGTTTGCTGCAAAGATCAAAAGGTCATGATGAAAAAATTTGCTGTATATGTAACTACGTTCATGGGATTATCTTTAATTGTGATCCTCACTTTTGATAGTTTTTTTATGCCAGCATATGTCCGTATGAATTCAGGAAGATATATGGTAAATGTCATCGACAAGAAGATTGATTATGCACATAAAATTCTGAAATCCGAAGGCTATCGCAGCTTGATATCAGACACGCTTTTTACTGCCGCATACGAATCTGGAATCGTAGTTGATCAATATCCAGCGCCAAATACTAGAGTGAAAGAGGGCAGAACAGTACGTCTGAAAATTGCCCAACCTGAAAAAATGGTTCCAATACCTGATCTGATCGGCAGGTCGCTGCGAAGTGCAGAACTTGCTTTGACTCAGTTGGGGTTAGAGATTGATACAGTATATGAGGAATATAATTCAGATGTGCCATATGGTAATGTCACATGGCAATATCCCAAGGGTGGCGATATGTTAAATAAGGGTATGGGATTGCATTTAACCATTAGTCTAGGAGTCCCACCTAATTTTTTTCAAGTTCCAAACCTATTTGGACTAAGTAGAAAAAAGGCCACTGAAGACCTGGAAAAGGCAGGCTTCAACCTTGGTAAGATCTTTTATCGTCAAAATGAAGATCTGATACCATACACTGTCTTGGATCAATCCATACCAGCTGAAATGGTTTTAGAAAAGCCCACAAAAATTGACCTTACTGTAAGTGTTTTGGATATGCAGGATATCTTTAACCAGATGATAGATAATTGAATAAGATTCCAAAAAATGAGATCTTTCGCAAAGTCATTCACATTCTCTCATCTGTAATGCCATTAAGTTATTTATGGATTATAAAGGAAAAGGAAATCATGGTCTCGATTCTTATTTCCATGAGTCTATTTGCCTTCAGCATTGAGTATCTAAGAAATAATAAAAGGTTCTTCTCAAAGTTATTTAATAGTTTGTTTGGTTTTATGCTTCGTGAGACTGAATCAAAGGGTAGACTGACAGGCGCAACTTGGCTCTTGATCGGCTGGAGCATTACAGTAATGCTCTTTGAGATGCCGATAGCAGTTGCTGCGTTACTTTTTCTTTCAATTGGCGATTCCATTGCTGCATTGGCCGGGAAATTATATCCCAAGGGCCAAATTGGTGATAAAACATTTTCGGGAACCTTATTTGGTTTTGTTATTTCTCTTATTCTAGTATTGATGGTCAATCAAGCACTTTTACCAATGGTCATATTACTCGGAGCAATTGCCGCAATGGGGATAGAACTTATCCCTACAAAGGTCAATGATAACTTGACCATACCCATTTTTTCCGGTTCTGTCATGATGTTAATGGACAGGATCATATGACCTTTCTATCTCCTTCAGTATTATGGCTTTTAGGTGCAATTAGCATCCCTATCGCAATACATCTATTAAGTCTATTAAGGCTGAATAAAGTTGAATTCAGTACGATCCAATTCATAAAAGAATTAAAGACCAGTTCAATACGTAAAGTCCAAATCCGAAAATTGACCTTACTAATGATTAGAATCTTGATCATAACTTGTTTGGTAATGATGATGACGCAACCCGTGACTCAAGGATTTATGCCAGGCTGGATCTCTGCGGAGCAGGATTCGAGATTGATCATGGTGATTGATAATTCTGCAAGCATGTCGGTTCAAGATGGAGAACGATCGTTCTTGGATAGATCCAAGAGCATTGCAATGACCCTAGTATCCCAATTTAATAAAAAAACAAATATAGCCATTTTACAGACATGCCCTCCAAAAATTGTCTTCTCAGGTATGCAAAATGATCCAGAACTTAGAAATTCAGTTAGATCAATAGAGCCCACTGCATCCTATGACGATCTCTGGGCGACCATAAATGGAATATTATTGGATGATAATATTATTGAGCCAATAAAGGAGTGCGTTATCTTTAGTGATATGATGCATGCTCCTGATTCATCATTTATAAATAATATTGATGACATCAATGAGTGGAAATTTTATTTTATTGAGCCTGATCCTGTTAAAAATAATGTGGGAGTATTAAACGCCACTCCTGCCAATAGAGTAAAGACGTTGGGGCAATTGGTCAAGTTAGATACACGAGTAAAGAACTCAGGTACACAGGACAAACCAAATATACCTTTGGAACTGGTATTCAATGAGCAAAGAGTGGGGCAGGTCGTGTCAGAGTTTGAACCTAAAAAGGAAAAGGAATTCTTATTCCAAGCATATCCTTCAGAAGCTGGAATTCTGGAGGGCAGGATAAAGCTTCCTCGAGATTCCTATCAATTTGATGATAGCTGGTATTTATCCATGCCAATTATGGATGAAATTAGGTGTAGCATCATTGGCTCTGATCCGAAAGACATCACTATGGTTGAAATGATATTAAGATCTATCGACCCAGAAAATAAATTCCTTAAGGTTGATACAAGGGTTCAACCGAGTCTTAGTCGTCTTTTCTTAGAAAACATAGATGTGGTTGTGATCCACAATCCTTCAAGTATCTCAAATGAGAGCATAAAGGACCTCGATCATTTTCTTAAAGAAGGTGGTGGGGTTATATGGTTTCAAGGTGACCAGGATAAGGCCCAGTATGACCCTGAACTTTTTTCGACAATTGGATTTCCTGAGATTGATACACTTGTAAGCTCAGGTCAAGGTGTATTCACAACTAATATTTCATCTGAAAGTTCTGACATTCTTCAGGATATTAAGGTTCGAGATATGTCCAAAGAGCTACCAGAGGTATTCAAATATGTAAAGACGCGATCAAGTTCAAATCATACTATACACCTAGATCTCAACAACCACGATCCTCTTCTCTTAGAATTTTCAAAAGGCAGTGGCACTTTTTTCTATTTTGCAAGCCTCTTGGATCTAAGATGGAATGATCTGCCAATACGTGGAATGGTCGTACCTTTATTATATAGATTGATCATTCTAACAGGAACGGATGAGGTGAATACCTCGCCCGTACTCATAGACGAGGCCAAATGGATCTCTATTGAAGAGAGTAAACTTAGGAATAAATGGGAGGTGATCTCACCATCGGGTCAAACAGAGATGATCGTCCCAGAGTATGACAGAGAAGGAATAGAGATTGACAATACAAATGAACTTGGTATCTATCAAGTATACTCGAATGGTGAAAAATTCACTGCATTCCCAACGCGACTTCATTATAAAGAATATATACAGGAACGCATTCAGCAAAGAGATATTGAATCTATTATTAGAGGAGACAATACACGCTGGCTTAAGGTTGAAGATGATTTTGCCAAGATCTTCTCAGAAACAAGACAAGGGAAATCACTTTGGAAATTTTTTCTAATTGCTGCGATAATTTTTCTATTGGCTGAGACGATCATCGGCAAGCCAGAAGACTCTCTCATAAAAAAAGACCCTCAATGATCGAAAAAAAAGAGATCACTAATGAAAAGGCTCTTCTCATTGGTGTGATCAAGTCTGGCAATACGGATGAGATGATCAAGGAACACCTTGATGAATTAGAGCTTCTTGCACAGACAGCGGGTGCTGAAGTAGTAGGTCGAATCACTCAGAGGGTCTCAAAGATCAATCCCGCAACATTTATTGGCAAGGGAAAGGCAGATCAGATCATTGAGCAGTCAAAGGAATTAGATGTTAAGCTGATCATATTTGATGATGAACTAAGTCCCGGTCAGATAAAGAATTACCATAAGATATCAGAAAATATAAAAGTATTAGATCGTAGTGGACTAATACTGGATATATTTCAAAAGCATGCCCGGACTAAAGAAGCGACCACACAGGTCGATCTCGCCTATTTAGAATACCTACTACCTCGATTGACCAGGCAATGGACTCACCTAGAACGCCAGATGGGTGGGATCGGGACTCGGGCCGGGATGGGCGAGACCCAGATAGAGGTGGACAGAAGACTCATACGTACTCGCATCACTCGTTTGAAAAAAGATCTCGAAAAAATTGAAAAAGAGCGTGCAACTCAAAGTGTGCGTCGAGAGTCAGAGTTTCGTGTTTCGCTTGTTGGTTATACAAATGCAGGGAAATCAACACTATTCAAGGCTCTGACAGGTTCAGATGTATATATCCAAGATCAGTTATTTGCTACCCTTGATACAACGATTCGAAAATTGGATCTCGACACATCTCACACAATACTTTTAAGTGATACGGTAGGTTTCATAAGAAAATTACCTCATAACCTAGTGGCATCATTCAAGAGCACTCTTAAAGAGGTACTTGAGGCAGATCTAATTGTAATGGTCTTGGACATGTCATCACCACAGATAAGAGATCATGTGGACACTATTACGGATGTTCTAAAGGAAATGAACGCAGATTCAATACCTGTTGTCCATGTCTTGAATAAGGTCGATCTTATCTCTGATGGTAATTTCATAGAAAAATTACAACGCTCCTTTCCTGGCTCGGTGACCATATCGGCACACCAACATTTGAAGTTGTCGGACCTAACAAGCAAGATCGTAGAGAAAATGGAATCCAACTATCAGACAATAGACCTACAATTCTCCTATGAAGATGGAAAGGCCATTGCCCAGGTTCAGCAAGGTGTAGAGGTTTTGGAAAGAGCATATGAAGAAGAGGGTGTAAAACTAAAAATAAGGGGAAGTAGGTCAAGAATAAGCCAGATAATGGCCTCGATCAATTGAAAGAACGGGTAGATTGTTTTTTTGGGATCATTCTTTGTTTAATGAATGACGGGAGCCTCTCAAATACAGCAAACTTCCTTGATCCGTTGAACGAAAAGGCCTGTTTTTTGAACCTGAAGTACAGCACCCAATAGTTGATTATAGATCCAAAAAATTCATAACCTACCCGTGCTCTTTCAAAAATCTAGCTAGAAATTATCTAATTAAGGCCATCAAAGAAACTACTTCATTGGAATATTCAACTGATTCTCTGAATCAGCGATTATGACAGCGACCGTGGCATCACCAGTGACATTGATAGTGGTCCTGATCATATCAAGAATTCTATCAACACCTAGGATGAGTGCTATCCCAGCACTAGGGACACCAACTGCTTCTAGTATTATGACCAGCATCACTATTCCAGCGCCTGGAACTGCTGCAGTGCCTATGGAGGCAAGTACAGTGGTCAAAACAATTGTCAATTGAGCACCAAGGTCTAGGGGCATGTTCAGAGCTTGGGCAATGAAAACCGCAGCCACTGCCTGATAGAGCGCTGTCCCATCCATGTTGATGGTCGCTCCCAATGGCAAAACAAATGAGGATACCTCTTCACTCACTCCAAGTTCTTCCTCGCACCTTTCCATTGTCACTGGCAGTGTGGCTCCACTTGAGCTAGTGGAAAATGCTAATAGCTGAGCAGGAGCGATGCCTCTGTAAAAGGTCTCAAATGGCATTTTTGTCATTAGCTTCAACAAGCCCGAATATGTGATGGCCACATGTACCAAGAGACCGATCACCACTGCCACCATATAATACCCAAGCGCTCCCAATAACTCAAGGATCTCTGCTGGATCATCACCGGCGACCTTGTTGATCGTCTGAGCGATCAGAGCAAATACACCAAAAGGAGCCATGATCATTATGATATCAACCAATTTGATAACGACATCATTCAAGCTCTCAAAGAAATTCTGAATTGGTTTTCCTTTGTCCTTAGGGATCTGTATCAACCCAATTCCGATGAAGATGGCCATAAAGACGACTTGAAGCATATTCCTATTGCTGGATGCTGAAAAGAAGAAATTACTTGGTATGATGTCTACCATGGGTTGCAATGGCCCGCGGTCTTTGACCTGTTGCACCGTGCCTGCTTTTTTTGATGCGTCCTTTTCATAGGTCATCTGCAGTTTCTCTTTCATTGCACTGGGAACCTTGTCGCCTGGTCTTAACGTATTCACTGATACAAGTCCCAGGGTCACCGCAACAGCGGTCGTACCAATGTAGATCGCAATGGTCTTCCCACCTATCCGACTTAGTTTTTTTACATCAGACAGGGAAGCAACACCCGTGATCAGAGATGAGAGGACCAGAGGCATTGCAATAAGCTTCAAGAGATTGATGAATATTGTACCAAACGGTGCTATCCAGTCAGATGTGAAACTGCTCCACCCTGAGTTGGTGGCGATGATGCCATATGCCAGACCCAGCACAAGTCCAATGATGATCTGCCAATGGAGCGCAAGTTTTCTCATGAGCGTCCTTTTTCCTTTTTTATGTTCTCATAGGTCTCATAGTATGATTCTCCGGCATCTCTTATGTTATCCACTACTTTATTATCTGTCTCTTTCTCAGATGATCTGAGCAGCCCCTGTACGACAGTGTCTAGGAGATCTTGAATGTGGGCAAGTGTAGAGCCTAGCTGCTTGGAGAATGATTTACTCATTCAGGTAATTTAAAACAGTTTTAATATTTGTTGTGGGTCGTTTGCATGAAAAATCCTCACACACATAGAAAGTTGGTCTCTCATCCATGAGTGAGTGCTCCTGTATCCATGGCGCTAGTTTTTCAAGTCCTGACGGGTCTGACATGTCCTTGAAAAGAATTACCATATTCGGAGTGTAGACATCACGTATCTTTCTTATTGACTCCTCTGTCTTAGGATCGAGCCCGTTTGCCACAATGACCAGTTCCTTTGAATCTTTCAGATCGAACATGAATGCTGTCAGCATGTGCGCGAATCCACTAGGTGACTGTTTGGCCTGCTTGGTAAAGGCCCTCAGTGTCTTGTCACCAAGCTCTGTCCATTTGGTATCGCCGGTCATCTTTCCCAACCTAAAGAGATTCATTGCCGCTACAGAGTTTCCTGAGGGTATCGCACTATCATAACTATCTTTTGCCCTCACCATTAATTTCTCAGCATCTTTACTTCCAATGTAGAATCCACCATTCTCATCGGAGAAATCCTCTACCATGATCTCCATCAGTTCGATGGCCCAAGATAGATAATCCGCCTTGAAGGTCGCCTCATACAGGTTCAATAGGCCCCACGCCATGAAGGAATAGTCATCAAGGTGAGGTAACAGACCAGCCTTTCCAAGGCGATACCGTTTCATCAATTTTCCATTCTTACCTGTGAGGTTGTCTTTGACAAATTTGGCTGCTTTTTCTGCTGCATTGACATATTCCTGTTCATTCAATGCTTGTCCAGCAAGTGCGAGAGAGGCGATCATCAATCCATTCCAATCCGTGAGCACCTTGTCATCCTTCAGCGGGTGGATTCTTTTTTCTCTTTCGCTAAAGAGTTTCTCTCTTGAAGATTCAATTATTCTATCTAATTCCTCTGCCTTGAGGTCCAGATCCTTTAGCAGATCTGTTTGTGTGCTAGAAGAAAGAAAGGGTATGTTCTTTCCCGTGGTCTGTCCGGTTGCCTCATCATGGAAGTTTCCGACCTCTGTGAACCCATATGCTCGTGACATTATCTTACCATGATCTTCGCCCAATATCTCCACTAGCTCATCCTCTGTCCAGACATAGAACGTTCCCTCTTCGCCCTCACTGTCAGCGTCCTCGGCAGAGTAGAACCCACCATCCTCATGGGTCATGTCCCTCAGAACATAGGTAAAAATGTCCCTTGTGACACTTGCGTAGCTGGTATTGCCCGTCATTTGGAATGCCTCGAGATATGCCATGGAGATCATGGCCTGGTCATAGAGCATCTTCTCAAAATGAGGTAGCAGCCAGCGCTTGTCCGTTGAATAGCGGTGAAAACCCAATCCTATCTGATCGAACATCCCACCCAATCTCATATGGTGTAATGTCTTCTCGACCATTTTCAAGGAATTGGGGTCATCATAGAGCCTGCCATAGCGTATTAGGAAGATCAGATTATGTGCAGAGGGAAACTTGGGTGCTCTACTAAAACCACCGTAGTCAGGGTCAAATCTACTGGCGTATTGGCCGAATGCATCTTGTATGAATGTCTCATCCCACTCATCACCTGCTACGCTAGTATTGATCCTGGTCAGATAGTCTTGAACCTTGTCGATGGACCCACGGATCTCACTCTGTTTCGTGGTCCATGCATTGGCGAGGCTGGGAATTAACTGAAGCATGCCGGGCCTCTTACCGCGACCCTCCTTCGGGAAGTATGTCCCCGCAAAGAAAGGTTCTTTATCAGGTGTCATCACGATCGTGAGCGGCCACCCACCTCTTCCGGTCATGGCCTGGCATACAGACATGTAGAGGTGGTCCACCTCAGGCATCTCCTCCCGGTCCACCTTGATATTCACAAAATTTTGATTCATCAATTCAGCCACGGTCGAATCCTCAAAGGACTCGTGCTCCATCACGTGACACCAGTGGCAGGTTGAGTAGCCAATGGAGAGGAAGATGGGCTTGTTCTCATTTTTTGCCTTTTTAAAAGCCTCGTCACCCCATGGATACCAGTCCACTGGATTTGAGGCGTGTTGCAGGAGATAGGGGCTTTGTGAGTTGGCTAATCGGTTTTTGTTATTGTCCATGGTCTTCCCGTTGCAGTTCCAAATGAGGCTAAAAAATAAGATAATTAGAATTAATTTTTTCATAGAGATTATATCTAGATGATGGAAGTTAGATAGTTTTCAGGGCTTGACTACAACCTTATTTATCTAACTAAAAGTATGAAAATAATATCATCAATGGCTCTAATATGAATATTAATATTCAGTGCAGAATAATGAATGATATCTTAGACAATAACATCAGATTAAATGAGGAACTGCATGAATACAGGCTACTTGATAGACCTGAGGCCACATTTACAAGTGTCACCACTTACGTTGAACATTTCTTTGAAGGATTTGATGCTCTAAAGATCGCTACCAAACTTGTTAATAACCATCCTAAATATTCAAACCATACGATTGAATCCTTGATGGCAGAGTGGGCCGCCACTGCAGAATATGGTACGAAAGTCCATCATGAGATCGAAGATTGGATCAAAGAGAAAAAAGAGCCTCAAGATCTAAAGGCACTAAATGGAAGAGATTGGATAGAACAATATAGTATAAGGTCTGATGTGGATGTATACTCGGAGGTCATTGTCTATACTACAGAACTTTCCATAGCCGGAACAGTAGATATCCTTGCCAAGGACAACTCAACTGGGAAATATGATATCATTGACTGGAAAACGTCAAAGAAGATAGAGACCAACTCATATAGACAAAAGATGGGGACTCATGCATCGACAAGGCATGTGATGGACTGTAACTTCTATCATTATTCCCTACAGCTATCATTATACAGATACATCCTCGAAGAGTACTATGGCCTGAAGATACATAATCAATTGATCGCCCATTTAAAGGATGACGGTGTAAGCGCGCTTGTGACGCCCTATATGCGTGATGAGATCATTGAGATGCTCAAGCATAGGAAGGATTTGAAATGACATTCATCAACTCTGTAAAGGGAGACTCAAATAAGATCACCCTAAAGAAGCATGACCCTCCATCATCTGAATTGCTGATCACAGACCAGGACTGCATCAACATTGCCTTTCTCGATACAGAGACCACTGGAATTGACCGTGCGAACGATCAGATCATAGAGATAGCGATCAAGATGGTCAGATTTGAGGCAACATCTGGAAAGATATTGTCCATTGAGGGATCATATGAGTCATTCAATGATCCTGAAGAGGACATTAGCACAGAGATAACGCTTTTGACAGGAATCGACAATAAAATGGTCGAGGGAGAGTCCGTAGACTGGGATATGGTAGATGGTTTGCTGGAAGAGGCAGATCTCATCGTTGCCCATAATGCAGGTTTCGATCGCGCATTTGTAGACCGATACTCATCTGTGTCGCCAAACAAGATCTGGGCATGTTCTATCAGTGACATAGACTGGCTAGGTCGAGGATTCACAAGCTCCAAGCAGGAGCTTCTGTGCTACTGGCATGGATTCTATTTTGACGCACACCGTGCCATGAATGATGTGGACGCACTGATCCATCTCGTGACCCATGACCCTGATGATGGTAAAAGGGCACTGATTGAATTGATCGAGAGTTCAAAGAGACCTGAATATGTGATCTTCGCAGATCATTTCAAATATGACCCAGTGAAAAAGGATGTTGTAAAAGGGAATAAATACAGATGGGATCCAGAGAGCAAGGTATGGTACAAAAAGGTGAACTTTGATACACTTGAGCATGAGAAGGATTGGCTGACCGCCACCATCTATGACCAAATATTCAAGGGTAGGATAGAAGAGATAAACCCCAATGACAAATATAAATTATAGAGGAGTATGACCTACCTAACAGGAATCCTCATCTATCTCTGTGCCTTGGTCGCTGTAGGTATCTATAAGATCAGGTCGGTCAAGGACAGCGAGGATTTCATGGTCGCAGGCAGGACCCTGCCCTGGTATGTGCTCGTTGGGACCTTACTGGCGACTTGGATGGGAAGTGGGTCT
>Ga0208639_1000301_pt1 | contig 39233 bp, 34 predicted proteins | sample ETNtaG_33_FD_185772 | JGI IMG/M metagenome (GOLD analysis project Ga0208639, IMG submission 185772) | Marine microbial and viral communities from oxygen minimum zone, Eastern Pacific Ocean - ETNP201310SV76 (SPAdes) (version 2) | ecosystem: Environmental > Aquatic > Marine > Oceanic ...
GGTTTTGCAGATCAATGAATTAATCGGTATTTCAGACTATAAAATCAAAATAAATCACCTTGGCGATGAGCTTGCTAAGGAAAATTTTTGTAAATCACTCGTCAGCTTTCTCGAACCACATATCAATGAATTGCATGAAAAAGATCAAGCAAGATTACAATCTAATCCTCTAAGAATTTTGGACTCCAAAGAAAAATCTACTCAAGCATTGCTTATAGAAGCGCCTAAATTTCAAGATTTTCTTTCAGATGCATCTAAGAATTTTTTACAAAATCTTGTAGATGCCTATAGCGATCATTGCCATATTCAAATTGATCAATCTTTGGTGAGGGGATTAGATTATTATACTGGTATTGTATTTGAAACTGTCTCACAAGAACTTGGAGCGCAAGATGCCTTTCTTGGGGGAGGCAGATACGACAATCTTTCAAAACAACTTGGCGGCAAAGATATGCATGCAATAGGTTTTGCTATAGGGGTTGAAAGAATAATTGAGCTACTCAGCATTGAGAATATAAAACAACCATTGAAAGTTGGATTTATTATTGTTGGAGAGCAGATTGATAAAAAAACATATAAAATAGCCGATGATTTAAGAAGTGCTAATAATACTATTATCCTTGATACATTTTTAAGCGAGGGAAGTTTAAAATCCCAGCTTAGAAGAGCTAATAAAAGTAATTGTAGTTATGCAATTATTATCGGAGAAGAAGAGCTTAAAAATAATCAAGTAATATGGAAAGACCTCAGTGAACTTGGCGAGCAAGAACTTCTTACCTCAAAAGAAGTCATAGAAAAATATACTAATCTTTAGGAGAGATCATGGCAGAATACAGTTCAGATGAAGAAAGATTTTCAGCTTTTATTGATTTTTTTAAAGATCATAAAAATACCTTATTAATTGGTTTCTTGCTTCTCGCATCAGTTCTTATTTCTTCAATAAGCTATAAGTCATATAACACTTCGCAGAATACAAAAGCAGCTGAGATATATGATGCGTGGTTTATGAGTCTCTCGAACGAGTCAGCAACCGCATCAGATGACAAAGAAAATTTTAACAAGCTTCAAGAAAAATATCCTGATACTGGATATGCTCAACTTGCAAGAATGATCAGGGGCTCATCTCTTGCCAGAGAGGGCGATCTTGACGCTGCTCTAACTGATTTTAATGAACTTTTAGATGCTTCATCAGGCCTTTTTGGAAATGATATGCTTAACTCAATTGCAAAAATTAATATTGCTAGAATTGAATTAAGTAAGCGGAACTATTCCAGTGCCCTAGCGGTTTTAGAGTCATTTAGCTCTGAATCTGAGCACCCACTTGTTTATGAGGTTAAGGGAGATGCTTATGCTGGCCTCGAAAAAAATAACTTAGCCTTAGATCAGTATGCATTGGCTCTTGAGAATTTACAGAATGAATCTCAGAAGTCTCTTTTAAAAATGAAGATCAACAAAATTAACAACTGATTCTAATGAAAAATAATATATTTCTAAGTATTGCTTTAATACTGATTTCTTCATGCTCCACATTAGCTTTTTGGGATGATGATTCAGATGAGGAGGTCATTGAACCTGTTGCCCTTAAATCTTTTAAGAATGAGTATCCCATTTCCGTAGAATGGAAAAAATCTTTTAAAGGAGAAAATAGTCTAGGTTCTTTTAAACCATCTTTTTATTCAGGCAATATGTTAATAGCTGATCCAGAAGGAAATATTTTTTCAACCAACCCGCGCTCCGGAAAATTGAATTGGAAAATAAATATTGATCGTGAATTAGCTGCTGGTGTCGCTTCCGGTTTTGGTAAATTAATTGTGTCCGATGTTAATGGTTTTGTTATTGCAATTGACTCAGAAACTCAAGATATTATTTGGGAAAAAAATATTGGTGGTGAAGTTTTATCGAATGCAGTTGTTAGCGCCTCATTAATTCTAGCAAAAAACTCTGTTGGTGAATTAGTTGCCTTGAGCGCTTCATCAGGTGAAAAAAAATGGTCTTTTAGATCTCAATTACCCGCTTTAACTGTTCGTGGAACAGGCGAACCAATCATTGAAAATGGAATCGTCTTCTCTACTTTTGATAATGGACGCTTAGCAGCATTTCAATTAGATACAGGTTTTTTTCTTTGGGATGCGCCCATTTCTTTTGTAGAGGGCTCATCAGAGCTTGAGAATTTAATAGATGCTGATTCTGCTCCAGTTTTAGCCAAGCAATTAATTTTTGCTACTAACTATCAAGGAAATTTAACAGCATTTGATATAGCTCAAAAAAGACCAGTATGGAACTCAAATGCATCATCATTTTATTCTCCGATAGTAGCCAATAATATGATCATGGTAATTCAAGATAATGGATCAATTCTGTCATTTTCTTTAGCCAATCTATCTCCATCATGGACTTCTGAGGAATACTTAAGAAGACAATTGTCTAGCGCGGCTGCATATAAAAATTTATTATTGGTTGGGGATTTAGATGGTTACGTTCATGCAATTAATCCCTTGACTGGAGTAACTGTTGGAAGGAAAAAAGTCTCTGGAAATCCAATAATGAGCATTATTACATTTAGAGAGTTTGCATATGTTGTTGATCAGGATTCTAATATAGCTGCAATTAAGCTCTAAAATGTCTTTTCAAAATGTTAAATTCAATCGCAATTCTTGGCAGACCAAATGTAGGAAAATCTTCTTTATTTAACAAGCTCACAAAAACTAGAAATGCAATTGTTTCTGATTTTTCTGGTCTTACTAAAGATAGAAATTTTGGTTATGCCAACTTCAAAGACCAGCAATACTTAGTAATTGATACTGGTGGAGTTGGGTCTGAAGTAACAGAATTCAGCTCAGCAATTACTGAGCAGGCTTTAATAGCTGCTGAGGATTCAGATCTTATATTATTGTTAATTGATGCTTCAGAAGAGCTGACCGCAGATGATATAGATCTATTCCAATCAATACGAAAAATGAATAAATTTTTTTTTGTTGTTTTAAATAAGATTGACATAAAAAAAAGATCAAACGCAAAAGAAGACCTTTTAAAATTTGGCACTGGAGATATACTTGAAATTAGCGCAGAACATTCTCAAGGAATAAAAGAGCTACAAACTTTTATCTCAAAACAATTTATTCAACCCCCAGAAACTAGTGATAACCAAGAGCTACTAGGAACTAAAATATCTGTGATTGGTAGACCAAATGCAGGCAAGTCTACATTCATCAATCAATTTACAAAACAAGATCGTTTAATTGTTTCCGATGTGCCTGGCACAACTATAGACTCTATTCACGTCCCATTTATATTTGACGATGAAAATTTTATTTTTATTGATACTGCCGGGATTAGAAAAAAATATAAACAGAGTCATGCTGTAGAGTATTTTTCTTACGTAAGGGCGATGCATGCTGTAGATGAGTCGGATATTGTTTTAATGCTAATTGATGCATCAGATGGAATAGTGGATCAGGATCTTAGGATCTTGAATTTAATAAGAGGTTATGGAAAGCCAGTAGTAGTTGCTTTGAACAAAATTGATGAGCTTTCTGCTAAAACTTTATCAGATCTTAAAGAAACTAAAAAATTTCAAAACTCAGCCTTGAATAATTTGATCTTGGTTGAAATTTCAGCGCTTCAGAAACGTGGCTTTAAAAAACTATTTAAGACACTTGATAGGGTAAATAAATTAGCAAAAACTAATTTTTCTACTGGTAAGTTAAATAAGTTACTTTTAAAGTTTATAAACTCTACTAATACTCCAAGCATTTCTGGTAGACAAATTAAAATGAGATATGTCCATTTTGGAGGCATTCATCCAACAAAATTTATAATACATTCAAACTTTTCTACCAAAATTCCATCAAATTATAAGCGCTACCTAATCAATTCTTTTAGAGAAGAACTTAATCTAAACAGCGTTGAATTAAGCATTATATTTAAAAAAGGAGACAATCCTTACGAGGGTAAAAAAAATGAGCTGTCTTCTCGTCAAATTAAAAAGAAAAAAAGGCTTATAAAGCATATAAAAAAATCTAAAAAGTAAGATTTTCTTAGTTAAATTACGTATAATTTAGACCTGGTGAAGTACCACAAAAGTAACAAATGTCTATAAAACCAGTTTATATTAATTTATTTAAAATCCAACTCCCATTATCTGCATTAATATCTATATCTCACAGAGTTTCAGGAATGCTTATTTTTTTTATAGTTCTCCCTCTTGCTGCTTATATACTTAATTTTCTTCTAGATAGCCCCTCTTCATTTACTTCATTTACGGAAACATATAATGCATCTTTTTTTATACGAACATTTGTCATTTTTAATGTATTAATTTTTGAATTTCATGTTATAGCAGGAATCCGGCATATGCTTATGGATTTCCATTTAATTAGTGAAACTCTATCTGCATCAAACTCATCAGCAATAATTGTATTAATGATATTTACTTTGTCTGCCTTCTTAACGATATGGTGGCTTATATGAAATTGGGTAAATTGATTTGGTATTTACAGAGATATTCTGCTATCTATTTTTTGTTATTTCTTGGGTATCTTGGATTAATTGGTTTTACTGATAGATTTAGCTTTCAATTTATGACTGAAAGTTTCACATTTAAATTAACCTTAACTTTTTTTATCATCTTGGCATGTCTGCATGCATTTGTAGGTTTGTGGACAATAGGCACTGACTATTTTACAAAAAGAGCGTTAGGTTTTGTTTCGTCATCCCTTTCAATATATGCAAATTTTTTAAGAAAAAGCTTTGAGTTACTTTTTATGTTTCTAGGTCTTTTTCTTGTTGTTTTTTATCTATTAATTATCTGGTCATAAAGTGGAAAACTACAATTCATCAAATATTAAAACATTAGAATTCGATGCTCTTATTGTTGGAGGAGGGGGTTCAGGCATGAGAACTTCTCTTGAGCTTGCTAAATCAGGATTAAAGACCGCAGTTGTTTCAAAAGTTTTTCCGACCAGATCTCATACAGTTTCAGCTCAAGGAGGAATTACTTGCGCAATAGCAAGTGCAGATCCAAATGATGATTGGCGTTGGCATATGTATGACACAGTAAAGGGCTCAGACTACATTGGGGATCAAGATGCAATTGAATATATGTGCTCAGAAGGGCCAAAGGCAGTCTTTGAACTTGAGCACATGGGATTGCCTTTTTCTAGATTTGAGAATGGACGTATATACCAACGCCCTTTTGGCGGGCAGTCAAAAGATTTTGGTAAAGGTGGCCAAGCGGCTAGAACATGTGCAGCAGCAGACAGAACTGGACATGCACTTCTTCACACTCTGTATCAAAATAATATCAAGGAAGGTTCTAATTTTTTTAATGAATGGTTTGCAGTAGATTTAGTTCTCAACCAATCCAAGGAAGTGACAGGTGTTATAGCTTTTTCAATAGAATCTGGTGAAGTTGCATATTTAAAATCGCAAGCAACAGTTATGGCTACAGGTGGCGCTGGAAGAATATATTCATCAACTACAAATGCCCTGATTAATACTGGTGATGGTTTGGGGATGGCCTTAAGAGCTGGATTTCCTGCGCAAGATATGGAAATGTGGCAGTTTCATCCAACTGGGATTTATGGAGCAGGCTCACTTGTTACTGAGGGCTGTCGAGGAGAAGGAGGCTATCTTGTAAATGCGGAGGGCGAGAGGTTTATGGAAAGATATGCCCCTAATGCAAAAGATTTGGCTGGGAGAGATGTTGTTGCAAGGTCAATGGTGTTAGAAATTTTAGAAGGCCGAGGATGCGGTGAAAATAAAGATCATGTTTTTTTAAAGCTAGATCATTTAGGCGCTGATGTATTAAATACAAAACTCCCAGGAATATGTGAACTTTCAAGAACTTTTGCTGGAGTTGATCCAATATATAACCCAATACCCGTTGTACCAACTTGTCATTATATGATGGGCGGAACACCAACCAATATTCATGGCCAAGCTTATACCCAATCTAACGGTGATGATGAAATTATTTCTGGTTTATTTTCAGTTGGCGAGGCTGCATGCGTTTCTGTTCATGGCGCTAATAGGCTTGGGGGAAATTCTCTTCTTGATCTAGTGGTCTTTGGAAGGGCAGCAGGACTGCATATTCAAGAAGCTTTGAAAACAGGTGGTGGAGTTGCAGATGCAAGCGGTGATGACATTGATCAAGCTCTGCATAGCCTCAACAAGATCAATTCATCAAGTAAAGGGTTTGAAGTTGCTGAGGTCAAGAGAGAGCTTCAATCCGTCATGCAAAACTATTTTGGCGTTTTTCGGAGAGGCGATTACATGGAGAAAGGTGTTGCAGCGCTAAGTGATATACGAGAAAAGATTTCTAATCTTTATCTCAAAGATAAGAGCATGGCTTTCAATACTAGTAGAGTAGAGGCCATAGAACTACAGAATTTATTTGAAGTTGCTGAGGCAACAGCTATTGCTTCACTCCAAAGAACTGAAAGTAGAGGTGCCCATGCACGAGACGATTTTAGGGAGCGCGATGATGAGAATTGGTTATGCCATTCTTTATATGATCCGATCCAAAAAACTTTGAGTAAAAGAGATGTCAATTTTGAACCAGCTCAAGTAGAAACTTTTGAGCCAAAGGTAAGAACATATTAATTTTAATTTGAGATTAAAAAATGATTGATATAAATATTTATAGATATAACCCAGAAACAGATAAGTTTCCTTATATACAAACATACTCTATTAAGAAACCTGAGAAGGATATTATGTTGCTTGAATTGCTAAATATTTTAAAAGAACAAGATTCATCAATATCTTATAGACGATCTTGTAGAGAAGGGGTATGCGGTTCTGATGGGATGAATATCAATGGAAAGAATGGTCTTGCATGCATAACTCCAATCTCTCAAGCAATTAAAAATAATAAAATTGAGCTTAGACCATTACCCGGTTTGCCTGTGATTCGTGATTTGGTTGTTGATATGACAGAGTTCTATGCACAATACGATAAAATCAAACCCTTTCTTCAAAATGAAACTGAACTTCCTGCTCAAGAGAGATTACAGTCACCCGAAGATAGAGATAAACTTGATGGTTTATATGAGTGCATTTTATGTGCTTGTTGCTCAACTAGCTGCCCATCCTTCTGGTGGAACCCAGACAAATTCGTTGGTCCAGCGGCTTTGTTGCAAGCTTATAGATTTATTGCTGATTCAAGAGATACTAAAACCGCTGAAAGGTTAGAGGGATTGTCTGATCCATTTAGCGTTTATAGATGCCATGGAATTATGAATTGTGTAAATGTTTGTCCAAAAGATTTAAACCCAAATCAAGCAATTGGCGAAATCAAATCAATGCTTTTGTCTGGGAAGGAAAAAGAAAATATTATTGCATCTGATGGAGTGAGCTGATCTAAAAATGAATAATATGGAGACATTCTGGTCTACTTCTCATGCAGCAGGTGCACAAAGCTCATACTTAGAATCTTTGTATGAATCATATATAGAGAATCCTGCATCAGTTCCTGATGATTGGAAAATATACTTTGACTCCTTGTCTGAGGTTAATGGTGGACACCAAGAGGTATCTCACAAAGAAATTATTGAGAGGTTTAAAGAAAATGAGGTTAATCCTTTAATTCAATTTCTTCCTAATAATGTCATGGATAGTTCCAAGCAGGTTAGAGTTATTCAATTAATTCAAGCATACAGAAATAGAGGACATCAAAAAGCTAACCTAGATCCATTAGGGCTAAAGCCAGCTCGCCATTGTGACGACTTAGATATTAATTTTCATGGTCTTGACGATTCAAATCTATCAGAAGTTTATGACACAGGCTCTCTAAAGATAGGTAAGAAGTCAGCAACTTTATCTGAGATTATTCAGGCATTGGAAGCAATATATTGCGGCACTTTAGGAATTGAATATAACTATGTTTCATCATTGCCTGAGAGAATATGGTTCCAAAAAAGATTAGAACCAAATTTAGGAAAATTAAATTTTAATAAAGACGAGCAACAATATATTTTAAAACGCTTGAGCTCAGCTGAGGGCCTCGCTAAATTTTTGGCATCCAGATATCCAGGCATGAAAAGATTTGGAATTGATGGGGCTGAATCTCTTATCCCCTTGGTTGATAGTTTGATACAAAATTGTGGAATCTTTGGCGCAGAACAAATCTGTTTTGGGATGGCTCACAGAGGTAGATTGAACTTATTGGTTAATGTTTTGGGAAAATCTCCAAAAGAATTATTTGCAGAGTTTGAAGAAGATTTTGAGTTAGAGGGAGCAAGCTCAGGAGATGTAAAATATCATCTTGGTTTTTCTTCCAATATATTAACTCCAAATGGAGAAGTGCATGTTTCTCTGGCGAATAATCCTTCGCATCTTGAGATTGTCGATCCTGTTGTTCTTGGATCAGTGAGAGGGAGACAAGATCGGCTAAATGATAAAAATAAAGGACTTGTTGTGCCTATTTTAATCCATGGCGATGCCTCATTTTCTGGTCAGGGAGTTGTTATGGAGACTCTGCAAATGTCTCAAACTAGAGGTTATGGAGTCGGAGGAACCATACACATTATAGTAAATAACCAGATTGGATTTACTACATCCAACGAAGAGGATTCTAGGTCAACGCAGTACGCAACAGATGTAGCAAAGATGGTTGAAGCTCCTATTCTTCATGTCAATGGAGATGATCCAGAGATGGTTATATTTGCAGCTAAATTAGCTTGTGAATATAGGCACAATTTTAAAAAAGATATTGTTTTAGATCTATTTTGTTACAGAAGGAGGGGTCACAATGAAGCAGACGAGCCTTCATCAACTCAACCAATAATGTATCAAAAGATTGCCAATCATCCTTCTGTTAAAACCTCCTACCAAGAGCAACTTATTCTGTCAGGTGTGACGAGCCGATCCGAGTGCGATGCATTAGAGAAAAAATATAGATCAACTATAGAAAAAGGAGAATCTGTTGCTCATAACCTAGCCACAAAACCCAATGAATCTATGTGGTTTGATTGGACGCCGTATATAAATCAAAGGGGGGATGCTGAAATAGAATCTGTATTTAACAAAGATAGATTTTGCGAGCTCGCCCAAATAGCCTTTACTCCACCCGAGGATTTTGTTTTGCAAAGACAGGTACAAAAAATGTTTACCGATAGACTGCAAATGGCTGAAGGAAAAATTCCTGTTAATTGGGGATTTGCTGAGAATATGGCTTACGCTACTTTGTTGGACCAAGGATATCCTATTAGGTTTACTGGCCAAGACATAAGAAGAGGTACATTTTCTCATCGTCATGCAGTTGTGTTAAATCAAAATGATGGCAAGGGCGAAATGCCATTGGTAAAGATTGCAAACAATGCTAATACAACAATTGATATTTATGATTCCCTGTTATCTGAAGAGGCAGTTCTTGGTTTTGAGTATGGATATTCTGCGACCAGACCATCTGGACTCGTTATCTGGGAGGCTCAATTTGGAGATTTTGTTAATGGAGCTCAGGTAGTAATTGATCAATTTATTGTTTCTGCTGAGCATAAATGGGAACGGCTTTCAGGATTAGTAATGCTACTTCCCCATGGTTATGAAGGTCAGGGCCCAGAACATAGTAGCGCAAGACTTGAAAGGTTTTTGCAATTGTGTGCAAATGAAAATATTCAGGTCTGTGTTCCTAGCTCACCATCTCAGATATATCACCTGCTTAGATTACAAACCATTCGAAAAATGAGAAGACCCTTGATTGTTATTTCTCCGAAGAGTTTATTAAGAAACCCTCAAGCTGTTTCTTCAATTGAGAATCTGACTGAAGGATCTTTTGAGTATGTTATTGATGATGTTCATCAAAATCCTGACAAGGTAGAGAAGATCATAATGTGTTCTGGAAAGGTATATTATGACTTGGCATCCAAAAGAGAGGAGCTTGGGCTTAAAAATATTGCCTTATTAAGAATAGAGCAGTTATACCCATTTCCTTATGACACACTTGAAAAACTTATCAAGCCATATAAGAACGCCAGACAATTTGTTTGGTGTCAGGAAGAACCTAGTAATCAAGGAGCATGGTTCAGTCATCGTCATAGATTGCAAATAGTTTTAGATAGAATTAATTCAGCCCAAATAGAATTAGTCAGTAGAAAGGCATCATCAGCGCCAGCAGTTGGTCTACAGAAATTACACATTCAACAACAAGAAGCTTTGGTCATTGAAGCTTTAACACCCTAGAGAAAGAATTATGTCAATAGAAATAAAATCCCCAACATTCCCAGAATCTGTTGCTGATGGAACCATTGCAAACTGGGTCAAAAAAGAAGGTGAATCTGTTAAGCAGGATGAAGTTATTGCAGAAATTGAAACTGATAAAGTTGTCTTAGAGGTTGTTGCTCCATTTGATGGTGTTATCTCTAAAGTTTTGAAACCAGCAGGCGAGGTTGTTTTAAGCGCTGAATTAATAGCAGAGTTTGAAGAAGGAGGAGAGCCTGAGAGAGATCAAAAATCATCCACTGAGGATCTTCCTAAGCCTACTAAAGAAATAAAAATAAAAACTGTTAATACTAATGAGAGTAAATCTAAGGTAAATGGGCCTGCAGTAAAAAAATTATTAAAAGAACACGATTTGGATGAGAGCAGCATTGATGGTTCAGGAAAAGGTGGAAGGATAACCAAAGCAGATGTAGTAAATCATCTTGATAAATCTTTAGAAGATGTAAAAGCAACAAAGATTAATAAAAATATTGATACTCCTGCTGCCGTTTCAATTTCTATAGCTTCAACAGATAGATTAGAAGAGAGGGTGCCAATGTCTAGGTTACGCTCAACCATAGCCAATAGATTATTAAGCGTGAAGCAAGAAACAGCAATGCTGACAACATTTAATGAAGTTGATTTAAAGCCTATTAAAGATCTAAGAGTTAAATATGGTGAAGATTTCAATGCTGAACATGGTGTAAAGCTTGGTTTTATGGGTTTCTTTGTCCTAGCAGCAGTACAGGCTCTGAAAAAGTTTCCTGTTGTTAATGCATCTATCGATGGAAATGACATTGTTTATCATGGCTATCAGGATGTAGGCGTGGCAGTTTCTACTGAAAGAGGTCTAGTTGTTCCAGTAATTAGAGACGCAGATAATTTGCGATTAGCAGATGTTGAAAAATCAATCTTGGATTATTCAAATAAAGCTAAGAACGGAAAGCTTTCAATAGCAGAAATGCAAGGAGGTACATTTACTATTTCCAATGGAGGTGTTTTTGGATCATTGCTATCTACTCCTATTTTAAATGCTCCTCAGACTGCTATTTTAGGAATGCACACTATTCAAGATCGTCCAGTTGCAATAGATGGTGAAGTAGTAATTAGACCTATGATGTATTTAGCACTTAGTTATGATCATAGGTTGTTAGATGGAAAGGAGGCTGTGGCATTTCTAATAGCTATAAAAGATCAATTAGAATCGCCTGAAAAACTTCTTTTAAATTTATGAGGGATAAAAATGTATGACGTTATCGTAATTGGAAGTGGCCCTGCAGGTTATGTTGCTGCAATTAGAGCTTCGCAACTAGGACTGAAAACAGCCTGCATTGAAAAATCATTTGATGCTGAAGGAAACTCTCTGTTAGGTGGCACATGCTTAAATGTTGGATGCATTCCCTCAAAAGCGTTGCTGGATTCATCTCATAGATATTCAGATGCAATAAATCATTTTTCCAATCATGGTATAGAGGTAAGTAAACCAAAGTTAGATATCTCAAAGATGATGGACAGAAAAAATAAAATTGTTACTCAATTAACTGCAGGTGTTTCAGGACTTTTTAAAGCAAATAAAGTTATCCAAGTTATTGGTCATGCAAAAATAATTGATTCGAATCATGTAGAAGTTACCAACAACGACAGCTCAGAGACTCTTGAAACAAAAAATATTGTCATAGCCTCAGGCTCATCCCCAATCAATATCCCAGTAGCAGAGATTAATCATAAGGATATTGTTGATAGTACTGGAGCCCTAGAATTTGAAGCAGTTCCAAAGAAATTAGGAATTATTGGTGCTGGAGTCATTGGGCTAGAGCTTGGAAGTGTATGGTCAAGATTAGGCTCTGAAGTTACGGTGCTTGAAGCCATGGATGAATTTTTGCCAATGGCTGATAAAAGAATTGCTAAAGATGTATTAAAAGAATTTAACAAACAAGGATTAAATATCAATCTGGGATGCAAAGTTACATCTGCATCATCAAACAAAAAAGCTGTCACAGTGGCTTATGAAAATGATGGCAATCTCTCTGAGTTAAAGGTTGATAAGTTAATTGTTGCTGTTGGGAGAAAACCAAATACAGATAATCTGCTTGATAAAAATTGCGGTTTATCTATTGATGAAAATGGATTAATCCCAGTAAATGATTTTTGTGAAACTAATGTTCAAAATATTTGGGCAATCGGTGATGTTGTTAGAGGGCCAATGCTGGCTCATAAGGCTTCTGAGGAAGGCATCATGGTTGTTGAAAGAATTGCTGGCAAGCATGCTGAAATGGCTTATGATCTGGTTCCATCTGTTATATATACTCATCCGGAAGTTGCATGGGTTGGACAGACTGAAGAAGATCTTACAGAAGCAGATATAGAATTTAAAACCGGATCTTTTCCCTTTGCTGCAAGTGGAAGAGCATTGGCTTCTGGAGAAAGCACGGGCTTTATTAAAGTTATAGCTGATAAAAAATCAGATACAATACTTGGCGTTCATGCATTTGGGCCATCAGCTGCAGATATTGTCCAGCAAGGAGTTGTTGCTATGGAGTTTGGAGCTAGCGCGGAAGATCTTGGGTTAACTATTTTCAGTCATCCAACAGTATCTGAAGCACTGCATGAAGCAGCAATGGCAGTAAATGGACAAGCAATACATATAGGAAACAGAAAAAAATGAATCTTCATGAGTATCAAGGAAAAGAGCTTTTTGCAAAGTTTGGTTTGCCGGTTTCTAAAAATAAGGTTATTACCACTGCAGATGATGCTGTAAATGCATGTAGAGATATAGGCGGCAAAAAATGGGTTGTTAAGGCACAGGTACATGCTGGTGGAAGGGGTAAAGCAGGAGGCGTCAAGCTCGTGAGCACGCCTGAAGAAGCAGTAGAATTTGCCAATCATTGGCTTGGTAAAAGGCTTATTACATATCAAACAGATTCTAATGGCCAGCTTGTAAATTCAATTTTAGTTGAAGAGTGCACGGATATTGCTAAAGAGCTTTATCTGAGTGCTGTTGTAGATAGAGGGACGCAAAGAATAGTTTTTATAGGCTCAAGTGAGGGCGGAGTTAATATTGAAGAGGTTGCTGAAAATACACCGGAAAAAATTATCTATGAACCCATTGACCCCTTAACAGGACCTATGGGTTTTCAATCAAGAAAAATATCAAAAGTTCTGGGCCTAGATAAAGAGCAATCAAAACAATTTTCAAAAATGCTTCCACAGTTAACTGATTTATTTACTGCTCATGATCTTAGTTTGCTTGAGATTAACCCATTGGTGATCACCCAGGGCGGGAAACTTCATTGCTTGGATGCAAAAATCAACATTGATTCAAATGCAGTGTACCGACAGCCAGAAATTCAGGCTATGCATGATCCTTCCCAGGAAGATCCTCGTGAATCAGAGGCAGCAATGAGTGATCTGAGTTATGTTTCTCTAGATGGAAATATTGGTTGCATGGTAAATGGTGCTGGATTAGCAATGGGAACTATGGATACCATTAAATATTTTGGCGGGTCTCCAGCTAATTTTCTTGATGTTGGCGGCACAGCTACTCAAGAAAGAGTTTCAAAGGCCTTTAAATTGATATTAGCTGACCCGGAAGTGAAGGTAGTACTAGTAAATATTTTTGGTGGAATTGTTAGATGTGATCTGATTGCTGAGGGTATCCTTGCTGCAATTGAAGAGGTCGGAGTTTCTATTCCAGTAGTTGTAAGGCTTGAGGGGAATAATGCTGATATTGGAAGTAATACTCTTGCTGAATCTAGTGCTGAAATCGTTAGTTTAAATAATCTTGAAGATGCAGCTAAAAAAGCAGTGGAGTTAAGTAAATGAGTATTTTGGTAGGTAAGAATACACGTCTTTTGGTCCAGGGTTTTACAGGCTCTCAAGCCACATTACATTCAGAGCAGTCAATTGAATACGGAACAAATATTGTAGGAGGAGTTACTCCTGGTAAGGGAGGGCAAATGCATTTAGATGTTCCTGTTTTTAATTCAGTTCACGAGGCTGTTGAATCTGTTCAACCTAATGCTTCAATTATTTTTGTTCCAGCACAATTTTGCAAAGACTCCATTTTAGAAGCTGCTGATGCCGGAATTAAATTAATAATATGCATTACTGAAGGAGTGCCAACCTTGGATATGCTTATTGTAAAAAAGAGAATTGATGAGTTAGGGATTACTTTAATAGGTCCTAATTGCCCAGGAATAATAACTCCCGGTGAGGCAAAGTTAGGAATAATGCCAGGTAGTATTCATTTGCAGGGTTCGGTGGGCATTATTTCTAGATCTGGCACTTTAACTTATGAAGCTGTGAAACAAACCACCGATCTTGGCCTTGGCCAAAGTACATGCGTTGGTATTGGAGGAGATCCAATTCCTGGAACTTCTTTTATTGATGTCCTGAAAATGATGGAAGCAGATGACCAAACTAAAGCCATAGTTATGGTTGGTGAAATTGGAGGAACAGCTGAGGAGGAAGCAGCGGATTATATTAGAGAAAATGTTTCTAAGCCTGTGATTTCATATATTGCAGGACAAACAGCACCAGCAGGAAAGAGAATGGGGCATGCAGGGGCAATTATTGCTGGTGGCAAAGGGACAGCTGCCGACAAAATAAAGAAGCTTAAAGAGTGTGGTGTTCATATAGCGGAGAACTTACTTCAAATCGGTGTTAAGACTAAGGAAGTTCTGGGCTAGTTCTGGCTATAAATTTATTAGCAATATAATTCAGTCTTGGAATAATTAAGCATGCAAATGCCGTTAGTCCAGTAATCATCCCTATCCAAATCCCAGCTGGACCAAGAGAATTGCTCGATATGCCATGGTAAGTTAGAAAATATCCGCCAGGCAAGGCAATAAACCAGTAGGTTAAAATTAGCATTAGCATTGGAGCAAATGTATCTTTGTAACCCCTTAGGCTGCCTAATGCACCCATTTGCATTCCATCGGGAATTTGAAAGATTGCTGCAAAGAGTAAAAGATTTATTGCAATAGCTATAACTGCCAAATCAGAAGTGTAAAGTGAAACAAGGGCTTCTCTAAAGCCGAGGATGATTATGGTATTAGCTATAGCTCCAGCTAAACATATCAAAACAGATACATAAGAAGCATATTTGGCTTGAATAAGATCTTTTTCTCCAACTAGGTTGCCGATTCTTGTTGCTGCAGCTAGACCAAAAGATAAAGGCAGAATAAAAAAAACACTTGCTATATTTATTGCAACTGTATGAGCGCTAATAACTGTTGCGCCAAGCGATCCTAGGATTAATGCTGCACCTGAAAACATGCTTAATTCTACAAATACTCCAAATCCAATAGGCATACCTAATTTTAAAGCTTCTTTAGTAGTATCAGAATTAGGACCAGAAAATTTTGAGAATAATTGTGTTGGCCCATATTCTTTTTTCTTCATAATCACCAGTATCAATACAAACAAACCAATAACTATATTGATTGATGTAGCAATCCCACATCCCACACCACCCATAGGAGGTATTCCAAAATATCCATATACAAAAATGATATCAAGAGGGATATTTAATAACATGCCAATAAATGCAACCCAAAAAACTGGAAGTGTGAGACCCATACCCTCGCTATAACAACGAAGACAAGTAAATAGCATGTTAGCAATAAAACCAAATGACATTGCTTTTAAATATCCATCTGAAATTTGGGCAATGTTTTCTTCAATATCAAAGAAAGGAATAAAAATACTTAGATTTCTATAAAGAATAAAACCGATGAAGCCGAGGACTAAACTAACCCATAGAATTTCTCTTACCTTTTGTCCAATTTCTTCATATTTCTTAGCTCCAAATAGCTGTGCAACTATTGGGGTTACTGCGAATAAACAACCACCTAGTAGAAAATAAAAAGGCATGGAAAGAGCATTTCCTATGGCCAAACCGGATAAATCAAGCGCACTAGCTTGACCTGCAACAATAGTATCTGTTACTCCCATCCCCATATATGAGATTTGAGATCCATAAATTGGAATTCCAATTTTAAGTAATTGCTTTAATTCTTTTATTAAGTTTTTCAAAAAAATAAGCCCAGAAATTTCTCGGTACTTTATCATACAAGGACTGAATTAAAATTGGAGAGAGGAAATTAGAAAAGATAGTCGCCCATACTGGCTTAAAAAAATAAGTTCAAAGTTGACCATTAAATATGTCAACAGATTTATTCGTCCTCAATTTAAAAATCTGGGAAGGGCCCCTGTATTTTTTAAGCCAAAATTTATAAAGCTATTTGGTTCTAATATTTCTGTTGGAGATTTTCCAACTTTTATATCCGCACCAGATGATTATATCCAAATAACTAGTTGGGATGCTGGAGAGTGGAATGGGAAGGTAGATATAGGAAATTATGTCTTAATTTCTCCAGGAGTAAGAATTATGGCTGCTGAGAGTGTTTCTATTGGAGATTCATGTATGTTTGGGCACGGAGCTTGTATCACTGATGCTGATTGGCATGGAATTTATGATCGAACAAAGGTTGTAGGTGATCCCAAGCCTGTCAAATTAGAAGAAAATGTTTGGGTGGGTGAAGACGCAATGATTTGTAAGGGAGTGACAATTGGTGCAAACAGCATTATTGGAGCTAGATCAGTAGTAACGAAAGATGTCCCTAAAAATACAATTTATGCGGGTAATCCAGCAACTTTCATAAGGAATTTAGAGAAAGAAAAATTTATTACACGTAAAGATTTCTTCAAGGACCCTATTAAATTAGCTCATGACTTTGATTTGCTTGATCGCTATTCTCTTGGCAACAATACTCTTTTGGGATGGATCAAAAGCATTTTCTGGAGAGATAAGACGCATTGATAAAGATCGCTGCAGATTCACAAATCTTAAATATTGAGCAGAAATTATCTGAGTTTTTTGCTGATGAGTATTCACTGAAGTATTTTGAATCTGATCAGTTGACCTCAACCGATTTACAAGATGTAGATGCATTGCTTGTCAGATCAACTGTTAGGGTAAACAAAGAGTTATGCGCAGATTCTCAAATTCAGTTTGTTGGTTCAACAACCGCTGGAATAAATCATCTAGATACTAAATACTTAGACTCCCAAAATATTTCATGGTCTCATGCTCCGGGTTGCAATGCATGCAGCGTGACTCATTATGTTATGGCTGTTTTAGGTATGCTAATTGAAGATGGTCTTTTTAATATTCGCCAAAGCGTTGGAATTATCGGTTATGGCAACATAGGTAAAAAACTCTACCAATTACTTTCAGCCTTAAATATTCAGGTTTATGCTTACGATCCTTTTTTAAATGATGCTCACTTAGTTACTATGGACAAAGTATTGGCATGCGATCTTGTAACGATTCATGTTCCATATTCTTTAGAGGGGCCACATCCAACAAGCAATCTTATTAATCAATCACACAAGAAGCTTTTAGAAGATAAAACCCTGATCAATACATCTAGGGGAGGGATTGTTTCCGAGGATTTAGTAATCGAGCTTGATGATTTAATTTATGTTGCAGACGTTTGGCTAGATGAGCCAACCCCATCAATCCCAATCATTCAAAAAGCCTTTATCTCAACACCTCATATCGCCGGCTATAGCATTGAAGGTAAGTCAAATGGGACCTCTACAGTCGCTATAGAATGCGCAAGAGCTTTTAATTGTTATGAAGAGAATAACTTAAGCGCGAATAACTTAATTAAGTGGCCTCATGGATTGGGAAATATTGTGCGTGATATCCATGCTTATGGTTTTCCTATATCTATATTCAAAAGTGAGTTAAATTTAAGAAGTATTTCTAATATTTTAAAAAATACTCCCCAACACGAGTTGGCTAAAGAATTTAATAATTCAAGAGCTAATCATCCTTCCAGAAATGATTTCAATAAGTATTCTTTTGAAGGGATAATTGATTTAGATGAATTAATAAACTTAGAATTTTTTAATACTATTAAAAATACTTAATATTAAATTAGATAGTATTTTAGATAAATGGTACTAGGGGGATATTGCAACTAGTAATTAATACTAAAACAGAGAACATACTAAATAATTTAAAGAGTTTAATTTTTTTCATAAAGAAATTATTGCACTTTTATGACGAACAAGAAATCTCTAAATCTTTTGCCCAAGCTGGAGATTTATTTGCAAAATTTTGATATTTTTCAAGCTCTTCAAAGGGACTAGTTATTACTGTTATTAAAGTTTCTAGTTTGGAATAGTCAGAGCTCTCTGCAGCATCAATTGCCTCTTGAGCCATGTAGTTTCTAAGAATAAATTTTGGATTAATTTGATTCATGAGAGTCAATTTTTCTGATATAGGTAAAGATTCTTTGGCATGCCTTTCTTGAAAAGAGACGATCCAGCTCTGTGCAATTTCTGAATCTAACTCAGGAGTTTTTTGAGCATTTAGAGCTTGAGTAAGATTTCTAAATGTATTTGTGTAATCTAGCTTTTCAGATTCCATAATATCTAACAAACCTTGAATTAAAGCAGCATCTTCAGATTTTTCTTGGCCTAAACCCAATTTTTTCCTAAAGAGTTCCGCTGAAGTGTTTTGAAATATTACCTCATAGGTCTGTAATATTTCACCCTGGCTCTCCTCTGAGATAAGCGAGGAAAGGGCATCCCCAAGAGCAGAACAATTCCACAGCCCAATATATGGTTGATTTTTAAATGCATACCTACCTTGATGATCTGAATGATTGCATACATAGGGTGGCAAATAGTCTTCCATGAAACCATAGGGGCCATAATCAAATGTCTCCCCTAAAATACTCATATTGTCAGTATTCATTACACCATGACTAAAGCCATAGGCCTGCCACTTTGCAATCAAGCATGCCGTTTGTTTAACCACTGTTCTAAAGAAATCTTCGTATGCATTTTTAGTTTTTGAGAAATAAGCAGGGTATTGATTAATGCAAAAGTCAGCCAATGCTTTTACATGCTCTGGCTTATTGTTGTAGTGAAAATATTCAAAATTACCAAATCTAATGTGAGTTTTGGCTGTTCTTACAAGCATTGCCGCTGTCTCACTTTTTTCTCTAATAACTATTTCATCACTTCCAATAATCATTAGAGCTCTTGAGCTTGGAATCGAAAAAGCATGCATCGCCTCTCCACATAAGTACTCTCTAATTACAGATCTTAAAACAGCTCGACCATCTCCAAATCTAGAGTAGGGTGTTTTACCTGCGCCTTTGAGATGAATATCTATTAAATCTTTTTGAGAACTAATCTGTCCAAGTAATAATCCTCTGCCGTCTCCTAATTGCTCTACATATTGACCAAATTGATGACCCGCATAAACCATAGATAGAGGCTTCAGAGTTTCAATAGTTAGCGAGCCATTAAATATCTCTAATAGTTCTTGCTTCTGAATATTTTTAATGCCTAGATCTTGTTTGAGTTGCGCATTTTCAATTACAACTGAAGGATTCTCAAAGCCCTGCCAATTTTGTAGGTTATAAAATTCTTGTGGAAGTTCAGCATACGCGTGAGATTTAATTTGGGTCATTTATCCCTTTGCAATTTGAATTAAATTGCTCACATACGCATCTTTTGAATGGTCGGTGCCTAGATGTTCAACTTCATTCCACATCGCAGCACTACATATAGGACTAAGATTTTTTCTCAAACTATTAGCTACTTCTTCTCCGCTACCGCAGAATCCTAAAGTTTCAACCATATCATCTGTGACCAAAGCAAACATTTCTTCCCATTTTCCTTCAATAGATAATTTGTGAAGAGCTTCATTTATGTCGCCCCAACCATGAAAATCAAGAGCAGGTCTATAGGTCCTAGTTGAAGCATAAAAACTAATTCTTGCAGCAACATTTCTTTTGGCCCTTTTAAGATCTTCCTCTGTTTCACCAGTAGCAATGAATCCACCCCAAAGCAATTCACAGTCCTTTGGATCTCTATTAGATTTTTTCGCTCCCTCAGCTACAGCCGGCAATATAATGTCATTGATGTATTTTGGTGAGCACATAGGATGGAGCAATAATCCATCAGCTACCTCACCAGCAATTCTTGCCATGCCTGGGCCAAGTCCTGAAACATATATTGGAGGAGCATCACAATCCATAGGAGGAGGGGTGAACATGGGCGTCATAAGGGTATGAGTATAGTGTTCTCCTTGAAAATCTAGCTTTTCGCCAGTTTTCCACGTATTCCAGATAGCTTTTACAGCAAGAATATATTCGCGCATTCTGGGTGCAGGAGGAGACCAAGGAACGCTGAATCTTCTTTCATTATGCCCTTTTACCTGAGTCCCTAAGCCAAGTTGGAATCGTCCCTCACCAAAGGATTGCAAGTCCCAACCCATGTTTGCAACAGTCATTGGACTTCTTGGAAAAGCTATTGCTAGCCCGGTTCTCACAATCATTTTCTTAGAATGTTCTAATCCTAGTAGAACAGGAAGAAAGGGTTCATTGTTCAATTCTCCGGAAACGAGCGCATCATATCCAAGAGATTCAGCATGCTTGATTATCTCAACAGTATTCTTAGAAAGACCCGGAATGTAAGTTTCAATTCTCATGTTTATTTTATATTTAGTTGTGAGTTAGCAAATTTTTGTGCCCATTGATAATTAGGCTTACCAGATGGAGCTCTTTCAATTAAGTCTGAAAAAACTATTTCTTTTGGCATTTTGTAGCTCGCGATATATTTTGAAGCGCTTTCTTTTAAATCTTGAATAGATAGATCAATTTCTTTTCTTCTTTGAATTACAGCTACTACTTTTTGTCCCCATGTTTTGTCCTTAACGCCAACAACAAGACAATCAAAGATATTTGGATGAGCTTTTAGAGCCATCTCTACTTCCTCTGGGAATATTTTCTCTCCACCAGAATTAATTGAAACACTCCCTCTGCCCAGAAGAGTCATCTGACCATCTTCTTCATATTTAGCCATATCTCCAGGTATTGAATACCTTTCACCATTAACTTCAATAAAAGTTTTTTCAGATTTTTCTTTATCTTTGTAATACGCAACGGGTACATGACCCTTTCTAGCTAAATACCCAATTGTTTCTGTATCACTAGGTTGAATTATTTCCAGAGTTTCAAGGTTTAAAATTTCACTAAAATTAGGCTTTGTAAATTTTGGCCCACCACCGGAGTCTTTTAATTTTCCATCTTTTGTATGAATATTTACACCCGTTGCTCCAGTTTCAGAGGATCCAACAGCATCTATTAAAAAAAGATTAGGAAGATATTCCAGGATAGTGTCTTTGATAGAAGCGCTGAAAACAGATGCGGTGCTTGCTAGAACAAATAATGATGATAGATCTAGACCTTTTGCTAATGCAGAGGGGAGTGCGTCGCAAAGCGGTCTTCCCATAGCATCACCTGTGATAGTTAAATTCATTACTTTTTCTTTAGCAATAATCTCCCAAATATAATCTGCATCAAATGAAATTTGATCATTAATAATAAATTTCCAACCTGAAAAGAAGGCATTAAATGATTGCCATTGAGCAGCGCCATGCATTAATGGAGCTAATGCAAGAGCAGTTGTTTGATCTTGCAAGCATTTATCTGCAAAGGCTTCGGGTGTGGGATATTTTTCTCCCGTTACAGCATCTATACCTCCTCCAAGCGTCATTAAGACATCTTCCATGCGCCAAACCACTCCCTTTGGCATTCCAGTGGTGCCACCTGTATAAAGTATATATTTGTCATTACCCGATCTTTCAACATTTAACCTTGAATCGTCTTCATTAGAGATCATAGCTTCAAAATCATAACTTCCTTCAATTAGGTCATCAGCCTCAGAATTATCATTTATACAAATAAAATCTTTTAATAAAGGAAGATCATTTTTAATATTATTGAGCTTTGCTCCAAATTGTTTGTGATAAAAAACAGCTTCCATATCGGCGTTATCAATTAGATACTTGAGCTCCTCTTCGACATATCTATAGTTAATATTTATAGGAATAGCGCATAATTTGTATGCTCCAAGCATGACCTCTAACCACTCTATGCAATTAAAAGCATAAATTCCTATGTGACTGCCTTTTTTTATGCCAAGTTTTTTTAAGGCATTTGCTGCTTTATTAGTTCTTGCATCTAACTCTTCATAAGTTAAACGAGTAGATCCAAGAACAACTGCTTCTCTATCAGGAATCCGATCTACGACTCCTTCAAATATGTCAGCAGCATTAAACTCCATTAGACGTTAGCGGAATGATTTTCCCAATACGGATCTCTCAACCTTCTTTTATATAACTTGCCATTCTCATCTCTAGGAAGTTTTTTAATAAAATCTATGCTTCTCGGTAGTTTCATTTTTGCAAGATTTTCCTGAGCAAATTTCATTAATTCAGCAAGCAATTTATCAGAAGAATTGTGATTTTGATTAAGCTCTATAACTGCTTTGACTTCTTCTCCCCATTCTTCATTAGGGATTCCAAATACAGCAACATCAGCAACAGCAGGGTGCATGAGAAATGCACTTTCAATTTCTGCCGGGTATATGTTTGCTCCGCCTGAAATAATCATATCTATCTTTCTGTCACATAAAAATAAATATCCTTCATCATTTAAATACCCTATATCACCAACAGTAAAATAAACCTGATCATCAATAACCAGTCTCTCTTTTTTTGTTTTTGCTTGATCACCCTTGTACTCAAACTTTGTTGCTTCACCAAGCCTCATAAAGACGGTGCCTTGATTGTCTGGCGGGGCCTCACTTCCATCATCATTGATAATTTTAATCTCTGCTCCTGGCCATGCCTTACCAACTGTCCCGGGAAATTTTGACCATGAACTCGCATCGACAACCGTTCCACCTCCCTCTGTGGCAGCATAATATTCCCATATGGAATTTCCCCACCATTCAATCATTGCGTGTTTTGTATGAACTGGGCAGGGAGCTGCTGCATGAATCATAGCTCTGGTAGATGAACAGTCATATTTTTCTCTTATCTCCTTAGGAAGCTGTAACAACCTATGAAATTGAGTTGGAACCATATGACTTGTAGTAACTTTATATTTATCAATAAGGTACAGCATCTGCTCAGCATCAAATTTTTCCATCAAAACAACAGAATGCCCATAATGCAATGCAGCTGAGGAGTGAACTAATACAGCAGTGTGATAGAGGGGTGATCCAACGATGTGAACATTATTTTCTTGCGGCTGAATTTCAAAGAAGCTGAGAATCATAGCAAACATACTTAAAATATCATCCGGATCACCAGGAACGAGAGCTCGCTTTACACCTTTTGGTTTTCCTGTTGTGCCAGAAGTATAGTTCATGACTTGACCAGCAGTTCTTTCTTCTGGGTTAGCGGTTGGCTGAGAGTTTGTAAAATCCTCTAAATGCGTAAAGCCACTCATTTGAGTTGTGCTGATACAGCCTTGCTCTGGAAAATTAATAGCTGAAACAGCTTTTTGGCAGGCTTCTTCCATAGCAGGCACTTCTCCAGAGGCAATAAATGCTTTCGCTCCAGAGTCTTCAAGAATATATGCTATTTCTGGTCCAGCCAGATGCCAATTAATAGGCACCATGTAAAAACCAGATTGTGCGCAAGCAAGGTAAGCTATGTAGTACTCAACTGAGTTGGGTAAAACTGTTGCCACCACATCACCTCTCTTAACTCCAAACTCTTTCAAGGCATGGGTTAATTGATTAGTTTTTGCAAGCAAATCACCTCTTGTCCAAATTTTTTCAGATGGTTCAACGATGGCAATCTCATCTGGATTTGAATTTGCAAATCTATAAAAACCTAATTCACTCATCTGTCTCTCTTTTTATATTTTTTGATTAATTAATTCTAACTTTGGTAATCCATTAATGTAACCTAATAATATAAATTTCTGTGTAATAATAATTCCCAAATGGACTACCTGTTAAGCAATTTTAATCAAGAAACCCTTTGGTTGTTGGTGGTTTTATATGATCTGTCATTGGCTATTTTTCTTTATAGATTTTTTGGTAAGTATGGATTGTATTGTGCGGTGATCCTTGGAATAGTCCTTGGCAATCTCCAAGGCGGAAAAGTTAGTGAATTAACCCTATTTGGAATGCAGTTCAATGTCAGCATGGGGGCAATCTTATACTCGGGAATTTATTTTGCTACCGATCTTTTGAATGAAAAGTTTGGAAAAGATGAAGCTAATAGAGCAGTGATGCTTGGATTTGTTGCAAATATAGCAGTAATGCTGACCTTGGTGCTTAGCACTAAGTTTTTGCCTTCTGACTTAACTGGATCGGCGGCCGAGGTCCATGAAGCTATTTCCGTTCTTGCATACTATTCGCCTATTTTTATTATTGGTTCCTTGACGGCCTACCTTGTCAGCCAAAGATTCGATGTTTGGTTTTTTCATTATTTAAAAAACTTAACAAATGGTAAAAAACTATGGCTTAGGAACAACCTCTCAACCATGGCATCACAATTAATAGATACTCTGATATATCAATTTACTTGGGTACTTGCCACTGATTTAACATTTATACAGGCTTTTGGTATCTCCGTTGCCAAGTATGTGATTAAGGTTTTAATTGCTCTTATAGATACTATTTTTATTTACTGGGTTAGGAATTGGGAGATTAAATCTTAGCCTTTAAAAGGTCGCTATAGATTATACTAATCAAAAATAATGTTATTTAAATAAATGTTTAAAAAATCAAAAGAAGATCTAAGAAAAGACCTCTCGCCTGAGTCATATTACGTTACTCAAGAAAGTGGAACTGAACGACCATTTACAGGTCAGTACTGGGATCACATTGAAGATGGTGTATACGCATGTATCTGTTGCGGTGAAAAGTTATTTAAATCTGAAACAAAATTTGATGCCAGTTGTGGCTGGCCTAGTTTTTATGAAGCTGCCGATAATAATAAAATTAATGAATTAGAGGATCATTCTCTTTCAAGGGTTAGAACTGAGATTCGATGCTCTAGCTGTGATGCTCATCTTGGCCATGTTTTTACAGATGGCTCTCAACCCACAGGTTTGAGGTATTGTGTTAATTCAGCCGCTTTAGACTTTGAAAAAAACACATCTTCAAATTAAGTGACCAATAAAACTGCTGCTCAATTAAATTTTTTCTCATCTATTAAAGTGGGTGGTTGGACTTTTCTTTCAAGAGTTGCTGGCCTTATAAGAGATATTTTTACAACCAATCTTCTCGGTGCAAGTATTTTTCATGATATTTTTGTTGTTGTATTAAAAATCCCAAATGTTTTTAGAAAGTTTTTTGCTGAAGGAGCATTTAGCCAAGCATTTATACCTATATATTCTGAGTATTTAGGCCACAAAGAAGAGAAGGGTAGCCAGGATTTTTTAAATGCTCTATTTGGAATTTTGCTGACAGCGCTCTTTATTTTTACAGCTTTAGCTTTATTATTTGCGCCGATATTTATCCTTATTTTTGCTCCAGGTTTTTATTTTGATTCACAAAAACAAGAGTTGGCAGTAAATCTTTTAAGAATAATGTTTCCTTATCTTGCATTGATTTCTCTTGTTGCATTTGCAGCTGGTATTCAGAACTCTCATAATAAATTTTCCATCCCAGCGGCAACACCTCTAATTTTTAATTTGAGTTTAATTGGTTCAGCATGGCTGGTTGCTCCGAAAATAGAAATACCGGTTATGGCTCTAGCTTGGGGAGTTCTTCTGGCTGGATTTCTTCAATTGCTTTTTCAGATTGCACCTTTAGCAATTATCAAAAAAATTCCTGTACCAAAAATTGATTTTCAGAACTCTGGAGTCAAAAAATTTTTTATTCTTATTCTTCCAGCTATTGTTGCCGGCGGCATAGCTCAAATTAATCTTTTAATTGATACTATTTTTGCGTCATTGTTAATTACTGGAAGTCCAACTTGGCTATATGTATCAGATAGATTAATACAATTTCCAATGGGAATTTTTGCTATTGCTATTGGAACAGTTCTCTTGCCTAGCCTATCAAAGGCTTATGCTCAAAAAGAAAAACAGGCTTTTACTTCCCAGCTCGAGCATGCATTTAAATTAATCTTCTTTCTAGCAATTCCTTCATTAATTGGATTAGTTTTATTTGCATCGCCTTTGCTTGCTACTATTTTTCAAAGAGGTGCCTTTTTGTGGGTTGATGTAGAACAAGCTAGTTTAAGTCTGATAGGTTTCGCCTTAGGATTGCCATTTTTCATGGCCATGAAAGTGTTGGTTCCAGCATTTTTTTCTAGGCAAAATACGAAAACCCCCATGTTGGTAGCTTTTTTAAGTTTATTGATTAATATCACTCTTAACTATCTATTGGCATTTTATTTTGAATTAGGTCACCTAGGTTTAGCAATTGCTAGTTCCATTTCTGCAATAGTCAGTGTAATTATTTTAAGTTTATTGCTGAAAAGAGATGGTTTGATTTCATTTAATGGAATTTATAGCGCCTTCTCTTTTAAAGTATTGATAGCTAGCATTGCCTTGATATCATTTTTATCAATTTTTAATCAATATTTTGATTTTGAATTATTTTCACAAATTCAAAGGTTGCTGTATCTCACTGCTGCTGTCATTGGCTCGATAATAATTTATTTTGGAGTAAGTTTTTTACTGGGTCTCAGGTCAACTGATTTTAGATAATGTACTTAATTAGAGGGATAGGCAATATAGAAACTTTTAACAAGAAGTTTCCAAATCAGTCAATGAGCGGAACTATTGGAAATTTTGATGGGTTGCATCTAGGGCATCAAGCAATCCTTAATCAGGTAAAAGATAAAGCTAAAGAAAGCTCAAGCGCATCCTTAGTTTTTTTTACAGAGCCGCATGCTTCTGAGTATTTTGCTGCCAAAGACTTGAACTCTAGGCCACCGCCAAGGATCTGTCCTTGGAGAGAGAAAGTAAAGCAGCTTAAAAACTTTGGAATTGAATTTGCTTTCTTTCTTCAGTTTAATAAATCTTTGAAAACAATGACCCCGCAGAGTTTTCTTGATGAAGTTTTGGCCCAACTAAACTTAAAGCATTTAATCATTGGTGATGATTTTAGATTTGGAGCTCAGCGAGCAGGTGATTTTCAGCTGTTAAAAAATTGGGGTAAGAACAATGGAACAGAGGTAATTGCTAACAAAATGGTATCTAGAGATGGGTTAAGAGTAAGTTCTACCAGAATAAGAGAGGCTTTGTTGCAGAGTAATTTTGGATTGGCAAAAGAATTGCTTGGTCGACCGTACACATTTTCAGGAAAGGTGGTCTATGGCCAACAGTTAGGCAGAACCATAGGTGTGCCTACAGCAAATCTTTGGATACCAAAGCAAAGACTTCCAATAGCTGGGGTTTATGCGGTCAAGTGCCTATTAGCAGGAGAATTATTTAATGGAATTGCAAATATGGGTATCAGACCAACAGTAGATGGTTCTAAACCTGTTCTTGAAGTCCATATATTTAATTTCAATGACTTTATATATGGACAAAGATTGACTATAGAATTCAAAAATAAACTTCGTGATGAGAAGAAATTTGATAATATTGACTTATTAAAAGAACAAATTCTTCAAGATATATCTCAAGCTAAAAAAATACTGGAATAATTCTCTATGAGTAAAGAATATCGGGATACTTTAAATCTCCCTCAAACCGATCTATCGATGAAAGCTGGTTTACCTAGAAAAGAGCCAGAGATACTTGAGTTTTGGAACTCTATTAACCTCTACCAAAAAATTAGAGAACAGAATGCTAAAAAAGAAAAGTTTATTCTCCATGATGGACCTCCTTATGCTAATGGGGACATCCATTTAGGCCATGCCGTTAATAAAACACTCAAGGACATTACAATTAAATTTCAAAGCCTTCTTGGAAAAGATGCACCTTATGTTCCTGGTTGGGATTGTCATGGCTTGCCTATTGAATTAAATGTTGAAAAGAAGCATGGAAAGGGAAGCGATCTTGTCAGAGATAAAAAATTATTTATTAAAGCTTGTCGAGAATATGCTCAGTCTCAGGTTGATAAACAAAGAAATGATTTTATTAGATTGGGAGTATTGGGTGATTGGGAAAACCCATATCTATCATTAAATAAAAGTTTTGAAGCTGATACTGTTCGCGCATTAGGAAGAATTATTGCTAATGGGCATCTTGAACAAGGGGAGAAACCTGTGCATTTTTGTATGGATTGTAGATCAGCTTTAGCAGAGGCTGAAGTAGAGTATATGGATAAAAAATCTCATTCGATTGATGTGAAATTCAAAGTTCTGCCTCAATTCATTGATTCACTATGTTCATCATTTCAAGTTGATAAAACTGAAGAAGTCTACTTTGTAATTTGGACAACGACCCCGTGGACCATCCCTTCAAATGTGGCTGTGTGTATAAATAAAGATATTGAATATGTTTTTGTCAAAGGTGCAAGTGAGCATTTTATTATTGCAAAAGATCTATTAGATGCATGCTCTGAAAGATGGGATTTAAAGCTTGAGATCCTTGGGTCTGTCTTAGGAAAAGAAATTGCAGACATCGTATTGGCTCATCCTTTATACAAAAGAGAATCAAAGCTTCTGCATGGAGAGCATGTTACCACTGAGAGTGGTACGGGTTGCGTGCATACTGCTCCAGCTCATGGGCTGGATGATTATTTTATCTGTATAGATCATGGTCTTGAATCTGTAAAGGCTCTAGATAATCGAGGGCTTTTTAAAGAAGAATATGGCCCTTTAGGTGGATTAAGTACCAAGAAGGGAGATCCAGTAGTCATTGAGTTGTTACAGGACAATAAAGCATTGCTTGCTCATAAACAATATGATCATTCTTATCCTCATTGTTGGAGGCATAAGTCACCAGTCATTTTCATGTCAACGCCACAATGGTTTATTTCCATGGAGAAATCTGGTCTTAGTGATGGAGCAGTGAATGCAGTAAAAGATGTTAATTGGGAGCCAAGCTGGGGAGAAGAACGAATTCTTTCAATGCTTGAAGATCGTCCTGATTGGTGTATTTCAAGGCAAAGAAATTGGGGCGTTCCAATCACATTGATTATTCACAACGAAACAGGTGAAATTCATCCAAAACAGAATCTACTTTTTAATCAAATTGCAGATGTTATTGAGAAAGAAGGGATCGAGGGGTGGGATAATTTAAAGCTGGATTCATTAATTGATGATGCTGAGTCTTATTCAAAGGTTCATGATACTTTGGATGTTTGGTTTGATTCAGGTGTAACCCATATGTGTGTTTTAGATAAATTATATGGCGCAGATGTAATTGCAGACCTATATTTAGAAGGTTCAGACCAGCATAGAGGATGGTTTCAATCCTCTTTACTTACTGGGATTGCAACTAATGGTATGGCTCCTTATCGGTCTGTTTTAACCCATGGATTTGTAGTTGATGATGAGGGCAGGAAACAATCTAAATCTTTAGGTAATACTATTTCACCTCAAAAAATTTGGGATACATTGGGCGCTGATATTTTAAGGTTATGGATTGCCTCAACTGATTTTAGAAGTGAAATGGTTGCCTCTGATGAAATATTTAAGAGGGTTTCAGACCAGTACAGAAGAATCAGAAACACCTTTAGGTTTTTATTGGGCAATATCAACGACTTTGATGCAAAAAAAGATTCAATTGAGCTTAATAATTTGCTTGAGCTTGATAAATGGATTTTGCATGAATTTGCTCTATTACAAGAGGATGTTAAAGAGCTTTATAAATCATATTCATATCATCAAGTCATTCAGAGAATACATAATTTTTGCGTAAATCAATTAGGTGGTATTTATTTAGATATTATCAAGGATAGACAATATACCACTAAACAAGACTCTGAAATAAGAAGATCTGCTCAAACAGCAATGCAAATAATTGTTAATCAGCTAGTTGTGTTAATCTCGCCAGTTCTATCTTTTACAGCCGAGGAGATTTGGCAAGGTAATAATTTTCTTTTAGAAGAAGCAGACTCAGTATTTCTAACCACCTTGAAAGATCTAGAGGATTTTGAAAGCGATCTATCAAAAGAAGACTGGAGAAAGTTGCTTGATATAAAGGAGGAAGTTAATCAGAGTATCGAGGAATCCAGAGCTGATGGAGTTATCAAGGGATCATTGGATGCATCGATTGAGTTGATGCTTAATTCTAATGATTTTAAGTTACTTGATAAGCTTGCCCTGGAAATGCATTTCTTTTTTATAGTTTCTGAATGCAAGATTTCAGAAGGAGAGACTTTAAAAATTTCTATTACCAAATCATCTGCAGAAAAATGTGTAAGATGCTGGCATAGAAATAAATCAGTTGGTTCTAGCAAGAAGCATCCAGATTTGTGTAATCGGTGTGAGCAAAATTTAGATGGTCAGGGAGAGGATAGAAGATTTGCTTAGCATCAAAAAAGGCTACTTTATTATATTTTTCTTAATCGCAATTGACTTACTGTCAAAATCGATTGCTGCAGAATACTTAGATTTTGGACAAGCTGTGCCTTTAATACCTATTTTGGATTTATTGTTGGTTTTTAATTCAGGTATTGCTTTTAGTATTTTTGATTTTAATAATGCTTTATTCAGTTTTGGTTTATCGCTCATTGGATTATTAATCGTAGCTTATCTTCACTCACTCTATAAAGATGAAGAGTCTTCAATCAATCGTTTTTCATTAATCTTGATTATTTCGGGTGCACTGGGAAATATTCTTGATAGATTTACAGATGGGGTGGTTACGGATTTTCTTTTTTTTCACATTGGCAACACATCATTTTTTATTTTTAATTTTGCTGATGCTTTTATTTCAATTGGAGCTGCATTATTTTTCTTGACGGAGTTTAAAAAATTTCTTCAGAATCGATCACAATGAAGACAAGAGTTTTATTAGCGAATCCTAGGGGTTTTTGTGCTGGTGTAGATCGAGCAATTGATATAGTTAACCAAGCTTTAAAAAAATTTGGACCCCCTATATATGTTAGGCATGAAGTTGTTCATAACAAGGCTGTAGTAGAGGAATTAAAGTCTAAGGGCGTTATTTTTGTAGATGAACTCAGTGAAGTTCCCCAATCCTCTCATGTTATTTTTAGCGCTCATGGAGTATCTGAAAAGGTTGAAAGAGAAGCTGCGGCATTTAATTTGCTCTCTTTTGATGCTACATGCCCTCTTGTAACCAAAGTTCATGGAGAGGTTCAGCGCCATGTAAGGGCAGGAAGAGATATTATTTTAATTGGCCATAAAGGACACCCAGAAGTAGAGGGCACACTAGGAAGGCATAACCCAATAGGGACAAAAAGCAATATATATCTTGTTCAAGATGAGGAAGAGGCTAGACTACTCAAAGTCTCGCAGCCTGAAAATCTTGCATATGTAACTCAAACGACTCTCAGCCTTGATGACACCATCGCTATAGTTAAAATTTTATATGAACAATTCCCTAAAATTCTAAAACCAAAGAGTGACGATATTTGTTATGCAACTCAAAATAGACAAGATGCTGTTAAGCAGCTCGCGTTAGAAAGTGAATTTATTATTGTTATAGGCTCAAGAAATAGCTCAAACTCAAATCGTTTAAAAGAATTAGCTGAGAAGTGTGGCGCTAGTTCCATCTTAATTGACGGCGCAGAGGAGCTTGATTTTAAAATCTTATCTAAATATAAAAGCATTGGCATAACAGCCGGAGCATCTGCTCCAGAGTCAATCGTTCAGAGTGTTGTTCAAGCTATTAGCTCAGAATTCAATACTGTTGCCAATGAATTAGGTGAAAATAAAGAAAATATATATTTTAGACTGCCTCGCCAGTTACGTTGATTCCAAATAAAAAAAATTTTATGTCTTAAATTTCTTCCATTAAACTGTTTCTATGCTTGGAGAAAAAATATGATCGCCCAGGATGGCATTATTGATGTTGCAGAATTTTGCCCATCTCCTAACTTTGATGAAAGGCCTGATAATACTGATATTGATCTATTTGTTATACATGCTATCAGTCTCCCAGCAGGGAATTACAACACTCAACTAATTAAAGATCTTTTCTTAAACCGCTTAGATCCTGGCAGGGATGAATTTCTGAGATCAATTCAAGACCTAAAAGTTTCTTCTCATTTTTTAATTACACGTCAGGGGGAATTAATTCAGTTTGTACCCATTCATAAAAGAGCTTGGCATGCTGGTATTTCTAGTTATAAAGGACGAGATCAATGCAATGATTTTTCAATAGGTATTGAGTTGGAGGGTTGCGATAATGAGGAATTTGAATCCAAGCAGTACCAGTCTTTATCTCACTTAATTAATTTTCTTTCCAATGATTTAAAAATTACCAAGCATAATATCGTTGGTCATGGCGACATTGCACCAGGAAGAAAAACGGATCCAGGACCATATTTTGACTGGGGTTTATTACAATCAATGTTATGAGTAGAAAATTATTAGGTATTTTATTACTAGGTTTTGCTTCTGGTCTTCCCTATATGCTTGTTTTCTCAACGCTGACAGCTTGGCTTAGAGATGTGGGTATTTCTTTAACTGAAATTGGCTTCTTTGCTTGGTTAGTCCTTACATACTCCTTAAAATTTTTATGGGCACCATTTGTTGATAGATATTCCATACCAGGATTTAGAGTTTTTGGAAAAAGAAGGGGCTGGATTCTTTTTTCCCAATTAGTAATATTTTTATCTTTGATTGGGATGAGCTTAATAGATCCACTTCAAAATATTCAATTGTTGGCACTGCTTGCATTTTCTGCAGCCTTTTTTGGTTCAATACAAGATGTTGCTGTGGATGCATTAAGAATTGAGATTGGTGCAGCAAAAGAGCAAGGAGATTTAGCAGCCAGTTATCAATTTGGTTACAGGGTTGCCATTCTTGTAGCCACATCTATGGCATTAATTTTTGCTGATTTATACAACTGGGCTTATGTGTACCAACTAATGGCTTTTCTAATGCTAATAGGCTCAGCAGGCGCCTTGATATGTCATGAACCTAATAATAAAGAAATTGCTATTTTAAGATTTGATGCAGCTCTCTTTGGGGCCGCAAAAGATTTCTTTAATCGCTTTGGTTTATGGTCTGCAGCCTTATTGCTTTTGATTATCTCAACATATAGGCTCACTGATATTGTCATGGGACCTATGGCAATGCCTTTTTATTTGGACTTAGGTTTTTCTAAAACTGAAATTGGCGCTCTTGTAAAAACTATAGCTCTGATTGGATCAGTTATTGGGTTTTTCATTGGCGGATTATTAATAAAAAGGATTTCTTTATTTGATGCTCTTTTATTTGGAGGGTTTTGCGTTTTAATCACTAATTTATTTTTTGCCTACGTTGCAAGCTCACAAGCAAATATCTCTCTATTATCTTTGATTGTTGGTTTAGATAGCTTTGCGGCGGGTTTAGTTGGTACCGTGAACATTGCTTTTTTAACTAGCTTGGTTTCAAAAAAATTCACTGCTGTGCAATATGCAATGCTGACATCATTCATGATGCTTCCTGGAAAATTTTTTAGTGGTTTTTCAGGGATTTTGGCTGATTATTATGTATCAACATCATCGCTACAAATTGGTTGGACCTACTTTTTTTACACCACGTCGGCTATGTCTATACCTGCATTATTATTAATTTTTATATACAAAAAAAACTATGCAAGTAACCAAGCTTAGTTTTAGAATTATTCTGGGTATTTCTGTAGTATTAATTTCAGCTCTTTCCATTCAAGAGATTGATATTAAGTCTTCAATTAGTCTGAGTGATAAATTACTTCATCTTTTTTGTTTTTTATACCTCACTATTATTAGTTGGCTTAGTAGAATAATTTACAAGGAATTATGGCTTTATGTTATAGTCCTCGCCTACGGAATATTGATTGAGATAGTGCAGATATACATACCTTATCGATCTTTTGAATTTTTAGATATTTTTGCTGATTTCTTGGGAATCCTAGCAGGAAGCCTCTTCATAAATTTCTTTAAATATTTATATCCAAAGTATTGAATTAATATTTTTAAGCCATACATAATCCATAGCCTTTAGTTATAAGGATTATTGTTATTTTTTAAGTAGGAGATTTGCAATGAAATTGAAACCTTTACACGATAAAGTTTTAGTTAAAAGAACAGACGAAGAACAAACCACACCTGGTGGAATTGTTTTGCCTGGCTCAGCCACAGAAAAGCCTTCTCAAGGCGAAGTTGTTGCTGTGGGGCCTGGAAAAAGACAAGATAACGGAGAAGTTTCTCCGATGGGCGTTAAAGTTGGTGACTTAGTGATATTTGGTCAGTATGGCGGCAACGAAGTAAAAATAGATGGTGATGAATATCTCATGCTCAGCGAGAGTGATATTTACGGCATTTTCAGTTAATTAATTTAATAAATAATTAGGAGAGAAGAGATATGTCAGCTAAAGATGTAAAATTTGGAGATTCCGCAAGAGTTAAAATGCTTCAGGGTGTTAATATTCTTGCTGATGCAGTTAAAGTTACCCTGGGTCCTAAGGGTAGAAATGTTGTTTTAGATAAGTCCTTCGGCGCACCAACTGTTACCAAAGATGGTGTTTCAGTTGCGAAAGAGATTGAATTAGAAGATAAGTTTGAGAACATGGGCGCTCAAATGCTTAAGCAGGTGGCCTCTCAAACTTCAGATGAAGCTGGAGATGGAACAACAACAGCTACCGTTCTTGCTCAGTCCATAGTCAATGAAGGCCACAAATCTGTTGCAGCTGGAATGAACCCTATGGATCTAAAGAGAGGAATTGATAAGGCTATTTCAACCGCCGTGCAATTTGTTGAAAAATTGAGCGTTCCTTGTTCAGACGACAATACTATTTCGCAAGTAGGAACCATTTCTGCAAATGGTGACGAAGACGTTGGTGGAATTATTGCAGAAGCAATGGAAAAAGTTGGAAAAGAGGGCGTCATTACTGTTGAAGAAGGTAATGGAATTGATAACGAGCTAGATGTAGTTGAGGGGATGCAATTTGATAGAGGTTATTTATCTCCATATTTTGTTACCAATCAAGACAATATGACATCAGAGCTTGAGAACCCTTTTATCCTTTTACATGATAAGAAAATTTCAAATATAAGAGATATGTTGCCCTTGCTAGAATCAGTCGCTAAGGCAGGAAGACCCCTGTTGATAATTGCTGAGGATATTGAAGGCGAAGCTCTTGCAACCCTTGTAGTAAATAATCTAAGGGGAACTGTTAAGGCTGCAGCTTGTAAGGCTCCCGGTTTTGGTGATAGAAGAAAAGCCATGCTTGAAGATATTGCAATATTAACTGGCGGTACTGTTATTTCTGAAGAAGTTGGACTTTCTCTTGAAGGTGCAACCATCGAAGATCTTGGAACAGCAAAAAGAGTTTCATTAGATAAAGATAACACTACTATTGTTGATGGAGCTGGCGACCAAAAAGCTATTGTATCAAGAGTTAATCAGATCAGAACTCAAATAGAAGACACTTCTTCTGATTACGACAGAGAGAAGTTGCAAGAACGAGTTGCAAAATTAGCTGGTGGAGTGGCTGTCATTAAAGTTGGAGCTGGTTCTGAAATAGAAATGAAAGAAAAGAAAGCAAGGGTTGAAGATGCCTTGCATTCAACTAGAGCTGCAGTAAAAGAAGGTATTGTTCCTGGCGGAGGAGTTGCTTTAGTAAGGGCACTAGAGTCACTTACAAAGCTTAAAGGTGATAATGATGATCAAAATGTTGGCATCAACATCGTCAGAAAAGCATTTGAATCTCCGTTAAGACAAATTGCTGCAAATGCAGGTGAAGAATCATCTGTTATCGTAGCAAAAGTTATTGATGGTGAAGGATCTTATGGTTTTAATGCAGCAAATGGAGAATATGGCGACATGATAGAAATGGGTATTCTTGATCCAGCAAAAGTAACTAGAACTGCACTTCAAGCAGCTGGTTCAGTCGCTGGAATGATGATTACTACTGAAGCCATGGTTACAGATATGCCTCAAGATGATGCTGCGGCACCTGCAATGCCTGATATGGGTGGAATGGGTGGTATGGGCGGAATGCCCGGCATGATGTAAGTAATTTTCTATGATTTAAAAAAAACGGGGTTTATTCCCCGTTTTTTTTTGCAAGATATATAATTATTTGATCTCAACTTGAATTTTAGGAGTTCGAATATGGAAGCGTATCTTGGAACAGTACTAATCAGATTTGCCCACATTCTCTTTGGAGTGCTTTGGATAGGCCTGCTTTATTATTTTAATTTTGTCCAAACAGAATATTTTAAAGAATCAGAAGCTTCAGCTAAATCTGATGTAGTTCAAAAATTAGTGCCAAATGCCTTATGGTATTTTAGGTGGGCAGCAGCATTCACCTTTTTAACTGGCTTGTATCTTCTTTATTGGTTAAGCATTACTGTCAATATAGGGATTGTGCTTGGAGCATTAATGGGCACAGTTATGGCTGCAAATGTTTGGTTTGTTATTTGGCCAAATCAAAAGAAAGTAATCGCTGGTGCTCCCGATGCAGCAGATGCTGGTGCAAAAGCTGGGTTGGCATCAAGAACCAATACTCTATTTTCATTACCCATGCTCTATTTGATGATCTTCTCTGCTCATGGTGGAAGTTTGCCTATGATTGCAATTACAGATATAACTGGTCTATGGGTTGGGATAGCAATCATTTTGCTGATCGAGGCTAATGCATTGTTTGGAAAAATGAATCCATTGATTGCATCTGTCAAAGCAGTAATCCACTCTGGATTATTGCTTACAGTTATATTTGGAGTTTTAGTCCATTACCTATAGTTTTGAATTTAACAGAAGGGGGGCTTAGCCCCCCTTTTTTTTGATCTTAACTTTTGTAATAGAGTTTTCTTCTATATTCAAAACCTCTATTCTGTAACCATTGATCTCTAGACAAACATTTTCTTGGGGGATTTGATCTAAATAATCAGTAATAACCCCATTAACCGTTTTTGACCCATCTTCATCCATATCCCAATTCATAAGGTTATTTAATTCTCTAATTTTTGAATTTCCATCAGCAATCACTGATCCATCTTTTTTTCTTAGGAACTCTTTTTCTAAGTCAGCCCTTGCAGCACCAAACTTGCCTACTATTTCATTAAAAATATCTTCCATTGTAAGCAAACCTTGAATCTCTCCATATTCATCAACCACTAACCCAAGATTGTTGTCCTGATTTTGGAATTGATTCAGTTGCACAGAGATTGTTGTGCTTTGAGATATAAAAGTGGTTTCCGATAGAAGGCTTTTTATTTCTATACCATCCTCAAGAGCTTCTAGAAATTTATGTGAATCTTTCAGATGCAGCATTCCTATTACTTGATCAATAGATTTTTTAAAAACAGGGAGTCTGCTGTAATAAGATGAAGCAATAATTTTTTGAGCCGCCTCAATGCTTTGAGTAATATCTATTCCAATAATTTCAGCATGCTGGGTCATGATATCCTCTACCGTCAATTCCTCCATTCCCAGAATTGACGAAAGCATCTCTCGTGATTGACCTGGTATTAAATCTCCATGTTCTTCTAGTAGAGTTCTTAATTCATCTGAATTTAAATTATCATTTGAAGTTGACTCCATTGGGTCAACATTAAATATTTTTAGTATTCTTGAGCTAACGATATTTGTTAACCACACTAACGGTTTAAACAGAATGACCAATGATTTTAAAAACCAAGAAGACTTAGTTGCAAAATTCTCAGGATAAACACTTGCTATTGTTTTGGGAGTTATTTCTGAGAAAATCAATATGACCAGAGTTAGAATAACTGATCCAAGTAAAACGTTTCCACCAAAATAATCTATCATGATTATTGTTACTATCGCAGAGGCTAAAATATTAGCAAAATTATTACCAATCAAGATAGATGAAAGCAGAATGTCTGGCCTTTGAAGAAGTTTAAGGGCTCTTTTTGCACCTTTTTCATTCTTAGAGAGATTTCGCAACTTGATTTTATTTGAAGCCATCATTCCAGTTTCAGATCCGGAAGAGAAAGCAGAAAAAATTAATAGCACAAACAGTGCCAAAAATAAAAAATAAATAGAGTTCGTGGTCAAGGAGATTTTATAAGTAGTTAATTAAAATAATTGTATTACCAAAATATGCAAGAAGGACCATAGCAAAAGAAAGAATCGTTCCTCTAACCGCATATCGCATCTTCAGGTGTGCGTATTTTACCCCTAAAAATGTAAGCATATAAATAATTAGAGCAAATATAGTAAAAACAATTTTAAATATTAATTCCATATCTAGCTCACCAAGAACCAAAAACCCAGAAATAAGTGAAATTACTATCCCTCCCAGACCAAACCCAATTAAGACAAATATTTCATTATATTCCCTTTCTACAGACTTAACATTAGAACCAATTTCACCTTTTTTTATCTTTGTAATGTGTCTTTCAAGTAATGTTGATTCGAAAAAAGTAACAATTAGTATAACCATACTGAAGCTAGTAGCGGAAACATGGAGGCCCAAGATAGAGATGCCTTTTAAATGAATCACAAAGCCAAGAATCATTAATAATGCTAAAAATAGACCTATATAGATTTGTTTTGATGACTTCAACACAGCCCTAGATATGAAATAGGCGATCAAAGCAATTAATGTAGTTATGGGAAATGACACAATCTTATTTTTTTGTAATCTTTATATATTAACACTATCAAATTCGTCAAGGTTAACCTAAAATACAAACCTTTTTATAAATACAAAAAATAATTTTTAACATGGTAGTAGTTAGACTTGCAAAAAGCGGAGCGAAAAAGAACCCTTATTATTTCATAACGGTTGCTGACTCCAGAAAACCTAGAGATGGTGCATTCATTGAGCGCTTGGGCTTCTTTAATCCTTCTGCAAAGGGATCTGAGGAAAGAATGAGATTTAATCTAGAGAGATTAGACCACTGGATTTCTAAAGGCGCGCAGCTTTCAGATAAAATTAAAGAATTGTCAAAAGATGCAAGATTATCTCCAGAAGAACTCCAGGCAAAGCTTGATGCAAAAAAAGAGAAAAGAGCGCAAAAGAAAGAGGTAATAAAAGCCCAGAAGGTTGCTGAATTAGAGGCTCAAGCTAAAGAAGCTGCTGAAGAAGCTCCAGCCGAAGAAGAAGCTCCAGCCGAAGAAGAAGCTCCAGCCGAAGAAGAAGCTGCTGAAGAAGCTCCAGCCGAAG
>Ga0208639_1000302_pt1 | contig 39170 bp, 37 predicted proteins | sample ETNtaG_33_FD_185772 | JGI IMG/M metagenome (GOLD analysis project Ga0208639, IMG submission 185772) | Marine microbial and viral communities from oxygen minimum zone, Eastern Pacific Ocean - ETNP201310SV76 (SPAdes) (version 2) | ecosystem: Environmental > Aquatic > Marine > Oceanic ...
TCAGGCACTGAGCAGAGATCTATGTCTCGAGATTACTTTTCATATGGGAACTATCTAGATAATGGATTTCCTTTTGTAGGATGGTCGCTTAGATTAACTGGTCTTGAGCGAAATAAATTCATTGGGAAATATTTTCGCACTATGAGTTTAGATCATGCTACAAATGGTAAAGAGACACGAGCATGGCAATTCGATCAATTTGGTGGCCAAGATATTTCATTTTTAGATATTGATGACTTTATTACTAACTATAAAGATAGTGAAAGAACATCAAGAGTAAATATGAATTTTGCTCCACTGATCGGTGCGACTATTGCTTTAAAACAAGGTGTATCAATCAATATGAGACATAATAGAACTGTATCGCGAGAAACTACAGTTAATGGTGGTGCAAAAGTATTTAATGATCAGTCGTATCTATTATCTGCTAATTATACTCACCGAGGAGGCTTTATAATCCCAATACCATTTTTTGATAATTATAAGGTTAATAATCAGGTTAACTTCACCTTTAATTTTGATATGAACAAAAATCGGACACTTCAAAAAGCAATGGCAGCAACTAAATTTGCAGAAACCGCATTCACTTCAAGTTGGAAGACGGGAATACGTTTAACTTATTCATTCTCACAATCTGTGAGTGGTAGTATGATTTGGGAGTATAGAGAAAGTGATTCCAAACATACGGGTAAGAAAGTCGATAAAGACTTTGGATTTGATGTAAACTTGGCAATTAGAGGATAATGAAAAAAATAATAAATATTGGATATCTTTTATGTTTCACTTTTGTTGGTTGTCAGACAAAAGTTCCAGATTTTAATGCAGAAAATGCATTTGAGCATTTAATAGCTCAGTGTGATTTTGGACCTAGGAATCCTGGATCAGAAGGCCATCGTATGGTTCTTGATTACTATATAAAAACATTAACACCTTTAGCTGATACTCTATTTACTCAGCCTTTTGTAGAAAAGATGCCTCGTACAGGTATGAAAGTAGAAATGAATAACGTCATTGCGCGGTTTAATTTGAAAGCATCTAAACAGATAATGATTTCTGCGCATTGGGACACTAGACCATGGGGAGACAGAGGCAGAGATATTATGGGTAAGAACCAACCTATTCTAGGAGCCAATGATGGAGCTAGTGGAGTTGCTGTTTTAATCGAATTAGCCCATATCTTAAATAAAGAAAGACCAAAAATTGGTGTTAATCTAGTTTTATTTGATGCTGAAGATTATGGCACAAGTGGTGATAATTGGTCATATTGTAAAGGATCACAATATTTTGCTAAGAATATTCCAATACCATATCCTAGTTATGCAATTAACCTTGATATGATTGGAGATAGGGAACCAGAATTCTATATAGAACGATTTTCATATGAACAGAACCCCTCATTGGTAATGGAACTTTGGCAAAAAGCTGAGTCTTTGGGTCTTAAATCATTCAAAAAAAGAGCTCAACATATGATTTTTGATGATCATGTTCCTCTTTATGAAATTGCAGGAATTCCAGCAATAGATATTATTGATTTTGATTACCCTAATGAAACTGCCAACTATCATCATACTAAAAATGATATTGTACAAAATTGTTCTCCCAAAGGATTGGGAGAAGTTGGTACATTGATGGTTCACCATATTTATGAGCAAAAATGAAACATAATAGATTACCATTAACTGTAATAATTATTTTTCTTAGCTTGATGATAAGCTGTGAAAAAACTGGTGTGATTAAAGAATCAGATCCTATATCAGATGTGAACTTTCATTACTTACAAGCATCGAATAAATTTTTTATTTCAGCATACGCTTCTAGTCAATATCAAGGAAGTAACTTAGACTCATTAATGGTTCTTTGGCAGGGAGTTAGTTCCGCCGATACAGCAGATACTATTCGTCTTTTTGATAATGGTACTAAGGGAGACATGATATCACAAGATCAGTTATATAGTCGCAAAATTATGAATCATAGTGATTCAATAAAAAATATTATTCCATCATCGGCAAAGGATTCGATATACTTTTCTATCATGGGTTTATATGGTGGAAAAAGTGTGTCCCAATCTTTAATATTCTTACTTGGGAATATCCGCCCAAAAATTGGTACAGTGGTTGTGCCAGATACAGTTTTGCGTCCAACCGCTAACCCAGACCCTAATATTTATAATACTATAAAATTTTCTGTGACTGCAACAGTATCTGACCCAAATGGGATTGATGATGTTAAAAGAGTATTCTTTCGTTCATATCATGTTGGTAAGGACTCACTGATGAATGGAGGGAATCCAATTTTATTGTATGATGATGGAGAGAAAGATTCATCTGGGGACCTTCAAAAAGGTGATGGAAAATTTTCAAGGACTATATCGATTAATGAAAATGCACTTGTTGGAATTTACCATTGGACATTTGAAGCACAGGATGTTTCCAGCGCTTATAGTGATACAGTTAAAAAGGTATTGGTGGTAAAATGAAAAGGATATCACTATTTATTCTTCTTTGCCTTAACCTCAGTTATGGTCAAAGTGTTTTGCCAGGGCTCTTTAAGATAAACAGATCTTCTTTTGATAGTACAGCCTATAAAGGACTTAAAAGTAATATGATCAGTGATATTGTACCGCAGGGAGATACTTTACTTTGGCTGGGCACAGGGGCAGGGTTGGCAGTATTAAGAGATACATTATCGGTACTTACCATTAATTCCAAATCTGAAGTTTCTGCTTCACTGACAGATGTGACTCCTACTGGAGGTGTTACTGCTCTAGCGGTAAGTAATAAAACAATGTTTGCAGCATTTGCAAAAAGTGGTGAGGATATTACCATTGGAAATGGATTGATATATTCTACTGATGCTACGGGGAAATCCATTGATTGGACATATTTTCAACAACCAATAGATACAAAAGCTGATTCTTTAGCTCCCTTTGCAAAACGTTTTTTTAAAGGATTACCAATCACAGTAAAAGAAGCAAATGTTACTTATGATGCTGCAATTTCTGGGAATTATATATGGATTACTAGTTGGGCTGGTGGCTTAAGGAGATATAATGTAACTCAAAAAGTTTGGGAGAGGGTGCCCTTGCCACAAGATGGTGACCAGATATTATATACTTGTGAATCTGCCAGTTATGAGAATACCACTAGTGGATATATCTTAAAGAATTTTTATTTAAATCCTCGTGACCCTGTAGATGGAGGAAATCATAACCATAAAGCTTTTTCAGTTATCGCGTACTCTGATACAATTTGGGTGGGAACAGCTAACGGAATTAATCGTGGATTAATTGGCGCGAATGGATGTGTTAACTGGACCCATTACACTCCAACTCAAAATGGATTATCTGGTGGATTTGTCGTAGATCTAGCGATTCAGAGATACAAAGGATATAATGTTATTTGGGCAGCTACAGTTTCTGCGGGTAGCGGAGAAAAAAATGGCGTTAGTTTTTCTATTGATAATGGTGACACATGGCACACCACATTAATTGGAGAGAGGGCTTATAATATCACTGCAGTTGATTCAGTTGTATTAGTTGCTAGTAAATCAGGATTATGGAAAACTATTACTGATGACCCCATGGACGTAGCTAAACCTTGGGCAAAATATAATTCAGCAAAGCAAGCAATTAAATTAGGATCTACAGGTGTATACAAAATGGATGAAATTCTCAGCCAAGAAGTGGTTGGTGTATCATATGATATAAGACCTTATTATTCATCATCTGCTACAATTTGGATCGGGACTTGGGATGGGATGGCACGAGGAATGGATTTGAATGGAACTAATTGGCAGATATACAGGACTAGGTTTGATGCAGACAAAGTTTATGCCTATCCAAATCCATTTTCACCGTACGAGCATAATCAAATTGGAGGATCTGGATATGTTCATATCTATGCGGATGTGAAAACATCATTTGTAGTTAAAATGGACATTTTCAACTTTGGTATGGAACCGGTTTTGCAAAAGCAATTTGATAGGCGGCAGTCAACTACAGGGTCATTAAAATGGGATGGAAAAGATAAGAATGGTAGGTTGGTAGACAATGGAACGTACTTTATCAGATTAGAATATGACGAAAAAATTAAATGGATAAAATTAGTCGTGATCAAGTAATGAGATTGTTAAAAATTTATATTATTTACTTGATTCTACTATCATTTGCATTTGCACAAGATTATGCTTCTTTTGCAGGAAGTTTTTTAAGAATGGGTTCTTCGGCACGTTCAATGGGAATGGGGAGCGCTTTTACAGCAGAGATTGACGAAGGGTTTGCTGCATATCATAACCCTGCCTCAATGGTATTTCTTGAAAAACGTCAAGTTGGTTTTAATCATCATTTTCTTCCACTAGATCGCCGACTTACAACGACGAATATTTCTATGCCATTACCACCAACGGCAAGCCTTGGTATTTCTTGGATTAGTGCTGGGGTGGATAAAATTGATGGGCGGAATAGTGCAGGTGAGCATACTCAATATCTATCAACTTCTGAGGATGCAATGATGATATCTTTTGCTCAACAAATAATGCCATGGTTTTCAGCTGGATTAAATGTCAAAATTCTCAAACATCAGTTGCCAATGAATACCATGGATGTTGCTGGGAAAGGTATAGGAATGGATTTTGGAGTTTTCATTCGAACAAAATCAGGGGCAAACTTGGCTTTTATGGTTCAGGATTTAAACTCTAGATATCACTGGAAAACGGATAAAGTTTTTGAAAGAGGAAAAGAGTATGTAGAACAATTCCCAACACTTTATCGTGCTGGAACTACTTTCAATTACAACAAATTTTATGTTACGGCAGATGGCGGTATAATTATGAATGGTAATGAAAGCCTTGGTTACACACTTCGTGTTGGAACTGAATATTCATATTTAGATAATTATTATTTTCGTGCAGGATTAGGTAATCGACGTATGTCTGTTGGATTTGGGATAGACTGGTCTTTTCTTAAGGATGATGATGCACGATTAGATTACGCATTTGTTTTTGAAAATCCAGCTGGTGCAGCTCACGTATTTACCTATGCATTCTCATTTTAATAAAATTGTTTCATTATTTTTTATTGTTTCCCAATTAATAGGTTCGGGCACTCAGTTCCTTTCAGTGCCACCATCTGCTTATGATTTGATGTATTTTCATACTGTTTGGAGAAACCCAGCAGCACTAAATCAAATTAATCGAGCTCCTCAATTAGGTTTGGCATATGGAAATTGGTTAGCAGGAATAGAATCATTTAGTTTCCAATGGCAGGGGCAAATTCGCTCTGGAAGTGCTGGACTAGATATAAGGTATCTAGGCATGGATGATATTGAACTAAGACCTAATAAGCCAACATCAAAACCACTCGGGCACTATGTGGCCTATGGTCTTTCTACAAAAGGGTCGTATAGTATTAAACGAGATAATCTGCAATATGGACTTAGTATCCAAATGATTAATTTTCAGATTTATCAAGAGAGCTCATCGGGGATGGCATTTGACTTTGGATTAGGTTGGGATATCACTGAACAAATGAAGTTTTCTTTCTCAGCATTGAATATAGGATCAATGAAACCATTGATTGATAAATCGCCAGAGTTACCTCAAAGGGTGATTGGATCATTAGATTACCATCCTAGTAATTATTCATTGTTCCTTGCATTAGAATCTAACCAGCTTGTTAACGATCCAATTGTGTATAGTGGATTTAATGGCCATTATAAAAACTTAATCTTTGGTGGCACGGTCATGTCAAATAAAGACGTGAAATCCCTTTCTGGTGGAATTGGAGTTTCATTTGGTATCTATAGTTTGACATATGGTTTTCAGTGGGGTAACCAACATCTAGGAATGCCTCAAATTATTGATATTTCAATACGCCTACCATGAAAGACCCAATCATAAAATATAAGAGAATTATTGCAGTCTTATCTGGACTTGTTGTTTGCCTTTTTATAAGTAACTATGTCTTTTATAACAAATTGAATATACAAAGTGAAAATTCTTTGCAAGTGGTTGAATTAGATAATAAATCAGTGGTATTGGATGATAGTCTTGTGACAAGTGATCATGGTAAAACAACATCTGGTACTATTGTATTGGTAATAGACGATTTTGGGTATAGAAATGATTCTGTATCTGATGGGTTTCTGAAATTAAATGTTCCGATTACCTGCGCAATTATACCAGGACATAGCCAAAGTCGAAAATTTGCAGAAAAAGCATTAGCTGAAGGAAAAGAAATAATCATTCATATGCCTATGGAATCTAGTTTAAATACTAAGGGAGAAGATGATTATAAGATAAGAACAGGAATGACGAGCGAAGAAATTGAGTGGCGTATAAATGAAGTCTTAAAAGATATGCCCGAAGCAATTGGGATGAATAATCACCAGGGATCTAAGGCCACCACGGATGGCAAGGTAATGAGTGTGGTTGCCTCAGTATTAAAGAAAAATAATAAATATTTTATAGATAGTAGAACTTCCGCTAAGACAGTTGCTGAAAAAGTTATGCGTCAAATCGGAGTGCCTACCACTCGGCGCCATATTTTTTTAGATAATGATGATTCAATAGAAAAAATTTCAGAAAGACTAGATGAATTGGTAAAATTATCGCGAAAGCAAGGAGTCGCTATTGCAATTGGTCATGCTAGACCAAATACGCTCAAAGTTTTAAAAGACGCAATACCACAGTTAATATCAGATGGTTTTGAATTTGAATTTGGCTCCAAAGTGGTAGACTGATCTATGAGAATGGGGACTATCAAGCAAGTTCCGATATTAATTTTGTTTTCCTTCTTATATAGTCAGGACACATTGACCATAATGAATTATAATGTATTACGATTTAATGGTAATACTACTGTCCGAGCAAAACATATTAAATCCGTGGTTGATTTTGTAAAACCAGATATCGTTATCCTTGAAGAGATTGAGCACCAAAGTGGTATTGACCTATTATTGACTGATGTATTTAATGTTGATAGCACAAACTTTATGGGGGGACCATTACCTAGTACTCAATGGATGAAAAATGGAATTATTTACAATCAGTCTAAATTAGATCTTACTTCCCATAAATTTGTTTCTACTGTATTAAGAGATATTTCAGGATACACTTTGTCAATAAAAAATGCTCATAGCAATGTTTCCCCATTTACTATTTTTGGTGCACATCTAAAAGCAAGCGATACTCAAGATGATTCTGATCAACGCTGGTTAGAAGCTAAGGAGTTATATAAATATATCAGTCAAATGGATAGTAACTACCATTACATTATGGCTGGAGATTTTAATGTATATGGATCTGATGAACCTGCATATAAATTATTGGTAGATAGTATGTCAGTTGATTTAGAAGACCCAATTGGTCATTGGGTTAGGAATGAAAGTGCTCATGTAGAAAAGTTTACTCAATCTACACGAACGTCACAGTTAAACGATGGCGGTGCTTCAGGAGGTTTAGATGATCGATTTGATTTTATACTTTTTTCTGATCACTTTACTTCGAAAGATCCCGATATGAAATATTTAGAAGGTTCTTACAAAGTTATTGGTAATGATGGAAATCATTTTAATCAATCAATTGTAGATGGAGGGAATAGTGTTGTTCCAGATAGTATTGCAGAAGCTATTTATCTAGCATCGGATCATTACCCCGTTGTTGCGAAAGTTGTTTTTACAAGTAAAAGCTCAACTAGTCCCGTGGCACATGCAGGAGGTGATATGATGGCAGCTATAGGTGATACGATCACATTAGATGGGTCAAAGAGCTATGACCCTAATGGCTCAATAATTAGTTACAATTGGAATCAATCTTCTGGACCTGCTGTAATTATTCAAGATAGTACTGCAACAAGAGCCAGCTTTATCATACCTAAAGTCAATCGAACATCAAATTTTATATTTCAATTAAAAGTCATTGATAATGATGGTGAAACATCAACTGATCATGTAAAAATAACAGTTGAAATCAAAGGTGGTTATACACCATATGATATTCAATTCACTAAAGAAATAGGCGTAGGTGAAGATTGTTATCCATCAGAGTTTGAAGGTCAAAATGTTGAAGTAACAGGTGTTGTTACTGCTGTACGGCCTGATCAAGATTACCCGAATTTCTTTTTTCAAGATCCAAACAAAAAAGAATGGGCAGGAATGTTTATTTATATTGATAAAGGATATTCGGCTCCAAGTGTAGGTGATTTAGTGATTTTAAAAGGAGATATAGCTGAATACTATGGGATGACGGAAATGAAAAATATTTCATCCACTACGATTTTATCTTCAGGTAATGAAATTGAACCTGTAAAATTGAACGCAGCACTAATTTCAGGTTCTTGTTCAGAATGGGCAGAAAAGTACGAGGGGATGCTTGTGAGATTAGTTGATGTATTAGTATCACAAACTGCCGACGAAAATGGACATTGGATTGTATCAGATATAACTGGATCCGTGATCATTGATAGCTATTTATATGTCGGTGATTTTCCTAAACCGGAATTGAGAACGCATTACACGAGTATTACTGGAATCGTTCATTATACTTATGGTGAATATAAACTTATGCCGAGAAACAGTAATGATTTTAATGCTCCATTTGCAGCTGTAAAAGAGATTCCAGAGAATTTTGAAATGATGATCAATTATCCTAACCCATTTAATCCAACAACTATTATCGAATTCAGTATTAAGGAAAGCAATTTCGTGCAATTGGATGTAATTGATATTCATGGTCGTAATGTAGCTACGCTAATTAGTGGAATACCCTTGTCAAAAAAATTGATATGGAATGGAAAAAATGATTTAGGGCAGATGGTTCCTGCTGGTATATATTTTGCGCGTCTTAAAACTAGCTCAACAGTTATGACACAAAAAATGATTTTATTAAAATAAGATATGCCAGAAATAAAAGTTAGAGTTGTGGATTGCTATGTCTACCACCAAATGGATGGGGCAATTCAATTTTTAATACTAAAAAGAAATAAAGATAAACTCTATGAACATCTATGGCAAGGTGTTGCTGGAAAAATCGAGAAGGGCGAGAAAGCTTGGCAAACTGCAATTCGAGAATTAAAAGAAGAAACGGCTCTTAATCCAAAAAAAATGTTTGTAGCAGACCATGTGAGTCATTTTTATGAAACGCATGGAGATAGAATAAACTTAGTGCCTGTATTTGGAATTGAAGTTGATTCAAAAGATGTCATTTTATCTGATGAACATATTGAGTATAAATGGGTAGATTTTAAAGAAGCATTTGATACGTTAGTTTGGAATGGGCAGAAAAAAGGGATTCAAACTGTTTATGATATGATTTCAAATCATGATGAACGTATTCGCTGGACAAGCGTGGAAATAAAAAAGGAGAATTAATGTTAGATATAGGAACGAAAGCGCCTGATTTTACATTACCAGATCAGAATGGGGCTGATGTTTCCCTAAGTGATTTTTCAGGTAAAAAAATTGTGTTATGGTTCTTCCCCAAAGCCAGTACTCCAGGATGAACAATTGAAGGTCAAGGGTTCCGGGATGAACTCCAGAATTTCAAATCTAAAAATGTAGCTGTCATAGGGATGAGTGCAGATTCTAGTAAACGGCAGAAAAACTTTTGTGATAAGCAAAACTTTGAATATCCAATGCTAAGTGATGAAGGAAAAAATGTACTTAAATCATATGGTGTTTGGGGAACAAAAAAAATGTATGGGCGAGAATATGAAGGTATTTATCGCTATACCTATGTTATTGATGATAAGGGGATGATAGAAAAAGCTTACGAGAAAGTGAGCGTGAAAACTCACGCTCAAGATATACTAGCTGAATTATAAATAGATTAATTATTATTAGGTAGATTTGTATCGAGAAATAAAGCTTGATTCATACCAGCAAAGAATCTCTGAAAAAATTCTACCTCATGTACTCCTCCAGTTGATAAAATTTTTGCATCTTGCTCAACTTCTCCACTTGCACTAACTCTTACACTCGTTTCATCATTCCCGAGTTCATTTAAATTTATCGTTACCCTATATCGATAGATACGTGGTCCATCGGGTCCGTCATCATTACTACTTCGCCCTCCAATATTGATTGGCGATGATCGTCCCTTTCTGCCTTTGCCTTTATCATCATCATCATCTCCAAAAATTAAAGCAGCAAGAAAGGCAACTATTGCAATAACTCCAATTGCAAGGAGTGCTTTTTCACCATTGGACATTTCTGTTTCGGGCTTTTCATTAGTTAAAGACGCTTTGCGATGTTCTGTGGTTCGGCTTGCTGTAATTAACCCTACATCTGAATTCAAGACATCTATAGTATAATCCATATCTTGAAGTGAATTTATGGAAGCTTTTAGAACTGTCATTAAATCGCCTTGGAAAGATCGTGTTTCCATGGCTCTGACAATAGATGTTGGCGGTTTTTCTGATCTAGGTGGATTTGAGCAGCCAGATACACCAACTATTAGGTAGCTAATTAATAATAAATATAGGAGACGCCCTGATATACTTTTAGGACGTCTCAAGCTTATCAGCATTTAGAACTCCAGACTTTGATATGCGTAGTCGATGACGTTTTTGTTATCATCAAAAGTTATAATAGCTGTTAGTGACTTAGAAGATTGGCTAGAACTTGATTTACTTGTTGTGCCTCCCCATAACCAGCCAAATAATCCACCGAACCCAAATCCTGCTCTATTTTTATTTACACTTTCCCGCGTTATTCGATCATAAGTCCATGTCTCACGGCCTTGTTTATCTTTAGAAATGATATTTGGTGCACCTAGGGTTTTCATGATTTCAGTTTGGTTTGCCCCTTTTTCGACAACTGACTGTACGGATCCAAGAGTCATTCGATTTGATTCTTTTTGAGGGGGGTTACTACAACCAGCAATAAAAAATATAGTGTATATGGGTAATAAATATTTTTTCATAAAATTCTCCTTATCTACTATTTGAACTAATTACTGATAGTTATTGTTCCAAATTAATCACATATTTATCCCTAGACCAATTGAAACATTTAATGAAAATTAGATTAAATTATATCTTATGAATTTCATTATTACAGTTCTTCTTAACATTGTTTTTAGTTGGTCAATTAATGATTATATCATTATTGATACTATTGAGTTCAAAGTGGTCAAAAAGGGTAATTCTGATAGAAAATATATTTGGCTACATGGAGATGAACAGACTGCGAAGATGGCGCTAGAACATCATATTAATATATATGGCGGAACTGCCTTTTTCATCATGAATAATTTAAGAGATGTTGCATTCCATGGGGGTTTGATTGACCCCAATAGAATATTTTCATCATACGGTGCTAAAAGAAATATTCACAAGTATAATCCACATTGGCCAGCAATAAAGAAACAGCAATTACTTGATGGACTCAATAAAGACAGGCCAAGTTTTTTAAAAGCTATTTTCCCAAATAATGGGGGATTGTTGATTGCATTGCACAATAATTATAAAGGATATAATATTCATGAAGAAGTCGCAATTAGTGATTCAATTTCAATTAAGAAAGATCAAAATCCTCGAGACTTTTATTTGTGCACCAATCGTGAAGATTTTGAATTACTAGCCAAGTCACCCTTTAATGTAGTGTTGCAGGAAAATTCGCCTAAAAAAGATAATGGATCGCTTTCATGGGCAGCTATAGATAATAATGTCCGTTATATTAATATTGAAACCCGATTAGGGTGGCTAAGCATGCAAAAGCGTATGCTTGCTTATATAGAAAAAAATCTTCAATGAGTATTGTTTGGACATACTCTAGTCAATTATTTCTTGGCTTATTATTAGTTGTGGTAATTTATTTCTCATTGATACTCAACAAAAATAGATCAAAACGTAGCAATACAAAAAAAATAGATTCTAAAGTTGCAGAGGAAATGGCACAAAAAATATTAGAAGATGCTAAGATGCATCGTGCTGCAAGAAGGAAAGTGAATGAAAAATAAAGTTATTATAATATTTTTATTTATCACTGTTGTTTCTTCCCTCATAATGTCATGCAGGAACCTCAAAAATAAACCTCCCAACATTGTAATTATATTTACAGATGATCAAGGTTATTCGGATTTAGGAAGTTATGGTGCAGTTGGGTTTGAAACGCCTAATATAGATCGCCTTGCAAATGAAGGCATAAGATTTACTGATTTTCAAGTTTCACAGGCAGTGTGTAGTGCGTCTAGAGCATCACTTTTAACAGGAGCTTATTCGCAGCGTATTGGTGTTCGCGGTGCGTACAATCATACCGCACGTGTTGGTCTTAATCCAGATGAGACTACCATTGCTGAAATGCTTAAGTCAATAGGTTATGCTACAGGTATATTTGGCAAATGGCATTTGGGCCACCATAAAAAGTTTTTACCACTGCAACAAGGATTTGATGAATATATGGGTATTCCTTATTCTAATGATATGTGGCCTGTAGATTATGATGGCACTCCTGTTGCGGGCACTGGTCACCGGAAAATTTTTTATCCCCAGTTACCTCTTTTGGAAGGTAATAATAAGATTGAAGAAATTCGTGAATTAGCAGATCAAGATAGATTGACTAAACGTTACACCAAACGAGCCATTGATTTTATAACCAAAAATAAGGATAAACCTTTTTTCCTTTACCTTCCACATTCCATGCCTCATGTACCCCTTGGAGTATCAGAGCAATTTAGAGGCAAAAGTAAGCAAGGTATGTATGGCGATGTAATAATGGAGATTGATTGGTCAGTAGGCGAAATATTAAATACACTTTCCAAGTATGATCTAGATAAAAACACATTAATTATATTTACAAGTGATAATGGCCCCTGGCTTAATTATGGATTGCATGCAGGTTCAGCATTGCCTTTAAGGGAAGGCAAGGGAACAATGTGGGAAGGCGGCTCTAGAGTCCCTTGTATTATGTGGTGGCCAGGCAAAATACCAGCAGGAATTGTCACTGATCAATTAGCCGCAACTATTGATATTTTGCCAACTATTTCTGAAATAACTGGAGCTCCTTTACCAAAAAATCCAATTGATGGAATTAGTGTGAATAAAATCCTCGAAGGCAATATTAATTCTCCTGTCCGTGAGGATTATTACTATTATTATGGAGGAGAACTAATTGCAGTTCGAAAGGGAAAAATGAAGTTAGTGTTCCCTCACACTTATAGATCGTATAAAGGGGTTATGCCTGGAAGTAATGGTTATCCTGCAGTATATCAAGGTGTCTTAGGTAAATATGCAACAGGAAAAAGTTCTTTAGAATTATATGATCTTAATAATGATATAAGTGAATCCAATAATATTTCATCAAAACACCCATATATTGTTGCAAATCTTGAAATTATCGGTCATAAAGCGAGAGATAAGTTTGGAGATAAACTTAGAGGAATTGAAGGGACTGATGTACGACCAATCGGGAGACTTGATCCAGAAAGATCATTGTCAGAATTAAATATTTCCCATTTAGGTATTGATAAAGAAATAACACTTACAAATGAGTACAGCTCTCAATATAATGCAGGATTAGGTGACGGAAGACGTGGAACTCTAAATCATAGAGATAATCATTGGCAAGGATACCATGGTGTCAATTTTGAAGCGACAATTGATCTAGGAGCCTTAACGCCTATTAATGAAATCAGTTGTAGTTTCTTACAGAAACATTCTGCTTGGATATTTCTCCCAACAGAAGTTCATTTTCAGCTATCAAAAGACGGGAATGATTTTTTTTCAATAAAAAAGTTTAAAGAAGAAACCATAGCAGATCCGTCCTATAAGGTGAAAGATTATGTTAGTACTTTTTCTCAACGTGAAGCTCGGTTTGTTAAAGTGAACGCAAAAAATATAGGCATTTGTCCGGAATGGCATCCTGGATCAGGAAATAGAGGATGGTTATTTGTTGATGAGATTGTTATTAATTAATAATGGGTAAAATATGAGATCAATTATTTATTTTTCTTTAATATTATGTTGTACTGTTTTTATATCATGCGAATCAAAGGTAGCAAAACGTCCTAATATAATTTTTATTATGAGTGACGATCACTCTGAGGCAGCAATTAGTGCTTATGGTAGTAAGCTCATTTCAACACCAAATATTGATAGAATTGCAAATGAAGGTGCCCAATTCAATAATAGTTTCGTAACTAATTCCATTTGCGCTCCCAGTCGAGCAGTATTATTAACAGGAAAGTACAGTCATTTAAATGGGGTTTTAGATAATAATCAGGTCTTTGATGGCGACCAAGAAACTTTCCCGAAATTGTTGCAAGAAGCAGGATATGAAACATCAATGATTGGCAAATGGCATCTAAAAAGTGAGCCCACTGGATTTGATAATTGGAAAGTTCTAAAAGGACAGGGGGAATATTATAATCCTTTAATAGTAGATGAATCTGGTGAAAAAAACATTCTGGGTTATGTCACAGATGTAATAACTGATCTAGCTATTAAAACACTAGATAATCGAGACCAAGATAAACCTTTTGCTATGCTGATGCATCATAAGGCGCCGCATAGAAACTGGATGCCGAATTTAAAAAACCTTGGTGCATTTAAGGGGAAAACATTTCCAATCCCAGAGACTTTTTATGATGATTATTCTTCGCGTTCATCTGCTGCAACTGATTCTGATATGCGTATTGACAATATGTTTTTGACATGGGATATGAAATTACGCCCAGAAGATATTGATAAAGAAACTGGAACTGGAGGAAGCGGGAAAGCCTCTGGAATAATTAGGGATTCATACCGAGAGTGGATGAATATTGATCAGAGATATATATGGGAAGCTTATTATGATTCTATTAGTGCAGATTATCGCGAATCTAATCTTAAAGGAAATGAATTGCTTGAGTGGAAATTTCAACGTTACATGGAGGACTATTTAGGGACGATTCTTTCAGTGGATGAAAGTGTTGGTAAAATATTAGACTATTTAGATAATAATGGACTGGCTGATAACACGATTATTGTTTATACCTCTGATCAAGGTTTTTATTTAGGAGAGCATGGTTGGTTCGATAAACGATTTATTTATGAAGAGTCTTTAAGTATGCCCTTATTAATGCGATATCCAAAAGAAATAAAAGGACAACAAGAACTAGATGAAATAGTTCTTAATCTTGATTTTGCTCCTACATTTCTTGATTATGCAGGTATCAAAGTACCTAAATCTATGCAAGGGTACTCAATGAGGAATCTGGTAAATGGTAAGCAACAAAGTAAATGGCGTGAATCAATGTATTATCATTATTTCGAATTTCCTCATGGGTGGCATTTTGTAAAAAAACATTACGGTATTCGAACAGATCGCTATAAGCTCATTCACTTTTATGATGATATCGATGCATGGGAATTTTATGATTTGAAAAATGATCCAAATGAAATAAATAATATTTATAATGATCCAAATTATAAATCAGAAATCAATACCACAAAACGTGAACTTTATAAATTACAGGTTGAATTCAAAGATACAGTGATTGAAAAGACCGATTAATATTTTATTATTTTTAAAGAGTCTTTTAGGAAGGCTTTTTCATTCAAATCTTCATCCAGATAACCCATCATAACTGAGTGGCCTGAAATTTTTTTTGGATTAGTATTACTATCAAATGCGGTCAAGTGTATCGGAGATTTATTTATTGATAAGAATGCTGTATTCTCATTACATACATATAAACTAGGTGGTGATGTATCCTCTAATTGGTCCCATTCAAAACAAATTTGGTAATCTTCATTATTGATTCCAATACTCATATCTGGATTTACTGAAGTTAATGGCGCACCTGTATATAGTGGGAGCATGGCTTGGAGAATTACCCAGGCAGTAGAATTAGGTTCAAGGTTAATATGATATGTTTGATTCTCAAAAAGATCTATAGCATGTTGAATGCCATTAGCATTTACCAACAAATTGTAGTGACTAAGTCTAATCCCTATGCCCTTATCCCAGAAAATCATAGCTTCATGGTTTAGTAAAGGTTTGAATGTTGGATCATAATTATCAGGAAATGATTTTATTTTTTCAAAATAATCTGTTTCCAAATTAATTATTTTAGCTGGAGACACCTTTTTTTCAGCTCTAACTAGATCCCCATCTCCTGTGATTACCATAGATGCTCCTAATGTCCAAATCCCAAATGCTAAAATTTCAGTTTGAGGGAATGGAAGTTTATCGATAAGAATACGCTCTTTAGGTTTAACTCCTTTATGTATAAGCCAATTAGCAGTTTGTTGTGCTAATCTATATACTTTATCAGAAGTTAGACCTAGATCAGCATAGACCATTTTCTGCCCATATTTTATATTTTGTCCATCCACTAATGATCTAAGATTAGGATAAGGGACCATATGCTCAATTGGCTCAACGTTACCGATGCATTGGGCTTGATAAATTCGCTTCTCTAGATTAGAAGACATATAATAGTGGACTTAAACTATTTGGGCTTAACTTGACGAACTATATCAAAGGTATCGATAATGCGAGTGTAAGCATTACCAGCTAAGCGACCAATAGGGTTTAATACTTCTAGGTCAATATGACCATCTTTATAAACCATATCATCAATGTGGAACATTACAATAGTCCCAATAACAATAAACCCTGCACCAGCTTCAGCTCCCCCAATTTCAACAACGGTATTCAAACTGCATTCAAAACTGACCTTTGATTCTTTCACTCGCGGTGGTTTGACTTTCACGCAATCAATAGGTGTTAATCCAGATATTTCAAATTCATCAATTTCTTTATCATAATCAGTTGCACAGGCTACCATAGGTTCTGAAATTTCTTCTGAAACTAAATTAACGACAAATTCTTTAGTATCTTGAATATTATTTAATGTGTCCTTTGTTAATCCATCATAACCACGTCGAGCCGGTGCAAACATTATTGTTGGTGGATTTGAGCAAACTCCGTTAAAGTAAGAAAAAGGTGCTAGGTTTAAGATGCCATCATTTGATTTCGTAGAAACAAATGCAATGGGTCGAGGTACAATTGACCCGATCATTATTTTATGATTTTCTTTTAGTGACTGCTCAGTTGGATCAATGATCATTGATCATCTAACCATGAAAGTGGATAGCTCTCATCATCAATATCAGAACAATTGACAGTCATTTTTAACGGATTGAATGTGTCAACCATAACTGCAATTTCATTTGTTTCTTTTGCTCCGATTGATTCTTCAATCTTTCCAGGCTGGGGTCCATGAGGTAGGCCTGATGGATGAAAAGTAATTGATCCTTCTTCCATTCCTTTTCGACTCATAAAATTACCAGACACGTAATATAAAATCTCATCTGAATCCACATTGCTATGTGCATAGGGAGCGGGGATAGATTGGTCATGATAGTCAAATAGCCTTGGAACAAAATTACAAATTACTGCACCTTGAGTCTCAAATACCTGATGGACAGGTGGAGGCTGGTGTATTTTGCCAGTAATTGGCATAAAATCATTCACATTAAATACCCATGGGAAATAATAACCGTCCCAACCAACAATATCAAATGGATGATTTTGATATTCATAATATTGAAGTCCTTTTTCTAATCGGACTTGCACATCAATTGGACCCTTGGAAATAGCTGGATCCAGATCAGGTGTTTTAAAATCTCTTTCAGAAAAAGGCGAGTGCTCTAACAACTGTCCCAATTCATTTCTATATCTTGTTGGAGTTTGTATAGCACCTCTAGTTTCAATGATAAGCATTTCCATAGACTCTTTTATATCCAATTGCCAAATAACTCCTCTAGGTATCACTGCGTAATCTCCAAAGCTTAAATGAAGAGACCCAAAATTAGTTTTAAGAATACCTTCCCCCTCATGAATAAAAATACATTCATCGTAGTGTCCATTCCGGTAAAGTGTCTCCATAGGTTTTGAAGCAGAAGCTTTAGAAATAATAATATCTGAATTATAAAAAAGGGGTACTCGGGATGAAATAGCATCTCCATTAGATTTAAGTTTAGAAGTTTGAATATGATGATGTCGATGTTCATGGTCCCATGGTTCAATCGTTATAGCTGAAAGTTCCCCTACTTTTTTTATTGCAGTTGGAGAAGACAGATGATATATATTTGAATAAATATGACTGAATCCATGTCTGCTGATAAGTTCTTCCCAATAAAGGTTTCCATTAGCATCACGGAATTGAATATGGCGTTTATTTGGAATTTGACCGCGTTTTAGGTAAAAAGGCATAATAGATTATACGATTGTGTTCTCTAATTTTCCCAAACGTTCTACTTCTAGTGTAACTGTATCCCCTTTTTGAACCCATCCACCAGTATTCTCTGGACGAAGTTCTAAAATACAACCAGTCCCCACTGTCCCTGACCCTATATATTCGCCAGGCATTAACTTAGTATTCATACTAGCACGTTCAATCATATTGCCAAATGAGTGATAAAGATCATTTGTATTTCCATCAGAAATTAGTTTTCCATTTATATGGCAGGTCATCCTTAAATCTAACTTTCCATTATTATCCCAAGCATCCTCTAGTTCATCAGGGGTGACCATATATGGGCCAAAACTTGAAGCAAAATCTTTTCCTTTTGCAGGACCTAAGCTTAATGGCATTTCTTCGCGTTGTAAATTTCGAGATGACCAATCGTTAAGTATTGTATATCCAGCAATTACTTCCGCAGCATCTTCAGCTTTGATATCTGAGCCTCCATTGCCAATAATAATAGCAAACTCAAGTTCAAAGTCTAATTCAGTTGTATCTGAAGGGTAAGGGATTTCTTGACCATGCCCATAGCAACAATTTGGATTGGAAAAATAGAAAATAGCAATTTTAAACCAATCAGGATGCATTTCTAATCCTCTTAGTTTTCTTGCAGCGCGAACGTGCTGTTCGAAAGCATAAAAATCTCGAAAGGAAGGAGGGTTGATAATTGGAGGCAATATTTCCAAATCTGACTCAGCATTTGAAAATTTGGATAGATCACCATTTTGAACAGTTTCTTGCATTTCTATTAAAATAGGAAAAAAATGATTCCACTCTTCCAGTGCAGTTTTTAGATCATTGGGAATAGTAAGGAATTTGTCATTACCCTGATCTTGGTTGATCCATTCTGCCCCTTTTCTAATATCTACAATGAAATCATTTACTTTAAAGCCAAATGAGGGTTGTTCATTTTCATCTTTGATGTATGTTAATAATTTCATTTTATAATAACTTTCTTAAAGTTTATAGGTTTCCACGTAGGGCTTGCTCTTTTTCAATTGATTCAAATAATGCTTTAAAGTTTCCCTTACCGAAACTATTTGATCCCTTTCGTTGAATAATCTCGTAAAAAAGGGTTGGTCTATCCTGGATAGGTTTAGTAAAAATTTGAAGCATATATCCATTTTCATCGGAATCGAGCAATATTCCTAGTTCAGCAAGGATATCAATATCTTCATCAAAATCCCCAATTCGTTTCTTTAATTTTTCATAATATGGTTTTGGTGTCTTTAATAATTCAATTCCATTAGATCTCAATTGTTTTACAGTGCTAATTATATCTTTTGTTGACATAGCTACGTGTTGAATACCAGGGCCTTCATAAAATTCAACAAATTCCTGAATCTGTGATTTTTTAAGTCCTTCTGCTGGTTCATTAATGGGCATTTTTATTATTTCATTTTCATTTGCCATTACTATTGAACGTAAAGATGAAAATTCAGTAGAAACATCTTTATCATCCACACTCCAAAATCGATGCCACCCAAAAACTTTTTCATAAAACTTACAAGTTGGTTCCATTTCTCCATTTGGTTGATTGCCAACAACATGATCGATATGAACTAGACCTGTTGGATTTGCAACAGTTTGTACATCCATGACTTGGTATCCAGGTAAAAATACCCCATTGTATTTTTCCCGCTCAACAAAAGTATGAGTGGTGTCGCCATAGGTTTTAATAGTTGCGATAATTGCTTCACCTTTTTCATCTTCAATCATTTTTGGTTTGGATACACTTTCCGCTCCACGATCTGTGGTTTCTCGCCATGCATTTTCAGTATTATCTACGGAAAAAGAGATATCTTTTACTCCATCACCATGCTTGTCAATATGTTGACCAATTTCGGTTCCAGGAACAAGAGGAGAGCTTAATACGAATCGAATTTGATTTTGCTTCATCACATAGCTTACTTTATTGCGATTCCCAGTTTCGAGGCCTTGATAAGCAATTGGTTGAAACCCCAATACTGATTGATAATAATGAGCTGCTTGCTTTGCATTGCTCACATAAAGTTCGCAATGATCAAAGGAGTTTATTTTAAAACTATTCATAATAGGCTCATAAATTAACGATAGATTCTAATTCAGAGATTAGTCTATTATTTTGTTCCTCAGTCCCAATAGATATTCGAATACAATTAGCCCAACCAAAAGGTGATAGATTTCTAACAATAATTCCTTTTTGCAAAAGTGCATTTGTGATATAATTAGCCTTTTTTTGTGATTCCCAAACTGTTGTAATAAAATTTGTTACGGATGGAATTGTTGTAATATTAAGTTTTGATAAATTCGATTCTAGAAATTCATAGCCAACTCGATTTAACATTAATGTCTTATGTAAAAAATCTTTATCACTCATTGCGGCAATTCCTGCTACCATTGCAATCAGCGATGGCTCAAAAGGCTCTTTAACTTTCATTAAGTTATTTATAAGCCTATCATGTGCAAATCCATATCCGATCCTAAGGCCAGCAAGTCCATAGGCTTTTGAGAAAGTTCGTAGAGTAATAACATTATCATAGCGATAGTTCATGGAATCGGGATAGTCTTCTTTTGATTGTACATATTCAAAATATGCTTCATCCAAAATGATTAAGACTCTTTCTGGTATATCCGAGTAAAATGCATCGAATTCCTCTTTTGTGATATATGTTCCCATTGGGTTATCTGGGTTCGCTATATAAATTATTTTTGTCTGATTATTAAGTTCATTTAACATGGATTTTAGATCATACCGATAATTTTTCATGGGGACCCAATGGACTTTTTTCCCTGATGCATTGGCTAAAACGCGAAATCCGATAAACGAATTACTAGCAGATATCAATTCATCGTTACCCATTAAGAAAGTTCGAATGATCGTAGACATAATACCTTCGCTGCCAGCGCCTAGAATAACATTTTCCATTTTTATATTAAATGCTTTAGCAAGCTTATTTCTTAGATTATATCCAGAAGCGTCAGGATATCGATGAAGTTTTTTTAGAGATTTTTCTATTTCTAACAGTGCTTTGGGAGATGGACCAATAGGATTTTCATTAGAAGCTAATTTATCAATATCCTCCAGACCCAAATCTCGCTGGACTTCTTCAATGGGTTTCCCTGGAACATAATTTTCTAACTTTTCAATATATGATGGTACTAAAGGCATTACAACGGCAATTGGGTTTTGTGTTTAAATGTTGATAATACAACGGATGTTTTTAAATGTTGAACATTAGCTAGAGCTGAAAGTCCATGTAAGATTAATTCATCATAATGAGGAATATCTCGTGTTGCTATTTTAAGTAGAAAATCTCCTTCGCCAGTAATATGATGGCATTCCAATACTTCTTCGATTCCTGATATTGATTTAAAAAAATCGTCGACAGGAGTTGCGCCATGTCGGGCTAATTTGACTTCAACAAAAGTCATGCAGGTATAGCCTGCTTTCTTTGAATTCAATAGAGTAGTATACCTATCGATTAATCCACTTGATTCAAGTTTTTTTACACGCTCTAATGTGCTTGAAGGAGATAGCTTGACACGTTTCGAAAGCTCAGAATTTGTTATACGGGCATTATTCTGAAGTTCTTCTAATATAAATTTGTCTGTATGATCAATTTTCATTATAATATTTGTAATTATTTAATATTACAAAAGAAAATATAATAAATATTTAATATAACCAAATATTATTCTATAATTATATAATCCTTAAGAAGATTATGATTCTGATATTAATTTCTTAGCTAGCAAATGACTATTAATGGTCCATTAATCTCAGGCACTTTTATAGAGCGTCCTAATCGATTTATTACTTTGGTTAATATTAATGGGAAAATAGTCCGTTCTCATCTGCCGGATCCCGGACGGTTAATAGAACTGTTGATTCCAGGAGTAGAAGTCCTTTTAAGACCCGCATCAAACTTACTTAAAAGAAAAACGAAATATTCAACTGTTATGGTTCGCTTTGAGGGAAAACTGATATCATTGGTTTCGACGTTGCCCAATCAATTTGTTATGGAGTCTATAACAAATAATATTTTACCAATGTTTAATAATTATAAAATAATTAGGCCTGAAATACCTTATGGGAACCATCGCTTTGATTTTTTATTAAATGATTATGAAGATTCTACATTTTACTTAGAGGTAAAATCTGTGACTTACGTTAATAACGGGTTGGCACAATTCCCTGATGCTATCACATCAAGAGGCGCTCGACATGTAGGTGCTTTGGCAAAATTGACGCAAAGCGGGGTTAAAACAGGTATTTTATTTGTTTGTCAAAGAGATGACCCAATTAGTTTTGCACCTATGTGGGATAGAGATCCTACTTTTTCTAATGCACTATTCGAAGCATCTAAAATCGGTGTCAATATTTGGTGTATATCAACAAAAGTAACGGAAACTGAAATGACATTTAAGGAAGAAATTCCTGTAAATTTGGAACCACCAACATCAGATTAATTTAGTTTGCAATACTTAACAAGTAACAAATATTTTTTGAAATTCATTGGGATATTATGTATCTCATTAATGATTTATTCCTGTGCTGCAGTCTCTCCTCCGAGAGGTGGTCCGGAAGATAAAGACCCTCCTGAGCTAGTTGCATCGGACCCAGAGGAAGGTTCGCTCAGATTCAAAGGTGGTGAAGTAAAATTAATTTTTTCAGAGTACATTGATGAGAAATCAATTAACTCAGCAATTCAAATATCTCCCTTATTAGATCCACCAGTTGAAATTATATATAATGATGATGAGGTTACTCTTGTTTTCCCGGAAGAATTGTTATCTAATCAAACCTATGTGGTTACAATTAATCGAAATTTAAAAGATGAGCGAAAAGTAGCATTAAAACAATCTATTCAAATTGCGTTTAGTACAGGAAACGTAATTGACGAGGGTGAGATAAAAGGGCAAATATATGGTGAGGAAAAGTATGCTGCTCATTTATGGAAACTATCAAATGGCTTTATTGATTCTATATTTATAACTGAACCTCTTTATGTTTCTGAAGCTAATGATGAAGGATTCTTCAGTTTTAAATATCTTTCTCCTGGAGATTATGTGCTAATAGGCTTAGATCGAAGCGCAGCCGGCTCAGCTTTGGTACCTCAGCGAATGGCATATGGTGTAAGTCCTCAAAAAATATATTCAATTGGAAGAGACAGTACAATTTCTGGAGTATCGATTCGTCCTATTCGTGAGATACCTCAGTTAAAATTAACATATGGAGAATGGATAGGAAGAAAATGGGGCTGGATTAATTTCAATCGGGAAATGGAAGAATCTGTCTTTGAAGGGGTAAAGCTGATTGATTCGGATCAAAAAGTGATTATACCTGAATTAAAACAAGATTTGGATGATAGAAAGAAATTTCTGATAATCTCGCCAGACACATTATCAATCGGCAAATCGTCATTTATGATCGATAAAGTATTGATAAATGAAAAAGTTGAACTTGAGGATGCAAAAATAAGTTTTAGAACAGTGACTAAAACAGACACCTCTAATTTAGAAATTCTTAAGCCAACATCATCAACATCAATCAGATTAGATAAAGGTGGTGGGCCAGATTTTCCAATTATTTTTTCAAAACCAATTATGGAATTTTCAGATTCTTCATTTATGGTAGTTGCAGATTCAGATACTACTATAGCAAAAGTGGAATGGATTAATCCAACTAACGCACTATTTAAACCTTCTGATGGATGGGTCGAGAAAAAAGATTATGAACTGATAATTGTTTCATCTGAATTAATTCCAATAGAAGGGCGATCTTTCAAAGATTCATTAATATATCTCAATATAAAGTCAGGGAAAAAAATAGGATACGGAGGTTTAAAAGGCTCTATTGAATTAGATCCAAAATTGGGGTTGATTGAATTACAAAGTCTGAAAAATAAAAAAGAAATCTTTCGTTCTAGTGTAAATTCTAATAATCATTTCGAGTTTAAAAAAATACCTGAAGGATCCTATTCTTTAATGGTTATACATGATATTAATAAAGATGGTATTTATAATTATGGTTCTGTTTTTCCATTTAAGGCTAGTGAGTGGTTTTACAGCCATTCAGACACATTTAAAGTTCGAGCTAATTGGGATATTGATTTAGGCAATATAGACTTATCAGGGGAGAAATAATTTTATGTATGCAGTAATAATGGCTGGTGGTCGTGGCACAAGATTTTGGCCATCAAGCAGAAAAGCGAAACCAAAACAACTATTAAATGTTTTTGGTAGTGATACCATGTTACAAATCACAATCGATCGGATGAAAAAATTAAAATGTGTCGAAGATATTATTATTGTAACTGGAGAAGATTTGGTACCCCAAATACGCAAAACTATCAAAGGGGTAAAATCAAAAAATATTATTGCAGAACCATCAGGAAAAAACACTGCTCCTGCAATTGGCTTAGCGGCTTTACATATCAAGAATATTAACAAAGATGCGGTAATGGGTATTTTCCCAGCAGATCATTTAGTTGTTGGTGCTCAGAAATTTGCTAGGGCTATTCGTTCTTCTATACAATTAGCAAATAAAGATCAGACTTTAGTTACAATTGGAATAAACCCAACTTATCCTTCAACTGGATATGGATATATTCAGTATGATATGAAAAATGCAAAGAATCACTTAAATGGATTTCATGTTAAGACTTTTGCAGAAAAACCTCATGAAAAGTTGGCAAAACGATTTCTTAAAAGTGGTGATTTTTTATGGAACGGTGGGATGTTTGTTTGGAAAGTAAAATCTTTATTTGATCATCTAGAGTTATTGATGCCTGAATTAAATGACCAATTGAAAAGAATTGAAAAAAGAATTGAAAAAAAACAAGATTATGATAATATATGGAAAAATATAAAATCGGAATCCATTGATTATGGTATTTTAGAAAAGTCAGATGATATCTACGTTATAAAAGCTGAATTTGAATGGAATGATATTGGATCTTGGAATTCTGTTTATGATTTATCTCCCAAAACAAAAGAGGATAATGTAGTTCGGGGCAATGCGATAGTATTAAATGGGAGAAGAAATTTTGTACAATCTGAAAAACACTTTACTGCTTTAGTGGGAATTAGTGACTTGGTCGTAGTTCATACTGAAGATGCGACTTTAATTATCCCAAAAAATAAAGTCGAGAGTATTAAGGAATTAGTTGATTATTTAAATAAGAATAATAAGAAAGACCTTTTATAACTATTAAAACAAAAATTAAAAACGAACAGATTTTAGATCTCTTTGAACAACTAGCAGAAAAAATGGAGATTAATATTGTTCATGGAAAAGGCGATTTTATTGGGGGCATGTGCTCAATTAATGATGAATCGTTTCTTGTTTTGAATAAAAGGAAGCCTATTGATCAGCGATTAAATATTCTAGCAATTGAATTCTCAAAAATAAATTTAAAGAATGTTTATTTATCTCCTATCCTTCGTGAATTCATTTCAAATTCACAACAAGGGCTGTTTTAGTCCATTTTCATATTTATTTACTTGATATAAAGCCATTTAAATCGTTACAATTAAGCCTACTATTTTTTTATCCGAGGTAGTAAGACAAAACCGAATTGTTATAATTATAAAGGTATAATATGAAAGACTACGCAGCTAAAGATATCCGCAACTTTGCCATAGGTGGTCATGGCGGATCAGGAAAAACTATGCTTGCCGAAGCAATGTTATCAAAAAGTGGAGAGATTAATCGATTAGGTTCAATTGAGTCGGGCAGTACTGTTTCTGACTATCATCAAGATGAGCATGACCGGCAAATTTCAATCCATTCATCTCCTCTCCATTTAGAGTGGAACGATACAAAATTTAATTTAATTGATACGCCAGGATATCTTGATTTTATTGGTGAAACGATATCTTCTTTGGCTGTGGTAGATGCAGCTGTTGTTGTAGTCCATGCAGTAAATGGAGTTGAAGTTGGGACTGAACAAGTATGGAATTATGCGAGTAATTATGGATTACCAAAAATATTAGTTGTTAATGGTTTGGATAGAGAACATACTCAATTTGATAAGGTCTTGCAGCAAGCGAAGGATCATTTTGGATCCAATGTTTTTCCTATGCAATTGCCAGTTAATGAAGGTCCTGGATTTAATCAAATTATTGATGTTTTAAGAAGTGAACTCATTACATATAGTACTGATGGTAGTGGAAAATATTCTGAAAGTGATATACCTGAAGACTGGAAAGATAAAATTAAAACTTTGCATGAAGAGTTAATTGAATATGTGGCCGAATCAGATGATTCCTTGCTTGAAAAATTTTTTGAAGAGGGTAATTTAACTGAAGAAGAGATGAGAGAGGGATTGCATCACGCAATTCAAAATCAAGTTTTTATTCCATTATTTTGTACAGCATCAACTCAAAATATTGGCGCAGCAAGATTGATGGATTTTATATCAAAATACGGATCATCGCCCGTTGATCGTTCAAGCATACAAGCAGAAGATGCTAACTCAGGTGAGGAAGTAAGTGTTGCGTTAGATGGTAGTGAACCTGTAGTGCATATTTTCAAAACCATTAGTGAGGCACATGTAGGCGAGCTTTCATTTTTTAGAGTTTATTCTGGCTCAATATCAACAGGAGCGGATCTTCAAAATACAACTCGAAGCACCACAGAACGGTTTGGTCAAATGTTTATAATGAATGGTAAAGACCGAACGAGTGTTTCAAAATTAAATGCCGGAGATATCGGTGCTGTAGTAAAATTGAAAAGTACGCATACTGGGAATACGTTAACAGGATCTAATAATAGGGTTAAACTATCCTCTGTTGAGTTGCCTAGTTCAAACATTCATCTAGGATTGAAATCAAAAACAAAAGGTGATGAAGAAAAAATAGCTACTGGATTGGCAACTATACACGAAGAAGATTCAACTTTTATATATAATGTAGATTCTGAGTTACATCAGACAGTACTCTCAGGTCAAGGTGAGCTTCATCTGCAGGTCTCGATTGATCGATTAAAACGCAAATTTAATGTTGATGTTGAGACATTTAAACCTCGCATACCCTATCGAGAGACCATCAAAGGTTCGGGTTCCTCAAAGTATCGTCATAAAAAACAAAGTGGTGGTGCAGGTCAATTTGCAGAAGTTTGGATGCGGATTGAAAGTAAATCAAGAGGTGATGGCGTAGAATTTGTTCATTCATTGGTGGGACAGAATGTTGATCGAGTATTTGTTCCTTCTGTGGAAAAAGGTGTAACTGCGGCATGCATAGAAGGAGTCTTGGCTGGCTATTCTGTTGTTGATTTAAAGGCAGATTTCTACGATGGAAAACAACACCCTGTAGACTCTAAGGATATCGCATTTCAAATGGCAGGTAAACAGGCTTTCCGACAAGCATTTATGGAAGCTCAACCCTGCTTACTTGAACCTATATTAAATATTGAGATCAAAGTGCCTGAAGAATTTATGGGAGATGTAATGGGTGACATGTCAAGCCGTAGAGGAAAAATCATGGGTATGGATACAGAAGGGACATTTCAATTAATTAAAGCCCAAGCTCCGCAGTCTGAAATGTATCATTATTCAACAACGCTCAGATCATTAACTGGTGGTCGAGGGATTCATTCAGAAAAATTTAGTCATTATGAAGAAGTGCCAAAGGACATGGAAGTAAAAGTAATAGCTGAATCAAAAATTAGTCAAGAAGAAGAGTCATAATTGAAAAACCTTTGGGCTCCTTGGCGGATGGAATACGTCCGGTCAAAAAAAAATAAAGGTAAAGGATGCGTTTTTTGTACAAAGTCCAAGGAAAAAAAGAATGATAAAGATAACCTAGTTCTTTTTCGGGGAGAAGAATCATTTGTTTTGATGAATCTTTTCCCTTACAACAATGGTCACCTTATGATTACACCTTATAAACATGTTGAGACTATGAATTCCTTAAGCCAAAATTGCATGACTGAGATTATGGATTTATCAAAAAAATCAATGAAAATAATTAATAAAATCTTGAATTCAGAAGGATTCAATTTTGGTGTAAATATTGGAAAAGCCGGTGGAGCTGGGATTGCTGATCATATACACTTTCACGTTGTTCCGAGATGGAACGGCGATACTAACTTTATGCCCGTCATTGGACAAACTAAAGTTATGGTTGGAGGGCTATTGGAAACATATAATGAGCTAAAATCCAGTTTCGATAAACTGAACTAAATCATGAATTTTTCACAAACCTGGTTACCATTTATTTATCTATATGGAGTTGGTGGAATAGCTTTTATTATTGGCATGTTGATTATAATAAGAAGTAATGCACTTCGATTAACATTTCAGAGACACTTAAAGTGGGTTTGGGTGCTTATTTATGGATTTCTTTTCTATGCTGCCATTCATGCTGTTCTAATTTATGTTGCAATTGGTAGCCAACAATGAACTTTGAAGTTGGCACCCAGTTAGATAAAATTGTCATTTTAGTCTATTTTGCTATAGTAATGGGTTTTGGTGCTTATTTTGGTAAGTATAGTAAAACAACGACAGACTATTTTTTTGGTGGGAGAAGATTTGCTTGGTGGTTAATAACAATATCCATTGTGGCAACCGGCGTAGGCTCACATAGTTTTGTAAAATATTCCACAAAGGCCTATCAATACGGATTATCTTCAACAATGACATATTTGAATGATTGGTTTTTTATGCCTTTATTCATGTTTGGTTGGTTACCAATTATCTATTACACCAAAGTTCGTTCAATCCCTGAGTATTTTGAACGAAGATTTAATTCTACAGCAAGATATTTAGCCACAATGATGATTTTACTATATATGATTGGCTATATCGCAATACAATTTTTGACTTTAGCAACTGCCTTATATAGGATTTATGGTATTCCTTTGATGCTAACAGTTGTACTGATTGCCATCGCAACCACTATCTACATGCATTTTGGAGGTCAGACCTCTGTTATCTTTACCGATCTTTTTCAAGGTTTTATTTTAATCTTTGCGGGACTATTGCTGTTTTTTCTTGGTATTCAATTTTTAGGCAATCAGGTGGGTATTAATGGACTAAGTGCTTTTTGGATGAATTTGTCTCCATTGCAAAAACTCCCCCTCGCTCACTTTAATCATCCTCCAGATTTTAATTTTGTCGGTATCTTTTGGCAGGATGGCGTTGCAGGTTCAGTGGGATTTTTATTCTTGAATCAAGGATTAATTATGAGATTCATGGCCGCAAAAAGTGTAAATGAAGGTCGCAAGGCAGCTGCAATCAATGTTCTATTTGTACTCCCAATTTCTGCTATAGTGGTTTCTAATGCGGGTTGGATAGGTAGAGCTATAACAAATGTTGCACCTGGGATGCTTCCAACGGGAATGGCCGCTAATGATGTATTTGTTGCTGTAACCAATCTTGTTTCATCTCCTGGAGTATTTGGATTTATTATAGCAGCACTTTGCGCTGCACTAATGTCAACAGCAGATACTTTGGTTAATGCCTCTTCAGCTGTGATTGTAAATGATATTTATCGTCCCCTATCAAAAAAAGAAAAAAGCGAAAAACAAGAATTAAAATTTGCAAGATGGACATCTATTGGCGTTAAAGTAATTGCAGTGCTTTTAGTTCCTTTTTTCAATTCATTTGATTCGATTTATGAAGCGCATGGATGGTTCCACTCTACATTCACACCGCCCCTAGTTGTAGGAGTATTTTTAGGGATTTTTTGGAAACGATTTACTTCTCAAGCAGTGATTGCTACATTTTTAGGTGGAGCTTTCTTAATGATATTAGGCCAATTTTATCCAGAATTAATTAGCCCATTTTCTCATGGTATAGAATTAAGACCAGGACGCGGGTATTCATATATTGGAGCACTTTATAATATTGTTGTATGTGCAGGTGTTGGGGTAATTGTTTCACTATTTACAAAGTCAGATTCTTCTAAAAAATTAACTGGATTAACAGTATATGATGTGCACAAACTAAAATCTATTTTTAAAGGTTCAGATGCAAATGAGGAAGAAGGAGAAACTCCAATAGTTAGTTGGAAATTAGACCCAAAAAGTGCTGATGTATTAAAGTTCTCAATTAATGATATGAAACTAATGAAAGCAAACCCAGGCGATCTAGTATATATTCAAGACTCCAGGTGGTGGCTCGGAGGGTTGAAGTCTGCTCATTCAAAATATGGGAAACCGCATAATGAAGACGGAGTTGTTTATATAAGTTCATCACATCTTGAACATGGTCAATTTGTTGAAGGACTAACCTTGAAAGCAGAAAAGGAAATGTAATTCTATTAGTCTACCCAACTTAATTATTATAAATTTGCCGCGCTTTTAATTCTGTTTTTTATACTATAGAATTCCGGAGTAGCTCAGTTGGTAGAGCGAGTGGCTGTTAACCACCAGGTCGGGGGTTCGAGTCCCTCCTCCGGAGCAGAAAAGGCTCAGTTATAATGAAAAACTGGGCCTTTTTCTTTATAGTCATAAAGGTTCGTGTAATAAATTCCTATTCAAAATTTGTGAGATTAATTATCAAAATTTTATTTTTCTTTATTGTTTTCAACCTACTATATGGTCAGGACCCACCCACTGTTAAGTGGAATCAAATCAACACTGATAATTATCAGCTAATTTTTCCTCGTGAACTAAATCAAGAAGGGCTAAGAGCAGCTAATACTCTTGAGCATGTTCACTCAGCAATAAATAAAACATTACACAATAAGCACAAAAAGATTCCTATTGTTTTACGTAACCGTGGTTCAATACCAAATGCATTTGTACATCAAGCTCCTTGGATGTCTGAATGGTTTAATGTTCCATTGCTTTCCAAGGACATGGGGACAAATGAATGGTATAGAGATTTGGCAATCCATGAGGGAAGGCATATTGCTCAAACAAACTATATGAATAAAGGTACTAGTAAGTTATTACGATTCATATTTGGTGAATCTACCCAATCGTTTTTTAATGGGTTATTGTTTCCTGCTTGGTATTGGGAAGGCGATGCAGTAGGGCTGGAGACTGCATTAACTTATTCGGGTAGGGGGCGTATTCCCTATTTTGATGTTATATCAAGGTCATTAAGTATAAATGAGAAAAAATTCAATTATCATCAATCACTGTATGGATCGTTTAAAATGATTTATCCCAATAGGTATGAATTGGGATATTTTTTAACCACACATGTAAAAACAAATTTTGGTGATCAAGCTTGGCCTAAAATTATCAATAAGACTTTACAATGGCCATTTACATTAAATCCTTTTTTTCCTTTTTCAAGGTCAATGCGATTAATAACAGGTGCAACAACGAAACAAATCCACAGCGATACATTTTACGATTTAAATCAACTTTGGGTTAAACAAATTGAAAATATTGTTGAAGATAAAGTTGATGTATTAAGTAAAAAACCAGATATCATTACAAATTATAGTTTTCCATCGATGGGTATTGATAGCACTTTTTTTGCATTAAAATCTGGTATAGATCAAGTGCCAACAATTGTAAAATTGGATAGTAATAACGAAGCTGAAGTAGAAAAAATTCCTTCTTCAGCTAATATCTTCGGTTATCACTCTAATGGCTATAAGGCTGTTTGGTCTTTTTATGAACCCGACAAAAGATGGACAAAATTAAGTTGGGCAAATCTTGAAATCATTGATCTTAAAACAAATCAAAGAAAAGTGATTACATCTAATAAACGACTTTATAATCCCAATCTTTCAAATGATGGAGAAAAAATTGCTGCTGTATCATTTTCTCAAAATAGGAATAGTTTATTAACTATTCTGGGTAGTAAAGATGGCGAAATTATTGACCAGGTGGAAGCGCCTAATCAAGGAACTATTATGTTTCCATCTTGGTCTAGAGATGGGGAAAATATTGTATTTACATCTCAGAACTTTGATGGGAGAGCAATCTATATTTATAAGATCAATAAGAGAATTTTTGTAAAAATTAAATCTGAAACGTGGGAGGATGTTTCACACCCTGTATTTTATAATAATTTTATTATTTACGAGTCGCCGTATCAAGGGATTGATAATCTCTTAGCTATAGATATTAATACTAAAGAAGAATATTTAATCACATCTAGAAAGCTAGGTGCTTATGACCCCTCTATAACTAATTCAGATCAATTACTATTTAGTGATTATAGCTTAATGGGAAAAAGGATAGTAATCAAAGATCTTGATTCAAATAATTGGTCGCCAATTCCTTCCCTAGTTTATGACCCTGTACGTTCATTTCAACCTATGTTTGATCAGGAAGAAGGGTCCATATTTGATGAGCCAGTGCCATCAAATCCTTATGACATAAAACCATATAATTCATTTAAAAATTTATTCAATTTTCACAGCAGATATATTTTTGATAGTGAATTTGATCCAACCTTAGGTTTGCAATCAGATAATGTTTTAGGAACAATGTCCATATTGGCAGATATATCTTATGATCAATTTAAAAAAACATCAAATAAGCGTTTAAATATTGTTTATAAAGGTCTTTATCCTATAATGGATTTTAAACTAAAAAAATCTGAGCGGAGTGAAACTTATGGACCCTATAAACAAAAATTGGATAATCGAAATGATACTGTAAAATATAGAATTAACGAAAAGTGGGATGAAGCTACAATTGATATAGGTGTTGGAATTCCTTGGATTAATAAAGTTAATGGAATCAATAATAAATATTTTATCACTTATGCTGGTGCTAAAGTTATTTCACGATCAAATTCAATGCTGTATTATGATTTTGATAAAGAGACTATTCCCAAAGGATTAATACTTGAGAATAAAAAGAGCGCACCACAAAGAGATGGAAACATTCTTCCCTCATATATTGAAGGAACTTTTATATCTCAAAATGAAGCTGCAAAAAGAGATCTTCGATCAAGTGGATGGTTATTGAATTTATATGTTGGCGGTATGCCTTTTGGTGGATTGTGGTATGGTGAGCAAATTTCGACTCGGTTTAGTGGGAATATTAAAGGTTTAGGGAAACATCATTCTTTTTCATTGTTAGCTCAGTATGAAAAAAATGATTTTTCAGGCAATTATTTTTTCCCTAGTAGAATTAAATATCCATACGGATATAAATCTTTTTATTTTAATAATGCTTGGAAGGCAAAATTAATTTATCGCTTGCCTCTCATATATCCTGATAAAACATTGCTGTGGGGGGTAAGTTATTTAAAACGAGTGCAGGGAAAATTATTTATTGATACAATGAATGCGGATCCTTCAAAAGATATGCTAATGAGTTTGGGCACTGGACTCGTTCTGGATCTCGGCGGTTTTTTTGATATTGTATTTCCATTAACAATATCTTTGAATTATTATTATCAACCGCATACTGGGAATCATGGAATTCAATTGGAATTTGAATAATTAACAATTTTGCGTATTTTTAGGGGCGGATAGTTTTTTTAATTTAATCTAATTCGAGGTAATTATGAGTAATCGCGGTGATGATAGAAGAAAAGGTGAGCGACGTCTATCTCAAGATCGCAGAAAAGAACAGTCGCCAGTACAGACTGAACGTCGTGCCGAAGATAGTAGGAGAGACACTTCAGAGCGAAGATCTGGGAAGGACCGTCGAGATAGCTAATAATTAATTTTGATATGAAAAAACTAAATAACATCCTTTCACTATTCCTTATACTATGGATGAGTGTATTTATCCAAATAAGTACTTCTCATACTGGTCATGGACACGAATTAATTGCCCCAGATGCTAGTTTATGTGCTGATAATTGTGAGATTGAATCTCACCGCAATGCTGGTATTGAATGTGATTTATTTATTGCCAAACGACTATTAGAAAATGATGGTGCAATTGCCACTCCTAATTTCGTCCTCCTTGAATTGGGCACTAATCAACAATGGAAAGTGGCCAATTCTTTTTATCGTCAATTTCATAAAAATACTAATCCAGTTCGCGGTCCCCCAATCCTTTTGTAATAAACTCGTTTTCACTTGATGGTTTGATAAAACCATCGCATTTATTTAAATAATTACAAAAAGGAATTAAAAAATGTTTAATGATTTAAAAAGAATCATAAAATTATGCTATACAGTTTTAGGAGTTACTTTATTACTATTCATCGTTAGCTGTGAAGATGATGATCATGATCACGAAGAGCATACTGATGCAGAAGGGTTTATTTTAGAAAACAGCAGCGGAAACCAAGTATATAAGGAATTTAAAGGAACTCAAACAGGCTCTGTAGCATTAACCGCTGGAGAGACACTAGAACTCACTGTGCATTTTCTTGGTGATGATGGGAAAGAATTAGAACACGATGATCATGAAGGACAGGAAGAAGAAGGAGAATTAAAAGTTTCTGGATTCAATTCTAGCATTGCTACAGTTGAAGTTGAGGAAGAACATGATGATGATGGTGATGAAGAAGAGCATGAAATGGCTTTAGAAATCAAAGGTGTCAGCGCTGGTTCAACTGGTTTTAAATTGGAATTAATGCATGATGGTCATGCAGACTATACTTCAACAAATAACGTCCCGATTACTGTTAAATAAGTTAGCATTAATTGTAATTCTTTGTGCATGCAGTATGCCTCTAGATTTTCTGCATGCACAAAATGCAGAGTTAATAGGCAAAGTACTTTCATCAGATACTCTTGAACCCTTAGAAGATGCAAATGTCTATGTAAAAGATTTGAATACAGGTTCAGCATCGGATTTAAATGGGCAATTCTCGATAAATGATCTTCCTCTAGGTAATCTAGAATTAGAAATTTCCATTCTTGGTTATCGAGATACAACTATATCTATTCTAATAGATAATAGTTTAGTGAATCTTGGTAATGTTTTACTAAATCCTCAAATTTTGCATTTTGAAGAAATAAAAGTAGAGGTTCATAGCGATCTGGATCCAACTTCCTCACTTTCCAGTTTATCCATGTCCGGGAAAAAAATACAAGAGAATATGAAGGGATCAATTGCACAAACCCTTCAAAACGAAATGGGCGTAGCAATCCAATCTATGGGACAGGGTACAACACGACCTATATTAAGAGGGTATTCTGGAGACCGTTTTCTAATCACTGAAAATGGTTTTGAAATTGGCGATCTATCACAAACTTCAGTAGATCATGCATTAAGTATGGATTTGGGTGGTGTAGAACAAATAGAAATTATTAGAGGTCCTCGTGCACTTCTTTTTGGATCAAACACTATAAGCGGTGTCATTGACGTTGAAAAAAACTCTATGCCCGAAATTGAATTTGATCATTTCCATACTTATCTAACATCGGGCTATGATTCTGGAAACAAGGGATTGTTTAATAATTTTTCATTGGTTGCTCCAATAAATAAGAACAATTTTCGTTTTTCCTTACAAAATAGAACGACTGGTGATCAAATGACTCCAATAGGGATGTTAAAAAATACATCAATGAATAATACCGAATGGTTTTTTGGATTAACAAGGATCAATGATGGAAAAAGAGGAACAGTTTCTATTGAACATGTTGAAATGGATTATGGAATACCAGGAAGTCCTGAAGGACACATTAGCGGTGTGGATATGAAAATGAATAAAACAACTCAAAAGTTAAATTATCATCAAGATATTGATTTTAAAGGTTTTCAAACCTTTGATGTAGATCAAAAATTTATTCATTACGCTCATTCTGAATTTGAATCAGATCAGAAAAAACCGTCTGTCAAATTGGGACAAGATATTTTTCTTCTTCAATCAAAGATAACAGGATTAAAAAGGGAAATAGGTACTGCTATACAATACCGCATGTTTAATGCAGGTGGGTTTTATTGGACACCAAATACAACCGAATCAAACTTTTCAGTATTTGGTTTTAGCGAGAAAGAGTTACTTGCTTTTACAGGCCAGTTATCATTTAGAGGGGAATATTCAATTATAGAACCTCAAAATAAAGGAACAAAGTTTTCAAATATTGATGAGAAATTTGTGAATAAGAAAAATTTTGGTTTTCTTTCTATATCTGCCGCACTTATTAAGTCTTGGGAAAATTGGCAATTTTCTACAACCATAATGAGAGCTGGAAGAACTCCTGGTATTGAAGATCTTTTTTCAGATGGACCACATCTTGGAAGTTATAGCTATGAAATTGGCAACCCAAATCTTGATCTTGAAAAAACATTAGGCGTTGAAAGCTCAGTTCAATATCAAAAAGAAAAATTCTTTTTCTTATTGAATGGGTTTTTTAATCAAAGCCCAAATTTTCATCTATATATGAAAATGGGTGATGGATATGTACCTGGTGCAGATTGGATCGAGTGGGGAAGTGGATCAAGCGGATGGTTATATAAATATCAAATGCGCGGAATTAAAACTGAAATAAGTGGTGGAGAAGCACAAATGGGATATAAAGGTAGAGGGATTGATATCACTACAGATTTTTCATTTGTTAGAGGAAAAGATTACTCAAATAATAACCATCTTGCATATATGCCACCAGACAAAATTGGCTTGTTGGTTTCAACTAAATCAAATAATGATTTATCAGGTTCAATTAGATTCAGTAAGGTTCTAGAACAAAAAATGATTTCAGAATTTGAAACGATGACACCAGAATACTTCTTGATCGATATTTTTGGTAGCTATTCCTTTAAAACTTTAAAAGGCTCACACCGGATTATATTTCAAATCAATAATGTACTCGATGAAACCTATTATAATCATTTATCTAAAATAAAATCAATCATGCCTGAATCAGGGAGAAGTATCAGTTTACAATATCGAATTCTATTGTAAAGTTATTTAATAGGCACTCCCCTAAGTGAAATTGTGAACTGCCAAATATCACTTCCTTGTTTAATCTCACCTTCATTGCTTGCAAAAGCACCATCAACAAAAAAAGGTTTTTGAATATTAATAGAAACCGCACCAAGCTTGGTTCCAAAAAGGTATGATATACTTGGACTGATTGAAGTAGATTTTGTATTAGGGGCTGGTATGTCATCCCAATAACCTTGGCCCGTATGAAGAATATTAAATCCATAACCAATAGAACTGTCAATACTATCAAAACGCTTATATATCATTGATAAAGCAATATTAAGATTTACTGGAGGTAAGTAACCGTATTTACTTTCTGATAATGGTCTTTCTAAAATGATAAATCCTCCAAAAAAAATAGGATTAGTTGGTCTTTTATAATAAATCTGAGTTTCGATATTATAGTTATATGTTCCATTACTTAAACTAAAATGTCGGTGTTCTTTTACTTCATCTTTGTTTAAAAAATATGGGTCTGAAGTTAATTGGTTATTAGATGGGATAGTTATCCCTCCTCCAGAAAAGATTCTCAAGCCGGGCCCATCTCCTTGATTTCTTATTAGATACCTAATCATAATTTTTGAATCACCCAAAATTCCACCATTTGCATTATGAAAGTCTGTTGAACTTGATTCAGTTCGATGGTGAATAGATACATCAGGCTGATTCCAGTTCATTTTCCTAATACCTAAAGTTGAGTTTAGGATTAAATTATATTTTTTAGAAATTCCATATATAATACTAGGGCGAACTATGAACGTATTTAATGAACCACTATGTTTAAATGGTTCTCCTTTTACGGGGTCATGCCACCAATCAATTGAGGAAAAATAACTTTGAATTCCATAATAGAGCTGCCCTTTTTCAGCTCCAAAACCTTTGTCTGTCTCGCCAACTGGCAAGGATGGATTACTTCAAAGCGCTCATTGACCGTATAATGCTGCCATAAGTAAAAAGGAAATAATAGGCTTATTTTTCATAGTTAAGTTTAAGATAAAATTAATAATTAGGTTAGCCATGTTAGGAATTATTCAACTACTTAAGTAAGTTAAGCAATAGCTATGAATGAAATACAATCTAGAATCAAAACGGTGTTTAATCAGCAACTCGCTAATTCTCAAAATATCCGAAACACTACTTTTAAAGAAAGAAGTGCAAAACTTAAATCTATTGAAACATGGCTTATGGATCATAAAGAAGATATTCGAAATGCGATGCATCAAGATTATCGGAAGCCTGCCTCCGAGGTAGACATAACTGAACTTTGGGCGGCATTAAATGAGATACGTCATATTCGCAGATATTTAAAAAAGTGGATGCAATCAAAAAAAGTTAAATCAACTTTAACAATGGCTACAGCCGAAGCTTGGATACAATATGAACCAAAAGGTGTGGTCTTAATAATAACTCCATGGAATTTTCCATTTAATTTGACAATTAGTCCGCTAATAGCTGCGATCGCTGCAGGCAATTGTGCCATAATAAAACCATCTGAATTGACACCTAATTCATCGAAGGTTATTGCTAAAATGGTAAATGATCTTTTTAAAGAAAAGGAAGTAGCTCTTTTCGAAGGAGACTCCAATGTAGCTGAAGCGCTATTAGATGAACCTTTTAATCATATTTTCTTTACAGGTAGTCCAAAAATTGGCAGCTCAGTTATGAAAAAAGCTGCGAACCATCTATCTACTGTTACTTTAGAATTGGGTGGAAAATCACCAACAATTGTTGATGAAACTGCAAATCTAAAAGATGCCGCTCAAAAAATATCGTGGGGAAAATTTTTAAACTGTGGTCAGATCTGTTTAGCCCCAGACTATGTACTTGTCCAAGAATCAGTTAAAGAAAAATTACTTGAAGAGATAAAAAAAATATCAATTAAACAATTTTCCTCAGAAAATGGTTCAGTAAAAGATTCAGATAACTATGCTCGAATTGTAAATAAAAAACATTTTGAACGATTAAGTAGCCTACTTAATAAGACTACTGATTTTGGTGATAAAATATTTATGGGTGGAAAGACAGATGAAGAAACAAGTTTTATTGAGCCAACTGTTCTAACGGGTGTTACCCTTGATTCCCCAGTAATGAGTGAAGAAATATTTGGACCAATCCTTCCCATAATTACATTTAATAATATTGATGAAGTTGTTAAGGTTATCAATAATAAACCAAAACCATTAGGTCTATATATTTTTAGTT
>Ga0208639_1000303_pt1 | contig 39116 bp, 25 predicted proteins | sample ETNtaG_33_FD_185772 | JGI IMG/M metagenome (GOLD analysis project Ga0208639, IMG submission 185772) | Marine microbial and viral communities from oxygen minimum zone, Eastern Pacific Ocean - ETNP201310SV76 (SPAdes) (version 2) | ecosystem: Environmental > Aquatic > Marine > Oceanic ...
TGCTGCAATGATGGAAAAAGGAGATGTTGTTCTGTATCCAAATCCAGGATACCCTATCTACGAATCACAAATTGAGTTTTATGGAGGAATTGCATGTCCCTATGGTTACATCAATACTAATGATGGACTTAGATTAGATTTCACTGCAATAGAAGAAGGGATCGAAAAAGGTGCAAAACATATATTTTACAATAATTACAATAATCCAACAGGTGCCTCTTCCCCAGATGAAGAAATAGAGCGTTTAGCTAAACTAGTAATTGATAATAATATGTTCTTAATCTCAGATGATGCCTATTTTGACACTTTATATGAAGGAAATCCAAAATCAATAGCTAGTCTTCCTGGGATGTATGAAAGAACATTAACAATGTACACCTTTTCTAAGAAATTTGCAATGACTGGATGGAGGTTAGGTGGAGCTATAGGACCTAAAGAAGTTATTGAACAAATTACTCGGTTAAATGTTAATATGGAATCTTGTACAACTCACTTTATTCAACATGCAGGAGTGGCTGGATTGAATGCACCTAAAAGTGAAACACAAAATATATTAGATAAATTACAAGGTAGAAGAGATATTCTTGTTGAAATTTTGAATAGTATTGAAGGTGTTGAAGCTCATATGCCTGAGGCTGGATTCTATGTATTTCCGAAAATAACTGAATTAATGGCAAGAACTGGCTTCACAGATGTTGAAGAATTTAGAAAAGTTGTTCTAAAAGAAACTGGAACGAGTTTCTGTGGTAGACATCACTTTGGTCGCCCTTTAGATAATGAAACTGATTTTTACATTCGCCTAGCATTTTCAGGGATTAGCAAAAATGATCTAGAAGAAGGAATGGAAAAATTTAAGAATTGGATAAAGTCAAGGTCAAAATAATGGCTAAGGCAATGTTTGGGGCTGGATGCTTTTGGGGTGTTGAGTATAATTTTTCAAAACTTAAGGGAGTTAAGGACGTAATATCGGGATATAGTGGAGGAAAAACAGAAAACCCTACCTATGAACAAGTATGTAGTAGCACTAACGATCACGCTGAGGTAGTATTGGTTGATTATGATTCCGATATAGTTTCCTATGATACACTTCTGAATACATTCTGGGAAAAACATGACCCTACCACACTGAACAAACAAGGGCCTGATGTAGGAACGCAATATCGCTCAGCAATATTTTATTTTACTGAAGCTCAAAAAGAAATTGCAAAAAAATCATTAGACTATCATCAAAATAAATTAGCCGGTAGAAAAATTGTCACTGAGATTACTGAAGCAAAAGAATTCTGGAAAGCTGAAGAATATCATCAAAAATACTTTGAAAAACATGGAAAACATTAGCCAAGTGCTACATCAAGAACCATCATTATAGTAAAACCAAACATAACACCCATAGTTGCTATATCTCCATTTTTACCTCTATGTGCTTCGGGAACTAATTCTTCAACGACAACAAATATCATTGCACCTGCTGCAAAAGCTAGGGCATAAGGGAGAATTGGATTCATGTAAACTATTACTGCGGCACCGATTACTGCTGCAATTGGTTCTACTAAAGCTGATAACTGACCCCACCAAAAACTTTCTTTCCTTGACAAACCTTCTCTTCGTAATGGAACTGAAACAGCTGCACCTTCTGGAAAATTCTGGATTCCTATACCTATAGCAAGTGCAATAGCAGCTCCAAAACTATCACCTGTAGCTGCAGCTCCAAATGCCACTCCCACTGCTAAACCTTCTGGTATATTATGAAGAGTTATAGCTGAAATTAACAGCATGCTCCTATGCCATGTTGTCTTAACACCTTCTGTCTCTTCAGGGGGTGCTCCAGGATGAAGATGAGGTAGGTATACATCTATCAATCTCATACAAACTCCACCTAAAACAAAACCAAATGCTGCTGGAAGCACTTGAGAAAGCCCTTCACCACTAGTTTGATCTATTGCAGGCCCTAACAAACCAAAACAACTTGCTGCAATCATTACTCCGGCTGCAAAACCTAACATCCCGTCAAGTGCTTTTCTATTTATTTCTCTAAAAAGAAATACTAAACCGGCCCCTGCAGCAGTCATTCCCCAGGTGAAGAGACCTGCAGCTAATGCTTGCTGTATAGGTCCCCAATTTTCAAATGTATCCAACACAAAATACAAACTATCTATTGTTATTTAGCACTTTTCAGTATCTCTGGTGGTTGCGTATTAACCATTTTAACACCAAAAAAAATCAAACCAAAACTAACCAATTGTATCCATCCTAATTCTTCATTAATCCACAACCAACTAGATAAAATTCCAAAAACAGGAACTACATTAACAAAACTTGAGGCCCTATTAGCTCCTATTACTTCAATACCAATTGCAAAGAAAACATAAGAGAGTGCAGTAGAAAGAATTCCCAAATATCCAATTAAGAGCCATTCATCATTGCTCCATGACCGATTCCATGGCTCCTCGGCCAGAACAAAAGGAATGAAAAAAAACCAACCAACAAAAGAAACCCAAGTAATTAGGGAAAGTGAACTGAGTTGTCCTGAATTGAGGACATATTGTCTTACTATTACAACATAAATGGCATACACAAAAGCTCCAAACATAATCAAACTATTACCGACTAATCTGTCTTCTAACGGAATATCAACATTTGGTGAGACAAGAAATATTACTAATATACCTGCAAAACTAAGAATAATACCTGAAATACTTTCTCTAGTTAACTTATGTGATAATGCAAATACAGATAGAATAGCTACAAAAATAGGATTGAAACCTATGACTAACGAAGCATCAGAGGCTGCTGTCTTCTGCATTCCATACATGTAGCCTATTTGGTAAAGAAAAACTGATGTAAAGGCCATAATTATCAAAGCCTTCCTATCTTCGACTTTGGGAACCACATTTCCTTCCTTAGCCCACATCCAAGCAAAAAGAATAGGAACTGCAAAAGAATATCTCAAGAACATAACTGTGAAAGGAAGTTCTAACAAATCTGTAGCAAGAAGCCTACCTACTGGCCATGCCACACCCCAAAGAACGGAAACCGTTAGCATCATTAGATTTGTAATTGCAAGCTTACGATTACTGAAATCCAGCATAATTACTCGTCTTTCTTAGTACCTAAGAAATATTCATTTATTTGCGGATCTGTTAAAATTTCACTAGCTTTATTCGTGTGAACTACTTTCCCGTTAGAAAATATGTAACCACGATCTGAACGTGCAAGGGAAAGTCTTGCATTCTGTTCAACAATCAATACTGTAATTCCCTTAGTACGCAAAGCATCAATTCTCTCAATTATTTGTTGCTGATAAAGTGGACTCAATGCAGCTGTAGGTTCATCTAACAAAAGAAAATCAGGATTACTTATGAGTGCCCTACTGATGGCTAGCATTTGTCTTTGACCTCCAGAAAGGGAAGCTGCAACATCACTCATACGTGGTTTTAGATCCGCAAACATCTCCAATATGTTTTCTATTCTCTCATTAAGGACTGGAGATGGAAGACTAATTCCTCCCATTTCCAAATTTTCCATGACTGAAAGACTAGGGAATACATTGTCAACTTGAGGAACATATGATATCCCTCTGTTAACTAATGAGTCGGTTCGCCATCCTGAAACTTCTTCACCTTTGTGCTTAACACTTCCGCTATAATATGTAGCAATTCCAAATATTATTTTTATGAATGTCGATTTCCCGCAACCGTTCGGACCAATTACTGTAACAAATTCACCCTCATCAACATACAAATCAACATCGTTCATAATCTGAACTTTACCATAACCTCCCACAAGGTTTTTTACATCTAAAATACGACTCAACCTGCACCTCCAAGATAGGCTTCTATCACTTCTTTACTATCTTTAACTTCATCGGGAGTACCTTGCATCAAAACTTTTCCTTGATCCATCACAATTATCCTATCAACTCCCCTTCGAAGAATAAAGTCCATATTATGCTCTATAACAAAAATAGATATCTTAGTTTTAGAAACAATATTTCTTAAATTGTTAAAAATCTTTTCAGCTAATGGACCTGCAACACCAGCCACTGGTTCATCCAATAGCAAAAGCTCAGGTTCTCCCATCAAAGCTCGACCAATATCTACCAATTTACTTTGACCTCCTGATAATTCACTAGTTAAATTGTGTGCCATGTGGGTTATTTCTAGCTCTTCTAACGTCTTGTATGCTTTTCTAACTCTTTCCTCTTCACCATTATCAAAGAAATGAGAAAGAAACGCAGTAAATGGATTTGTACCATACTGATTTCTAGGTGGAACTAATAAATTTTCAACTGCCGTCATTTCTCTCCAAAGCATTGTATGTTGGAAAGTTCGTGTAAGGCCTAATTTTTGTATTTCATCTGGCCTCAATAATGTTGCATCTTCTCCAAAAATTTCAACATCACCTTCAGTGGCATCAAGAAGTCCTGAAATACAATTGAAAGTCGTAGTTTTACCACAACCATTAGGCCCAATTAAACCCACAAATTCTCCTTTTCCTACTTCAAAAGAAACATTATCAACAGCACGTAATCCTCCGAAATCTTTGGTCATATTGCTAACTTTAAGGACTGAACTCATCAGAGAACCCCCAGGACAGCTATCTCAATAATAACTACAAACACAACTACAAGTGGCCAAACATACTTTGGAAGACTTGTCTCTGATGAATCTGGATTTTCTGGCCTTTTTGGAACTTCAGGCAACAATCCTCTATCTGAAATCATAAGGCTTATCAATATAACAAAACCAATCAATATGAGTTTAAGATAAACTAAATTTACAACAATAGAACCTGTACCAAATACTTCTGTTATTGAAAGATCACTATACATAAATCCAAACACATCTACAACAAACCATTCGAAAGCTCCGTCAATATCTACTATATAATCATGGAAATTACTTTCTGTATCTCCTCTGGCAGCTGATAATAAATTGAAGAAAGGTTCTGTTAAAGCAATCATAAATGCTCCAATTACCATTCCTCTATTGTTTGCCCTTCCACCAACAATAAATGCAGCCCAAATCAAAAATGTAGACTTTACAGGATTTATGAAATCATCCAAAACACTAGCATTTAACCAAGCCCATAAACCTCCACCAAAACCAGCAATAGCACCTCCCAGTGCTAAACTCATTGCTTTACTTTGGAAAACATTGTGCCCATGATGCATCGTTACTTCTTCATCTTCTCTAATAGCACGCAATATACGTCCCCATGGTGAAGACTGCATCATTTCTATCATAATCCATATCAAAATAAATGAAATTAATGCAATAGCTGCCAATAACACAGTATATGGTGCTGCTTCTTCTAATCCAAACCATTTACCCACATGATCATCCATAGAAGAGACCCACCAATGCTCTAATGGTAAATTGTACATTTGGATTCCTATCGCTGTTGTACCAGTACCTGCACGAAGAAGAGGCTCGGCCCTCATTGAAATTCGGACAATTTCACCAATCGAAATAGTCACTATTGCAAAATAATCCATTCGGAGGCGTGCTGTAGGATAAGCAAGTAGCCAACCTGCAAGTCCAGAAACAAAAACTGCTGCTAGAATAGCAGAACCAAAATCATCACTAAATATACCTAAGATAGGTGCCCAACCGTGACCCCCTGATCTATCTGAAGGGACGGTCAAAAGTGCTGTAGTAATAGCTCCAAGGCCTGCAAAGAAAATAACTCCAAAATTTGTCATTCCTGTAAAACCTGTGTGTAAGTTCAAAGAAAATGCCAAAATTGAGAAAATACATACTAAAACAATAATTCTTGAAACTTGCATAGTTTTAGTAAAAGCTGTAACACTCGGCAACCAATCAACCATGTAAATCAAAACGACAAGAAAACAAAGGAAAGTAAACCACGACCCACTTTCACTTGTTCGCCCATATTTAGGCCATAATCCTGACGCTTGAGGTTCTTTTTCACTAATAGAAGAAACTAATTGTGAATATTCAGATACTCTTTTAACAACTTCATTAAAAGAATAAAGAATCAATAATATTCCCAAGAACCAACTATCAAACATAATCAGTAATAAACCGAATACAAGAGCTTGAATGTTAATATGTTGACTAACTATTCTAAAAGAATCTTCAACCACCTGTTGGGCTGGATTTATAGCCTTGAAAAACAACCGTGTCAAATCATTTAACGATAAAACAATGAAAACATAAGCTATCTCAGTAACATAAAATGTAGATTCTGTATCTCTTACAGAACTTGGTTCTATTGTTGACTCATATTTCAGCAATAAACAAGCTATACCTATGAAAAGGAGATTTACTCTGTAAGTTAATTCCCCTAACCATTTTTTAGGTTCTAAAACAAACGATTTAATTTCATCAAATAAAAAGAATGTAGAAAACAAAATCATCAAAAGGCCAAATATTTGACCAATAAGAAAAATATAATCTAATGCCAAATAGAATGTTCCGACACCAGCTACCAAATAATCTACAGAATACAATAAAATTAGAAGCAAGAATCCTGAGCCAAAAAGATTCCTTTTCGTATCGTGAGGTGAATCAGTAATTTGGAAATAAAGATCAATGAGGTACAATTTCATCTCAGTTTGATAATGAGCTAAAGAAAAATAAATCATAAACAAACTTACAATTTGTAGTAACAGATATATGAAATCAATTAGATAATATGCCGTTCCTTGACCTGAAGTGTAAATATCTAAAATACTAACAACAAATATCTGTATTATTCCCAGAATTGCTAATGTTCCTTTAATTGGTACATCAATTTTTTGTATTCTTTCTGAAACAAAACCAGATATAGGGAAATAAAGAATATTAAGAAAACCTGTAAAGTATTCTGGCAATTTATTTTCAGGAATGTATTCACTCCACTCTTTTTTGTTTTTAGCTCGTTCTACTTGCCATTCATTAAGTGAATGACCTAATCCTTTAGGCATCACCATCAAAACTGCAATCAAAAACATGTAAGGCATTGCCTCACCAAAGGCTGCATATGATGGACGGTCTAATACACCACCTGAACCAATCAATATAGGTTCGGAAATAGAACGCACTAAACCCACAATAACTGCTGCAATCATTGCACCTCTCACAGAGCCAAGAGTACCAAGAACAATAACTGAAAAGGCAGGTAATAATATGCTTAAACCAACTTCAGGATTTACTCGGACATACATCCCAAACAAAACACCTCCAAAACCAGACATACCTGCTGCTAAAAATGCTGTAATAGCATGAATTCTCTCAACATTTATACCTGAAGATGCTGCCAAGTCAGGATTATCGGCTACCGCACGCATTTGCCTGCCAAGTCGAGTCCAATTGAGCATTAAGATTAACAAAATAACTGCTACAAATACTCCAATAATCAAAGCTGATTTTGTATACTGTAAATAATATGATGAATCTGCAGATTCAAAGAAAGATAAATATTCAGTTACATAACAAGTTCCATCATCCCACTCACCATTTCCATTACTATCTGTAAAGCTTTCAGCTCCATCATATTGTCCATTACCATTTGCATCTACATATTGTCCCTGATCTGGGATTTCTTGTCCATTATCTATGAAAATATATTCAGCCCGATCATGTTGCCCATTTCCATTTGCATCAACATAGTCCTCTGAATCTCCCCAAGTTGAAGAAAAACCATCTAATTTACTTTCTTCTGTACAAGCTGTCTGATCCATGTCGTTTTTTGCGTCTACCGCTGTTTTCTCACCGAAACGAAATCTAAAGGTCTGATTCATCCAATCTGGCCAATATCCAAAGAGTGGCTGAGTTTCTGCATCATTGCTAAACTCCGTTCTAGAGGAGGATAAACGCCAATCAATATCTGGAACAAAAAGAAATTGTTCAGCACCATATCTTAAGTACAAAATACCGCGCATAATCATAGCCATTCCTAGAGAGGCTATCATCATTGCTTGAGGTAATGCCTTTCTCTTACGGAATTGTTGATAAACTAATCTATCAATCAAAACTCCAAGAAGGCCAGCAATTATGAAACCAGATACACAAGCCCAAAATAACAAATCCCAAGTTAATACTTCATCTTTCTTCACATCAATGTTTAGAACTTTTTCTCCTTCTACTATTGTATAAAAGAAAGGACTCCACATCATTGTGAAACCAACATAGGCTCCAACAAGCATCATTTCAGCTTGCGCAAAATTACCGAAATTTTGAACTTTATAAATTAAAGTGAGGCCAACGGCTATCGAAAGATACGCTGCCCCCCAATACAAACCACTGAAAAGTGTAGAACTTAAATTAAAACTAGTTGAGGCTGTTTTTCCTTGACCGATAAATAATTGATCAAGGCAAAATGCAAATATAATTAAGATAAAAATAGGAGTTAAAAGAAGGAAAAATTTTCTAATCCTGCCATTCAGTGAATTCAAGGCTGAGTAAAGAAGGAAAAAACTAGAGAATACATACTCAAAAAATTGTATAATCCATAAGAAATCACCATTGAATAGAAGTGAAAATATACCACTTTGATAACGTAGACCTAAAGATGCATCTATGAATACAAGGAATGCAACCTTAACACCTATTGAAATCGAATCCCAACTTTCACGGATGTAATTTGAAACATCTCTTGATGAAATATCTGAAAGGGTCTCTTTGTCCAAATCTAATCTCCTCGGGGTCTGGTGTAAACTAAGGTGTCCCTATAACTGGTAAACCCTCGCAGTAGGGCAGCCACATTACTGTGACCACCCCTATTGCTTATGAGTTCTTTTTCTCAGTCAGATTAGACTTAGAGTCTTCTGCGGAGAAGTAGTACTGCACCGATTGCAGCTACTGCTGAGATCAGACCGAAACCTGGTACCTCGTCAGTTGCTTCCTCGACTTCCTCTTCAGTTACAGTTTCGTTGGTTTCTGGCTCTGGCTCTGGCTCTGGTTCTGGTTCAGGTTCTGCTGTGAATGCACCACAGAAAGCTGTTTCCCATTCATCCCATTCATCATCTTCGGATGGACCTGCTTCACACCATGCTTTGGTTTCTACACAGTCTTCATTATCTTCGTTACCTGCTTCATCACATTTTGCAGAGAAGTTTGTTCCACATGTTGCTGGGTCTCCTGGATCACCTGTACAGATTTCCATGTTAGCTTCACACCATTCTTCATCATCGAATGGACATTCATCGCCGCCCTCATTCATTGGTATTCCACCATCGATAAGACCTTCGAATAAGCCCCATGAACTGTGACAGTCCAACATGACTCCATCATCGTCGTCTACCCAGAAAGTACAAACATCGAAACCATTTCCTGCAACGTCACCATTAGCGTCGAAAGCATGAGTTCCTGCTGCACCTGCTTGAGGTGCTGAAGGACCTGCTACTGCAGTTCCTAGCATATCAACTACGCCGTCGTCAACTGGTGTTCTAAGAGCTGTTGCTTGTGCAAGGCCGATTATTGCTACTGCATCGAAAACTTCTCTAGTATAGATACCGCCTTCGTAACCTGCTGCTGCTGCTGCACCACCGTAGAACATGTCAAACATTGCACCTAGTGCTGAATCTGAACCTGCTGCTGGCTTAGTTACGGTCATACCGTCCATTGCCCATGTATCAGTGAATGCGTCTGCAAAACTTTCGTCTGCAACACCGTCACCACCGAATACCATACCTTCAAAACCTTGTGTGGCTAATTCTTCAGCTAGAGCTGCTCCATCTGTTGCGTAAGTAACCATTGCAACTGAGTCACAATCATTTTCCATTACATTAGCGACTATAGATGAAAAATCTGTAGTGTCTTCATCGTATGTAGCTGACATACAAACTTCACCATCATAAGCATCAGTAAATGCTGCTGCAAAACCTGCGCCATAATCGTTAGTCATAGAGATAACTGCTGCGTCCCAGGATCCTGATGCTTCAACTGTTCGTGCTAAAGCTACACCCTGCTGAGCGTCACTTGGTACAACTCTGAAAAGATAACCACCATCATCATAGCCAGTTATAGCTGGTGAAGTGGAAGCGTAGGATACCATTGGTACTCCTGCTGCTTTTGCTACTTCAATAGCTCCTAGAGTTGCTCCAGAACATGCTGCTCCGGCAATTCCTACAACGCCTGCGTCAACTAAAGTCTGAGCTGCAGTTGCTGCAGTTGTTCCGTCACAACCTGAATCAGCTTGTATAACTTCGAATTGGAAGTTTAGAGGCTGGATTGTGTTCATGTATGTTTGAGCTACAGCTGCTGCAATACTGAATCCTGGTGAATAGACCGCTATAGGTCCAGTAATTGGATTCAACATACCGATCTTGATATGTGCTGCACCTGGGAAAGTCAAAGTTGATCCGAAGTGACCATTACAAACGAATTGTAATGTCATTGCTCCGTCAACTAATACAGGAACAAATTGACAAACATCATAACCTGAACCGGCAACGTCGCCAGTTGCATCAAATGTATGTGTTCCACTTGCACCACTGTATCCATTTCCTAATACTCTTAGATGATCACGAACATCAGCACCACAAGTTTGTGATGCACATTCTGCATTCATAGCTGCATGACCTATCATGGTCACTGCATCATATGTTTCATGAGTATAGATTGCTGCTGATGCGTTTCCAGGGTTACCGTCATCATCAACGTAATATTCTGCCCATGCTGCTTCAAAAGCATCTTTTTCTGCGCTGTCAGTTCCTGAAGCTGGTTTGGTAGCAATTACCATAGTAGCTGCTGTAGGATCACTGAACGCTGCAAGGAAGCCCATGTCTGCAATACCATCTGCTCCCATTATTGGGAAAGGACAGTCTGCTGAACATACTGGGGATGTTGGCCCTTGAATACCCTGAGCTGCCATCTCTTCCAATAGTGCTGCGCCATCATTTGCATAAGTAACTGTGATTAAACTGTCACATTCTGCTGCGGCAAGTTGTTCAACTTGTGAAGTAAAGTCAGTTGTATCTTGATCGTATCCGATCTTGACACACATGTCTTGTCCTGCTGCTGCATATGCACCTTCGACTACTGCAGCTAAACCTGCTCCGTAATCATTGGTCATATAGATTAATCCAGGATTTTGCCAGCCGTGTGCTGCAGCCATAGAGGCCATTGCTACACCTTGCTGTGCATCACTTGGTACAACACGGAACAAGAAATCACCATCATCAGCCATTGTAACTGCTGGTGATGTTGAAGCGTAGGATACCATTGGTACTCCTGCGTCAGTTGCTACCGGTTGTGCTCCAAGAGTTGCCCCTGAACATGCTGCTCCTGCAATACCCACTACATCTGAATCAATCAGAGTCTGAGCTGCTGAAGCTGCGGTAGTTCCGTCACAACCTGAGTCACCTTCTACCAAAGAGAAGTGGTAGGCGTCTTGCCCATCATTCAGGTGATTAATAGCTAAATTTGCTGCATCTGTAAAAGCTGGAGCATAAACTGCTATTGGACCTGTGATTGGGTTAAGCATTCCTATCTTAACTTCCACTGGATCGTCTGCCGCTGCGTTAGCGACTGGACCTACGCCTAAAATGGGCATCAAAGCTGATGCCATCAGGGCGAAAGCCACTGCTATCGTTATTATCTTGCTTGTTCTCATAAGCATTCACACCTTCATGTTACTGCCGGGGGTAGTTAAAAGAGTTCATATCCTACGCGTAGAATAGAAGGAAAACCATTTCTTTAGATTATAGGTTATAGAAACTAGTACGGGGGAACATTGTTATTAAGTCCAATTAAGTTGTTACTCAAAAACGGGTAAAGTAATGGCTAAAAAAAAAAAAAATACCGCTCCTAAATTTATCTATAATTGCATTAGATGCGGTCAATACTGCTCAAAAGCAAATAGTGTACCCATTTACTTTAATGATATAAATCGATGGAGAAAAAATGGAATGCTCGCTAGTATTTCCCAAAATATAGGAATGAATATGGATGGAGGCTTTCCACAATTAGTTCTAGAAACAAAAGAAGGTCAGGCTGGTTGTCCCATGTATGATCATGATAATAAAAATTGCCAAATACATCATGACATGCCGCTGAATTGCCAAGCTTATCCTTTAGGTTACAACGGAGAAAAGTATTTTGTAACTGACAAAGCATGTAAAGGATTAGGAGAAGGGGAGATGACTGCTGAACAACTTAGAATTCAAAGAGATTCGGCAAAAAACGATTATGACGCAAGAATAGAAAGCAACACACTAGTACCATTACTTTACAGCATAATAATGGGTGATTTGGTTGATCAATCTAAAAAAGCTATGGAAAATATGACTGACGACCAAAAAACGCAACTTCAAGATTTGATAAAGGAGGAGGAAGACTGAAACCTAATTTACTTTCCGCCTTGAAATTTATTGCATTACAAGGAGGAACAAGACACCCCATACACATCTCATCTACAACTCTCTCTCAGAACCTAGGTGTTAGTCAGCAATCAGCATCAAGATATTTGATTGAATTAGTAGATATAGGTTATTTAGAAAGAAGATTAGCACAAGGCGGTCAAGTTATCACAGTCTTAAAAAAAGGAATTTCGGTACTTAGAAAAGAATTCTCCGAATATAGTCTAATTTTTGGTACACAAAAAGAAATTGAAATGAAAGGAGCTTTAGAAACAGGGTTAGGTGAAGGTGGATATTATATCTCAAAAAAAGGCTACATGGAACAATTTCAGAAAAAATTAAACTGGAAACCTTATGAAGGGACATTCAATTTACGCCTAAACGACGATGAAGTGCCAAAGATAGAAGCTATGAAGGCTGCTGAAGGAATTTTAATAGAGGGTTTCGAACAAGAAGGTCGAACATTTGGTAAAGCTTGGGTTTTCAAATGCTCATTAAAAAATGGTAGCAAAGTTGTAAATGATTGCGCTATAATATCCCCCAAAAGAACACACTATAGAAGGGTGGTAGAAGTCATTTCACCAATATTCCTTAGAGATAAACTTAATGCTAATGATGGTGATATATTTACCATCAAAGTAGATTTGGGAGATGTTTAAATAGCATGAATAAGCTGAAATCAATGGTGGTAAGCTAATGGACCCTTTTCACGAATATTATGGAATTCCTTGGTATGCCATCTTAGGTCTATGGTCATTTATTGCTATAGGATTACATGTTTATCAGGTTGGATTTATCGTAAAATTAATTAGACTGGGTAAAGACGATGATCGTTTCAATTCTTGGAAACAGAGGATGAAAGAATTTTTGACAGATTGGTTAGGTCAAAGGAAAGTAGTTGAAGACAAACTTGCAGGATATGCACATGCCTTAATTTTCTGGGGATTCCTTATGCTAGTTAGTGATGTCATTGATTTAGGAACTGGAGGACTATTCGTTAAATTACTTGAAGAAATTCATTTGGCAAATATTTGGAATTTAATTGTAGATATAGGATATACAATGGCTGGAATCGGAATTCTCTTTGCCTTGTATCGTAGATTAATTGTAAGGCCTGAAAAACTCAAAGGAGCAAGTATGGAAGGCATTCTAATTTTATTTGCAATACTAGGAATTGTTTTGACATCATTTATTGTTGAAGCTGGATATATGATAGGGGAAGATGATATGAATAATTGGGAACCTATCGGTGTTCTTTTTGCAAAACAAATGGAAGGAATCGATTCCACAACTTTGGGGCTTATAATTGATGCTAGCTATTGGATACATATGATTTTGATTGGAGGATTTTTAATAGAAATACCACAAACCAAACATTCACACCTAATTGGTACTATTCCAAATGTGATGTTTCAGGATCACGATGCTATGGGAACCATGAACCCAATGCAAATGGATGAGAATGATGTTGCTGTTAAAACAGACGACCTGGATTTTGACAATTTAACATTAGGTGTTAACAAATTTGAGGATTTTACTTGGAGGCAATTATCTGATGGATGGGCATGTACGGCATGTGCTAGATGCCAAGATGTTTGTCCGGCCTATAACAGTGGTAAAAATCTAAATCCGATGCAAATAATAATGGACGTTAAAAATTATGGTAAAGAACATGGATCTCTACTACTTGCAGGAGAAGAGCCACCTGAAACTATGGTGGAAAGATTTACTCCAGATGCAATTTGGGCATGTACAACATGTTATGCCTGTGTTGATGCTTGTCCAGTACACATTGAACATGTACCGAAATTAACAGACGCAAGAAGACATTTAGTAATGGAGGCCTCTGATTTTCCTGAAGAATTACAAAACCTTTTCAACAACTTAGAAAGAAACTCAAACCCCTGGGGAATGGGTGCTCATACTAGGGCTGATTGGGCTGAAGGATTAGACCTAAAAATAGGTGAACCTGCAGAATATTTATTCTATGTGGGTTGTGCCGGTTCTTTCGACGATAGGAATAAAAAGGTTTCAAGGGCAACTGCAAAGCTTTTGAAAGAGGCTGGAGTGGATTTCTCAATTCTTGGCGAAATGGAGATGTGTAATGGCGATCCAGCTAGAAGAGCAGGTAATGAATTCCTATTCCAAATGATGGCTGAAATGAATGTAGAGAACATGAACTCACTTGGAACTCTGAAAGTCATTACTGCATGCCCACATTGTTTCCATACTATTGGAAAAGAGTATGAGAAATATGGTGGAAAATATGAAGTTTATCACCATTCTCAAGTACTAAATGATTTACGGCAAAAGGGCAAACTTGAAATCAACAAATTTGAAGATAAAGTTACATTCCATGACCCTTGCTATTTGGGTAGAATTGGAGGCGAAACTGAAGCGCCAAGAGAAGCTTTAGGTGGTGATTTAATCGAAATGGAAAGACATGGGGAGAAATCATTCTGTTGTGGTGGTGGCGGTGCTCGTGTCTGGATGGAAGAAGACGCAGATAAAAGAGTCAATGAAATTAGGGCAAAAGAAGCTGCAAAAACAGATGCTGATTGTGTAGCTGTAGGTTGCCCTTTCTGTATGACTATGATGAGTGATGGATTGAAAGAAATAGGAGATGGAAAACCGGTTAAAGACATCTCAGAAATAATGCTAGAAAATCTAAATAAAGAAGAAGCATAGCATAAGTTTTAAAGAGTAGAACAAAGACATAGGAATATGAACATAGTTGTTTTAGTCAAAATGGTTCCAGACACAGAATCAAGATTAGAAATCGTAGACGGTAAAGTAAATGAAAGTGGATTCAAATATATGGTTAATCCTTATGATGAATTTGCTGTAGAACAAGCAGTTCAATTCAAAGAAGCTGGAGGGGGCAAAGTAACTCTTGTTGCTTTATTCTCTAATGAAACCAGTATAGATACAGATTTGAGAAAAATGATGGCCATTGGTGCAGATGAAGCAATCGTTTTGAGACAAGAGGATTACAGAGGAGACAGGCCCTCTTCTAACGCTAAAGTTCTATCAAATGCAATCAAGGAAATAAATGCTGATCTTATAATTGGAGGTGTTCAAGGAATAGACTACTACCAAGGCGCTACCGGACCTATGGTTGCACATATGTTAGGAATACCACATATTTCGGGAGTTACAAATTTAGAACTAAATGGCGATAAATTTACTGCAAAAAGGCAAATTGAAGGTGGCTTACAAGTTATTGAATGTTCAAGCCCTGTTTTGATAACATGTCAAAAGGATATGACTAAAGTTCGTTTTCCTGCATTAAAAGACATCATGATGTCGAAAAGAAAACCATTCGAGAATCGAGAGGTATCTGTAGATGAAAGTAATGATGTTCAGACAGATGAATGTAGTTTACCGCCTGCAAGAGCTGGAGGGATGATTATTGAGGGAGATAGTGCTGAGGAAAAAGTTACTAAATTGATTGAAAAATTAAAAACGGAGGCTAAGGTATTATGAGCACAGTAATTGTTATTGGAGAAGTCGATGGAAGTAATGTTAAAGATGTTTCGCAACAAGTAGCTGCTGTAGCTGCTGGAATGGGAGATGTTGTGGGTATTATCATGGGTAAAAACATATCTGAACCTGCAATGAAATTAGCAACATCAAAAATTGTTATTGTGGATGATGATTCGCTCGAAAATTATGATCCTGTGAAATTTACTTCAATCGTTTCTCAAGTTGTTGAACAAACTGGCGCAACCAAAGTATTGATGGGAGCTACAACAATGGGGAAGGATTTAGGCCCTAGACTTGCTGCTGATTTAGATTGGGGATATCTTGGTGATTGTTTAGAAGCTGGAAATGATGGATTTGTGAGGCCTAATTTTGCCGGTAAGGTTTTAGCTAAATCAAATCCTAGTGATCCTGTGGTAGTTAGCATTAGAAATAATGCATATCCTGCAGGTGAATCCTGGTCAGGAACTGTAGAAAATTTTAAAGGAGATATCCCAAATTCAAGTCTAACAACAACTTCTATTGAAAAAATAGGGGCTGGAACTGTTGAACTCACTGAAGCAAGCATTGTAGTAAGTGGTGGAAGAGGTTTGGAAAGTTCTGAAAATTATGATGAGCATATAAGGCCTTTAGCAAATGCTATGGGAGCTGCTGCAGGTGCAAGTAGAGCTATTGTGGATGCTGGTTGGGTTCCTCACTCACAACAAGTTGGACAGACTGGAAAGACTGTAACTCCTGACTTGTATATAGCAATAGGGATCTCTGGCGCAATACAACATTTGGGCGGCATGAGTGGTTCTAAATTTATTGTAGCGATTAACAAAGACGCTGAAGCACCTATTTTCAAAGTGGCTGACTATGGAATTGTTGGTGATTTATTTGAAATTGTACCACTCTTAAAATCTAAATTAGAAAATTAGAAAACATAGTGTTATAAGGGGTCATTCCATATCTAAACAAGTGACTTCAGAAGCGGATGAAATTAAGAAACTCCAAGAAACAATCACGGAGCTTCAAGTCGAACTTAAATTTTTACAGGAAACTGTTGGAGTGCTCATGGGTGCTATGATGGAAGAGAGTGAAGGTGAAGATTTTTTCGGCAATACTGAAGCTGGAAACCCTACTTTCCGCCTAAACATGGGTATGTAATTTTTCTTGATAAAGCCTATATAGAAATGGCTCTGGTCAGGCATCTCGCTCGCGTGGTGTAGCCTGGCCTATCATCTCAGGTTGTCGACCTGAGGACTCGGGTTCAAATCCCGGCGCGGGCGCCATTTTTTTTGGGCTAAATCATTTAATCTGACTTACTTCTGACCATTTGGTTCTATCTATTATGCGCGGTAAGAAATATCAAGCACTGATTGTTACAATTATGCTACTAACTGCATTGCCATATTCTCCTTTCTTATCAAGAGCATCAAGCATAGAAGACCTAGAAAATCTGGGAAATGATGGTACGCCACCCTTCAGAGATAGCGATGGTGATGGACTATCTGATGATTATGAAATATCACTAGGTTTTGATCCTAATGATTTTGACATGGATGATGATGGAATTTCGGATATGGCTGAAATGGATTTTTGGAATGATTTAATCAATGAAGATTTTGTTCCACCGAATATGGAAGATTTATATGATTGTGAAGGTGATTTAGACGGAGATGGAATCACAAATTGTATGGATCCTGATGCTGATGGAGATGGAATAAATGATCAAGAAGAAATGATGGATAGTGACTTGGACGGAATTCCAGACATGTATGAAAATATGATTGACCATCTAGATCCAAATAACCCTGATAGTGATGGCGATGGAATTCCTGACATGGAGGATGATGACCCTCCACTTCCTTCATGGGCTGAAGATATGTCGAAAAATAATGATTGGACACCGCAACCTGATGCTAACGGAATGAGTGGTGGTTTGGAAGGTTTCTATCCTCTAGCAATGCTTGCTGCCGTTAAATTCACCGTAAGTTGTGATAGTTGTGAAGAACCTACTGCAAATCCTCAGTATTGGAGAACTGCTGCCAAAGACATATACGATAATGGATATGATCCAATTACAGATACATACTCAAGAAGTCAATGGTGCCCTGCACCAGGATGTGAGCAGTATGATATAGAATCGGGAATAATAGAAAATCCAGGTTATTGGTCTACAGGAAATACACCATATACATATGATTATTTGATTACAAATCCGGAAGTGACAAGTGAACAACATACTTACACGATGACTTGGATTATGCCAGTTCAAGGATACCTATCAACTGCTTTACACACTAATTCTGTTTTCATTAGTAATTCTGTAATTATGGATAGTGCTTTTAATCTGAAAGTAGATGGCTACGCTCAAAGTTATACTTTCACAATGACTGAATATTATATTCCAGATTCTGTCAAGCAAGCTGCGAATGCACCTGATGACTTTCCTGCAGAATTAATTGAAGTCCCAACTGTTCCTGATAGAATTGAGGAATTAGCCCTATCTATAACTGAAGGAAAAACAACGGACTTTGAGAAAGCTGAAGCCATAATGTATTATCTTAGAAACAATTATTATTACAACATAAACGGCACCTTAACCCCTGAAGGTGATGATTATGTTGATTATTTCCTATTTGGAAATCCGGGGCAAGATGGAAAGTGTACTAATTTTGCATCTGCCTTTACTGTATTATCTCGATTAAATAATATTCCAACGAGATATGTTGAAGGTAACGGAGGAGGATCTGTAGTAACACCTGAAGAATGGGAAAGCAGTGGATATGGTAGTAGCACAGGATACACAATTGAAGAAGATACCAGAGTTGTGACTATGCTCAATGGACATGCATACGCTGAAGTTTTATTCGACGGAATAGGATGGATTACATTCGAACCTACTTCATCCAATACATGCCCTACATGTGATAGCAATACAGCTGGAACTACTGGAGAAGATGATACTGTAGAAGGAAATGGAACACAACCAGGTACTGATTACGAAATTAATGATAGTGATGGCGACGGACTAAGTGATGAATATGAAGAAAGCATAGGAACTGACCCGTTCAATATGGATACCGATGGTGACACACTACCTGATGGTTCGGAAACAAATACCGGTGAATACAAAGATGTAGAAGATACTGGAACTAGTCCACTAACTTCTGACACTGATAATGATGGTTTAGAAGATGATGATGAAATACTATGTCGCTTGTACACGCCATTAGGGGGCAAATTTTGTTCACATCCTTTAGACTCTGATTCGGATAATGATGGATTAACTGATGGTGATGAATACTATATCTATGATACTAACCCTATAGATAATGACGCAGATAAGGATGGTTTAGTAGATGGACTTGAACTTGGCATATCACTGAATGATATTTGGGAAGATATAGAACACAATTTAGTTCCTTGCGAAACCAAAACAGGAGGAAGTATGACAAATTGTCAGGAAACTTGGCAACCTGACGAGGATCCTGATACTACAACAGATCCGTTCGATACAGATACTGATGGAGATGGAATTGAGGATGGAATTGAAGATTCAAATCATAACGGTAAATTAGATCCAAATAATGATGATGATGATGACCCCTGTAATGATGAAACTGATCCTACGTTAGCAGATACTGATGAAGGAGGGCGTAACGATTTTGAAGAATGTGAAATCGATTCAACCAATCCAAGAGATCCAACAGATGATATTCGCGATAATGATGGTGATGGTATTTTAGACCACATAGAAGAAGAAAATTGTATCTATGGAACTGCCCAAAATCAATGTACTAATTCTGCTGCTTTTGATACAGATGGAGATGGCGTGAATGACTACGATGAAATTTTTAACTGTATTTATGGCAGAAATAATGACCAATGCACTGATCCAACATTAGAGGACACTGATGGAGACACTTTACTAGATAATGACGAAATCACTAATTGTATCTATGGGGAAAATAATAATGAATGTACTGATCCTACACTATTTGATACTGATGAAGGTGGCGCTAATGATGCAATAGAACTTATTACTGATTTTACAAATCCCTTAGACACAAGTGATGACATACAACAAAAAGACAGAGATGATGATGAAGATGGATTAACAAATGCAGAAGAAGACATTAACCAAAATGGTATTTTAGAACCTGGAGAAACTGATCCAAATAATCCTGACACCGATGGAGATGGATTGAGTGATGGGGAAGAAGTTACAGTTCAACTTACAGACCCACGTGATGTAGATTCTGATAATGATGGGCTAGAGGATGGAGAGGAAATATCAAACCAAACTTGGGGGCCAACTGATCCAAACGATTCTGATACGGATGATGATGGGCTGACTGATGGAGAAGAAGTTGCAAGTTGGACATATTGTGCTGATGAAGACGGGTATTGCGATTTTGAGGGATCTAAAACTGTCAGATATGGTTTCGATGGAACCTGGACTTATCAAGATTTAATTGATGGAACTGGATGTAATAATGCTGTTTTTGGAGATCCACTTCCAGGAATAAGTAAAGAATGCTATTATGGTTCTGAGGGATATGGAACTAATCCAACGGCACCAGATACTGATGGTGATGGATTAAATGATGGTGATGAAGTAAATAATTTTGGTACCGATCCAACAAATACAGATACTGATAATGATCAACTAGATGATAATGAAGAAATCAACACATACGAAACAGATCCAAACAATAAAGATTCAGATGATGACAAACTAATAGATGGTGATGAAGTAAATACTCATAATACAAATCCTAATCTAAATGATACTGATGGTGATGGTCTAACTGATGGCCATGAAGTAAATACTTACAGTACAAACCCCACCCTAGATGATTCGGATAGTGATGGGTTAAATGATTGGGATGAACTTTTCAATACGACATGGGGACCCACTGACCCGAACGATTCTGATACGGATGATGGAGGACAGAAAGATGGTTTGGAGGTTATTGTAGATGGTACTGATCCTAATGATGGAAGTGACGATGATTTGTCTAATTTTGATGATGATGAAGATGGATTAACAAATGGTGAAGAAGAAAATATCTATTTCACAGATCCGAATGATGCTGATTCAGATGATGATGGATTAGAAGATGGAGATGAGGTGAACAATTGGGCCACAGACCCACTAAAAACAGATTCGGATTATGATGGTATAGATGACGGAACTGAAACAACCAATTGTATCTACGGTGAAGATGAGGATGAATGTACAAGTCCAATTGATGATGATTCTGATAATGATGGGTTAGAAGACGGTGACGAACTTAATCTAACCAGTGACCCGAAAAATAATGATTCAGACGGTGATGGATTAAGTGACTCTACGGAATTCAATAATTGTGTTTATGGAGAAGAGAATGATGAATGTACTAGCCTGATAGATGAAGATTCTGACGAAGATGGTTTAGAAGATGGAGATGAAGTTATGACCCATCTTACAGACCCTATGGATTTTGACACTGATGACGATGACCTAAGTGATGGGGTGGAAGTGAATAATTGCAATTATGGTGAAAATGATAATGAATGTACAAATCCAAATAATTCCGATTCTGACGGCGATTCTATAAATGATGGAACTGAAATATTCGTTCATAGTTCTGATCCAAAAGATACTGACACCGATGATGATGGTTTAAGTGATGGAACTGAAATAAACAACTGCATTTATGGTATTAGTGATGATGAATGTACTAACCCAATAAATGATGACTCTGACGGAGATCAGATAAATGACTATGATGAAATTTTTAACTGCATATATGGTGAAGAAGATGATGAATGCACGGATCCAAAGGACCCAGATTCAGATGATGATGGAGTAAGTGATGGAACTGAAATAAACAATTACTTTTCAAACCCACTGATTGGAGATACTGATGGTGATGGATTAGGAGATGGCGAGGAAGTAGATATAGGAACTAATCCTACAAACACAGATACAGACGGTGATGGCCTGAACGATTATACCGAAGTAAATAATTGCATTTATGGACAAAATAATACAGGTTCTGATTGTACTAGTCCCCTTAATGATGATACTGATTCAGACGGACTAAGTGATTGGGTCGAGATAACTTTGTCAAGTACTGATCCAATGGATGAGGACTCTGATGGAGACCGCTTAACGGATGGTCAAGAGATAGCTGGACAGGATGGAAATGGTACTTCTCATGGACATGGCGCTACGGATCCTCTTGATATGGATTCTGATAATGGAGGTATAAGAGATGGAACTGAAGTAGATACTGATGACACTAATCCTAACGACTCTAGTGATGATTTCCTTGATGCATTAGATAATGATGGGGATGGACTAAGTAATGGTGAAGAAATCCTAGAAGGAACTGACCCGGAGGACCCTGATACAGACGGAGACGGACTAAGTGACGGTGATGAAGTTTATGGTTTGAACAACACATACGGGTATACTTCTGATCCAAATGAACCTGATTCAGATGATGATGGATTAAATGATTCTGTAGAAATTAGCAATTGTTTCTATGGGGATAATGAAGATGAGTGTACTAATCCAAAAAACAGTGATTCTGATAATGATGGAGTAAATGACTATGATGAAATAAATAATTGTATATACAGTGAAAGCAATAACAAATGTACCGATCCAAAAGATTCTGATTCAGATAACGATGGGACAGAAGACGGATTTGAAATAAACCATTTCTTTACAGACCCTAAAGATAGTGATTCAGATAATGATGGACTGACTGATAGTTATGAAATTAATTCACCACACGGATTATTTACAGATCCGAATGACACGGATTCTGATGATGATGGATTAAGTGATGGTGATGAAGTTTATGGATTGAACAACACCTATGGATACTCGACTGATCCAAATGAACCTGATTCAGATGATGATGGACTAGAAGATGGTGTTGAGGTGAATAATTGCATATATGGCGTAGATGGGATTTTATGTACCGATCCTGAAGACGCTGATTCTGATGATGATGGATTAAGTGATGGTGATGAGATTAATACTTACAATACTGATCCAAGAGATTCAGATTCAGATGGTGATGGACTAAATGATGGTGCAGAAATTGGCTTGGAAAGTAACCCGCTAAGTAATGATTCAGACGGAGATGGGCTAAATGACCTTTGGGAATGGGTAAGATCAACTCAAGGATATCCATACAATTTGAACACAAATGATACTAATGGGAATGGAATATTAGATGGAGATGAAGATTTAGATAATGATGGTCTTGGAAATTTGGATGAAATGCAGGGAAATAACGCTGATAATTATGTTACAGATCCATTAAAGCAAGATACAGATAATGATGGACTGTATGATGGAGATGAGATAGATCCTTGGAATATAAAAAAGGATGCAGTAAATAACCAATATAATTATCCCTCCGACCCAACAAAAAAAGATAGTGATGATGACTTGCTAAATGATTTAGAAGAAGTTACACAATCAAATGACACATATAATTCCAGGACAAATCCAAAGAAAGCTGATACTGATAGTGATGGTTTGACTGACTATGAAGAAGTCGCATATTATTGGAACACCACAAGTAACAATGCTACTTACCTAGTATATTACAATGTATCTGGAGAAATTGATGGATGGCAAACATCAGACCCAAGAGAAGAAAATACTGATGGGGATGCATGGGAAGATGGTGACGGTGATGAAGTCAATCCCGTATATGGGTACTATGAGGAAGAAGACCCTCCTTGGGGTAGCCCACCCTCAAGAGCTGGAACGCCTGAATGGCCACCTACTGAAGTTTTCAAAGATGAAGTGTTTATTTGGTCTTTCTACATGATTAATGCTACTTCTGAAGAACCCTATGTAGGATTACAAATTGATGCATACATTAACGAGACTGAAGAATTGGGCGGTGCCTCACACAAAATAGGAACTGGAATAAGTGACTCTGATGGCTTTATGGAAATCGTATGTAATGGTAGCTCTTTAGCATCCACGATAAAGGCAGGAAATTGGTTTTTACAACTTCATCGTGAAGAACAATTCATAATGCATGATAATGCATCTAAAAGAATAAAAGAAGAATGGAGAGATGCTTTGCCATTAAATCTCACGATAATAGGGAATTCAACTATTGAACTTGATATTCCTGAAGACTTTACAGGGGCAAGTGGTCAGACAGCAATTGTAACTGGAAAACTCTTGGAAGATAATAATATTCCTATACAAGATACAACTATATATTTAGTGGTACAAAATATAGGAACCTACTCACAAACAACTAATGAAGATGGAAGTTTTGCCATTACTATTGATTTACCTGAAACTGATGAGGAAGAGATAGTTGCATTATTCTTTGAATATAGTGGTAATGAAAATATAACTGAGACTTCGATAACTGATGCTATTAGAGTGATAAATGCATCCGTTGTTTTTGTATTTGATGAAAATAATGCAAAAACACTGGAATTAAATCAAACTTATACAATTAGAGGAGGCATTGCAGGAGACGAAATGCAGGAACCAACTGGAAAAATTGAAATAGATTATAGTGGAATTATACTAGGGGAAATTGTAGTAACTGGCAATCAAGTGTGGGAACTTAACGTTACGATTCCAGAAAACTCAAGTTGGGGAGAAGGAATCCTAAAAGCAACCTATTCAGGAGACAGTTTCCATCCAGCAAGCATCATTATTTCTGAAGTTATTGTTAAAGGGGAAAGTGAAATTACTCTAGAAGAAATTGAAAACCTAAGAAATCAAAATATTAAATTTGAAGGAAACCTGACTGATCACAATGGAAATCCAATTTCAGATTATACCATAAACTTGTACTTTAATGATGGTATTATCGGTTCTGCAGTAACGAATAGCGAAGGACGATACAGTTTTTCAGATAAAGATTTTTCACAGGAATTACCTGGAATACATAGTATTTCTGCAAGGTTATTGGAATCTGAGTCAATATATGGAGATATCGCAAATACAAACCTTACTTTGCTAGCAACTCCTTCTATAATTTTTGATATAGAGACAAAATGTCAAAATGATTCTGATGAAGAATGGCTTTGCAAAACAAAAAGAAATTCGAACTACGAGATAAGTGGAGTGCTGATTGATGAATTAGATGTTCCATTAAGTGGTATAACTATAACCTTCTTTAGAGATGATTTGGGGTACTTAGAACAAACCACAAACGAACTTGGCCAATTCCAATTTATTACACCGATAAATGATGAAGAAATTGAGATTGAACTAGAAATCGAAGATAATAGTATAACTGACACATTGAAAAATGAACTAATTGTAATTCCTCAACATGAAACTGTGATAACTCTGAAAGTAAATGATGCACATAGAGGGGACAATGTAACTGTAGAAGGAAGGATAATGGATAGAGATGGAGCTCCAGTTATATCTGAAAATGTCATGATTAGTATATCTGGTAACAATTATTATACTAATACAGACGCTAATGGTAATTTTGCATTAAATCATACCTTAGTTTCAAATTATGAACTTGGTGAAGATATTGCCTTCGTTATATTTAACGAAACTACTTACTACTTAGGAAATCAAACTAACTCAACTTTTGCAGTTTATGGATCAACCTACTTTGACAATACTCAAGTAGAGGGTGACTGGTTTAATCAAAAGATTGTAAGAGGTGGAGAAATTGTGGTTACGGGTATTTTAGTAGATGATTTGGGTAACAGACTAACTGGTAACATTTCTTCTACAATAGGTAGTAAATCACTAAATAATGCAAGCTTTACAAATGATACTACTTTTATTATTACTGGAAATGTACCTGAAATATACCGAAATAATCATACACTACAATTAGACTATCTGGGCGGTGAATTCCTAATGGGTACTTCATATAAAAGTCGAGAAAATATATTAGTGCCTACTATAATTAAATTTGATTTTGAACCTCCTACTGTTTTCGCAGGAGACTATGTTAATGTTTCTATATGGTTAGAAGAAGATGACCAATCTGCATTACCTGATGCGGAAATAACTGTAACCCTTAAAAAATATTTTAGTGAAGGAAAAATACAACTTGAAAAAGAAACTAAAAAATATCTTGTTACGGACTCAAACGGATTTGTAGAATTTAATTTTGTATTCCCTAAAAATGGAACTAGTGTAACTATTGAAATTGATTTTAAAGGTGGATATGTTGATGCATTCTATGATACACCCCAAGAAACCGAATTTACTGAGGCAAATATAGCTATTAGCATAACAAAAGGTGCTGAACCAATAGAACCATTTGATTTTGATAAATATATACCCTTGTTCATAGGAATACCTGCTGCATTGCTTGTTACTGGATACTACATGTATTGGACTCAAAAACATAAATATGAAGTTCGAAATCTAATAAAACAAATGCAAAAAGAACTAAACAAAGATGAGGATTATAGGCAAATTATCATCAAATCTTACCACCAGTTACTTACTATTCTAAGTCGTTATGGGTTTATTAAGACAAGAACCCAAACTGTAAGAGAATTCACTGATGTAATGACGCGTGCACTTCCAATACCTGAATACAGTGTCAAACTACTTACTTCTTTATTCGAGATTGCCCGATATAGTGGAATTAAACCAAAAGTTGTTGATGAATTCGGAATGGAAATGATAGATGGATCCTACAATATATGGTGTGTTGAAGCAATTAATAGTCTACACCAAGTTGAAATAGATTTGAATACGGGATTAAAGCAAGGAAAGGTTTCTAGATTTACAAATGTATTTGGAATGGGGGGAGATAAATGAAAGGAAAGTTTTGGAATGAATATGGTTCTAAAATAATGTCATTATTCATTGTAATAATGATGGTAACCGTTGTCTATCCTGTACTCGTTGACACTGCAAAAAACCCCTCTCAGTTGTCTGTTTATGATGATGATTGGAATGATATATCAGACTTTTCTAGCGATTTAATTGCTGAAAAACACGAAATCAAAACCATTGTTTCAAGGCCTGCAATAATGGATAAAATTACAGAAATAGAAAAAAACTCAAGTAAGCAAACTATCAATATAAATGAAACGATACTCGTTATTATTGGTATCGAAAAGAAATACAGTGAATATGACTCTATTGCAATTTATAATTTTGTTAAGGCTGGAGGCAAAGTGGTTATAGCTGCAGATTCAGGATATGCAAACTCTGCATTTTATGGCGGACAAGACATAGGTGTTCAATGGTGGCCAAATAAGGTTCAACAAGGATGTGAACCCACTTCTGACAGTGGTCTGATAGGGGGGGCTGTGGACGCCCTTGGCTATGGGAATACAAATCCCAAATGTAAACCTGCCAGGCTCTATGATGCTAACCATTGGGATGAATCAATACACCCAAAAAATAATTCAGTTGTAATAATAGATGTCCCCTACATAGAACGAATGGGCTTTGAGGGTGGTCAATTGATGATGAGTTCGCCAGCAGCTCTAAAAGTACCAAAAGGTTCAGGATCAGTAGAAAGTCTCGCTTATTCAACACAACAAGGCTTCATCGACTTTGACCAAAATGGTCAAGGAGGTACTGGAGAAAGCACACATCGCAGTTCTGAAACGTGGGGTGAAGAATGGCCTGAAACACAAGGGGTTGAAGTTGTAGCTGAGGCAAATGTGGGTGAAGGAAAAGTAATTTTAATTTCAGATACTAGCCTATTTACAAACCGTTACTACGACCAATTAAACAATAAAGAATTCATAACTAAGATGTTTGAATATCTAACTGATGGTGAAGAATATACTATTATTTTTGATGAGAGTAGACATATTCAATCTGATTTTATATCATTAGTATATGTTCAACTTTTTGGAGTTTTAGGATATATTAGTAGTAGTGAAACATTAGGTGTTCTCTTTCTTGGAGTAATAATTTTAGGCTTACAAGTAGTTATGATGCGTGTTGAAAATCCTTCGCCTTGGAGACATTTATTCAATATCTATGAAGGTAGATTATCTAGGTTTAGAGTACCTCACGCACATTATACACACCCTGAAACTATAAAAGAAGTTTTTATAGACAAAGTAAGAATTGATAATGGTTTTACAAGAGAAGAATTCGAAATGTTGGCACCTTCAAAAGTAGAAGAACTATTGAAGGATCCAATATTAATTAGATTCATTATAAATAATGAAAAAAATATGACCTTAAGTGAGGTCGAGGAAGCAATCAAAAGGTGGAAAAAATGAGCCCGTTGTTTGGAAGTAATAAAAAAGAAGAAAAAAAGCCAGAAGAAGCAGTAGCTGAGACTGAAGTGCAAAATGATGGAGTTCAAACTTACGTCATGGACCCTTCATTACAAGAAACACATGACTTAATTCAAGAAGTACTAGGTGAAGTTGAACAAGTGGTTATGGGTAAAAGACCCATACTAGACCTATGTGCTGTAGGAATTTTAGCCGGAGGAAATACACTTTTCGAAGATAATCCAGGCCTAGCAAAAACTTTGTTATCTAACACTTTTGCACAGGCTTTAGGAATAAATTTCAAGCGTGTTCAGTTTACTCCCGATTTACTTCCTGCAGATATAACTGGAATTTATATCTGGAATCAAAAAGATCAAAAATTTCAATTCAGAAAAGGACCCCTTTTCTGTAATTTATTATTAGCTGATGAAATTAATCGTGCCCCTCCAAAGACACAAGCTGCTTTGCTTGAAGCAATGCAAGAACATCAAGTCACTATTGAAGGCGATACGCATAAGCTTCCACAACCTTTTGTAACATTAGCTACACAAAATCCAATAGAATCTGAAGGAACTTATCCACTACCTGATGCTCAGCTCGATCGTTTTATGATGAAATTATCTGTTGGATATCCTGGAAGACCTATTGAAAGGGCAATTCTTGTTAAAAGAAAACAAAGAGGAAAAGATGCCCATGAAGTAAAGGCAATTACATCTCCAGAGAAACTTAGAGAGATGCAGGAAAGTCTTGAGAAAGTGCAAATTGATAATGCAATCATAGAATATATCGTAGAAATAATCAACAGAACAAGAGAAGATCCACGTGTTAAGGTAGGGTCCTCTCCAAGAGGTGCGCAAGCTCTATTCAAGTTATCAAGAGCACTAGCTGTTCTAAATGGAAGAGATTATGTTCTTCCAGATGATATAAAAACACTAAGTATATACACATTGAGGCATAGAATAATCTTAAAACCTGAACCAAGAATAAAAGGAGTAAAAACCGAAGAAATTATATCTCAAATTCTAGAAGAGGTAGAAGTACCCACTACACAAGGGCAATTAGAAGACTGAATGTGGAGTAAGAAAGCTGCAGCAGTAGCAGGAGGTGCTCTATTCCTAACTTTAGCAGGACTTATCCGCTTGAATTATTTGTTCATAAGTGCAGGGATGGTCATGCTAACTTTTGTTGTGCTATCTAGCTTTCTTGATGTTTGGATGCCAAACGTCAAAATAAGAAGAGAAACATCTTCTGATAATATATTTGAAGATGGTGATATGAATGTTCGATTCATAGTTAAAAATAAGGGATTAGGGATAGGTTTTGTAGAAATTTATGATCAGCTTCCTCCTCAAGCAAGAATTACTAAAGGATCAAATTACACCTTACTTTACATGAAACCTTGGCAAGAAGTCTCTTTTGAATATTCTCTGAAATTACCACTGAGAGGACATTACCACTTAGGTCCTGTCAAACTTAGAGTAAAAGATGCCTTTGACTTATTTTATAATGAAAAATTTGAAGAATCGCTACACAGTTTTTCTGTTTTTCCACAGATTGAAGTTCTTGAAGAACAAATAATTAAATCAAGAGTACCAAAATTACTTTCTGGCGCAATGCCTCTGAATGTTATAGGTGCTGGAACTGAATTTTATTCACTCCGTGAATTTGTCCCTGGCGATTCATTACGTAGTGTAAATTGGAAAGCTCTAGCTAAAAAAGGAAAAATGATGGTTAATGAAACTGTCAGAGAAGATGTTATGGATGTTATTCTTCTTGTAGATGCTAGAGAGGTTTCAGCAGTAGGTGGTGGAAAAGATACGCCATTAGAAATGTCATGTAGAGCTGCAGCTACGTATGCTAAACAACTTTTAGATGAAAGAAATAACGTGGCTTTAATGATATACGGTGATTCAGTAGAACGAGTTGATTTAGATCGTGGAGAACATCATCTTTTCAAGATACTTACTGCATTGTCAAGCGCAAAACCACAAGGAAATCTAAAATTAGAAATAGTTCTGAAAGACTTACTACCCTATATTCCAAGTGGATCGCCATTGATACTATTTAGTTCATTGGATGATGATCACACCATTGCAGAAGCATTCACAAACACAATCAGTAGAGGATACACAATTACGACAGTATCACCCTCTAGTTTGGACTTTGAAGAAAAGATGAAAAGAATACCTGCTCAACCATTACTAATAGCTAGAATTGAAAGAGACAACCTTATCTCAGAAATTAGAAGTTTTGGAATGCAAGTAGGAGATTGGAAATCTGACGAAGCTGTCAATACTGCTTTACAAGGAGGATAAATGGAAGAAATTGAAGTTAAAAAATCAAGAATGCCTAACATAAAGGATGTTTTTAATTATAAAGACTTTTTTGGAGAGTATCCTCTTATCTTTTTAATTAAAATAATATCAAGTGTTGCTCTAGTATACGTTATAACTGAATTTTATAATTATCATAATCCATTAGATTCACTTGTCACAAAATATGTAAAAAAACCCTTGCCAGGATTTAATCCCAACACTGAAGTATTTGTTTTATGGGGATTTATTGCTGGTTTTGTACTATACCTTTTTACACTTTTAAAAGGGAAATATAAATTTTTTACATTAATATTAACAATAATCCTATTTGGACATTACCTTTCCGATCCTGCATTGGATTGGAAGATTGGTGAACATGTAATTCCTTCAAAAGTTGATGACGAAAAATGGACTTGGAAACCTATAAAAATTTTATATGATGACAAAAAAGAAAGTGAAAAACGAATTGATGATACTATTATAAGGGGCTCAAATATAATTTTTGGTTTAGTCCCATTTTTAGGTGGATATGGAATATGGAAAAGAAAGGGGTGGGCTATTGCTGCATCAGTAGGATTAGCAATAATTATCGGTTTTTTGTATACTCCTAATTCTTGCTTAGAAAATTTTGATGTGAGCTTTTGTGGCTATGAAACTGAAACTAAAGAAAAAACATGGGAAGAATATCTTGCAGGAGGTATTTTTATCGGTTTGGGATTGATTATTTACATAGAATTATCATATGCTGCAATTAAATACGAAAATTATGCTGAACAATTCAAACCCGCTGGGTTAGATGCATCATTACTGACAGCCGCCCAAAAGAAAGGCGTATCAAGAACTCTTATGTCATTATTCATTAGCTATTTAATTAATCTAGGAATTATGCTTGTTATTACCTTTGCAGTAGCTGAAATTGTTATAAATATTAATGATTACCTTTCGCAAAGTAATGGCAGAATACAAGATTCAATTGAGTTGAACGGCCCATATGGTATTGTTTTTACCTCATTGATTTTCTTTATGTTTTTAGGATTTATTCGAATGTTTATAGGTGCAGACTATCAAACTAAAGAAAATTAATTTATTTGAATAGGTACATTTTCTTGAGGAAGAATTAGTTCATAATCTTTCAAATCTTCTTCAAAAGCTTCTCTATTATCTCCATGATAAAGTATAACTTTTTCAGGGTTGCATTTATCTATAAAATCAACTATTTGGCTGTGTCCTGCATGTCCACTCAAATCAAAAGATTTAGATTGACATTGGAGATCAAAACTAGGCGAATTTGGATCCCTCTCTAAACGCAGTTTTCCAGTTTCCTTCAAAAGATGACCATTAGTACCTGGTACCTGATAGCCCGTTAGGAAAACTGCAGATGAAGTGTCATTCCTTAATTTAGACAAATAATGCAGTACTGGCCCTCCATTTAACATCCCTGAAGTTGTTACAATTACATCTCCATTCATAGCTGCTGATCTCTGACGGCCATATCTTACAAAATTAGTACTTTTAAATGCTTTATTCATAGCCTTAAAATCTCTAATAGAACCAGGATGCTTTTGAAGAATCCTTGCTATATCTCTTCCCATACCATCCAACCAAACTTCAAACCCTAAATCACGTACAAGCATCAACAATTCTTGAGAACGGCCAAGACCAAAAGATGGTAAGACAACTTTACCTCCTGAATTAACTACATCTTCTATTGAATCAAGTAATTCAGATTCAACTTCTTTTCGGGGTGGGTGCTCACGGCCACCATATGTAGACTCTATTGCTAAAGTCTTACAGGGTTTAGGTTTAACGGCTCTAGTCAATTGTGTATCTACAGTATGGATATCTCCTGTAAAAATAAATTCTTGTTGTGGAAAATCGAACATTACAGCTCCCGGAATATGGCCTGCATTATGAACTCCAAATTCAAAACCACCTCTATACTCAACTTTGCCTGGCGTTGTAGTACGTAAATTACGGTTCAAATCTCCAATCGCTGTTGGATGAAAAGGGCGTGGATAATTTTCTATTTCGGAAACACGCAGCGTGTCTTGGGCCATACGCTCAGCTAATTCTCCCGTAACTGGCGTACAAACTACTGGCGTACCTCTGCTTGCCACATCGGGCACCAATCCACAATGATCTAAATGAGCATGTGTTAACAACAAAGCATCAACGTCTGGTGCTGGCAGCGGATGCTTAGGTGGATCATCCGGTTGTAAACCATAATCCAAAAGTAAACGACCCTCATTGCCTTCAAGGACTGCGCCAACTCTACCTACTTCTGAAGCTCCTCCTAAATAAGTTAAAGAAACTGTCATTCAATACCTTAATTCCAATCATCCCAATCATCATCAGATTGGTTTTCTGTAGGGAGGGCAGAATAAGCCAAACCACCTGAATCTTCAACCTCTTCATCATCATATTCCCAGTCATCTTCTTCTCTGCGAGAGTATGTAGCAAAACCAACTGCTAGAATTAAACCTAAAAATGCAAAAATATACCACATATCTGAAAAAGTCGTAACTAATTTATCTGTAAATCCTTGTTCCACTTCTACAACAAAACTCTTCTGTTGTACCTGATTAGACAACTCACTCAAAATAGAAATCTGAATAATTTCTTTATCCCCATCTCTGGCTTCATCATCAACTGTGATTTGTATTGGTATTGTTATTGAACGGCCTGCTGAAACTGGCTGTATTTGCCCTTCTAGGAAAAGTACCCTCCAACCAGAAGGAACGGATGGAGCTGTTAGAGTGAAAGTATCATCTCCGTTTGCCTTATTTTCTATATTTAATTGAAAAATATAGCTATCGCCTGGCCCCATGACATGCTTAAATTTCAAAGAAGAAGCATCAAAACCCTCTGTCAGTTTAAGGAAAACATCTATAGGTTGCCGACCTACAAGATTGGAATCAGTCAAAGCCGTAGAAACTGCCTTGAAAGAATAACCTTCTTCACTATAGGAGGCCTGGCTACCTACTGTAATAAGTAAATCTAAAGCCTCAGATTCACCACCGGCTAAACTTATTTCGGTTACAGAAGCCCCGGTTTCATCTTTAAAATTATGTGACCAGCCTGAGGGTAAATCCTCAACATCTAAAAGAATTGTATGATCCTCATCAACAGAAGACTCAATAAGCATATCTATATTGAAGGATTCACCTGCTTGTTTGTTTACAAAAATACCAGATGAACCTTGAGGTGTAACACTCAAAACTAATCCAAAAGTTCGTGTCAAAGAAAGTACAGCTGTATCACTTTTTGTTGTGTTGCCTTGTGAAATACCAATCAATTGAATATTAGCAGTTTCAGCTTCACCTCCTTGTGCCGGTTTAACCCATACGGTAACATTAACAACATTGTAATTATCTCCTTGACGAGGAATGCCCTCAACAATTATAGAACCATCATACAAATCACCATACTCAAACCTAACCTCCCAATCAGGAGGGACGCCCTGTGCGATTAATTGTGCTGAATCTGTATCTTGACCTTGATTAGCTATACTCAAAGAATATTGATTCCACTCACCTGCAACTCCTTTACTACTAAGCGTTGAAACTGCTTGGCCAGATTCAGGATCATCAAAATAAAGAGATAATTCATACTCAGCACCTACTGAAGTCTTGGTTTCTAAATCAAAATTAACGGGCGTTACCGAATTCTGAGATTGGCCTGTAAAAACGACAACTGTATTCTTACCGACCATATCTGTAGAATCTGATGCTGATATTGTAAAAGTAACAACTTGCTCGTCTCCAGGCCCTAAAGAATTACTAGTCCAAGTTTCTGGACTAACAACCCAATTATCTGAGGTCTCACTAGGTTCAACAGTAAATGTATCCATTTCATCTCCTGAATTCAAGACAAAAATTTGATATTCAACATCACCACCAACAGCAACACTCTGCTGTGATTCGGGAGTTGATAGATAAACGCCATAGGCATCCATTTGAACTGATTTATCTAATGAAAATTCATGACCTTGTTGATCTATTGCTGCTATCCTAATTGTGTATATTCCTTTTCCCTTATGATTGCCTGTTGGTTCAGTCGGGTCATTATAATTCCAAACAATATCCTCAAAAAGATTAGTTCCACTATTTTGGTCAGGTTCATCAACTTCTTTTTCGCCAACAAAAAGTTCATTATCATCTGAATCAAAAATAGAAACTTGGAAGCGTGTGATATCATAAGTTCCAAATGCATTAAGAGCTTCACCAGAAACAAACATTTTTGACAAATCTGAGGGTAAATTAGGATTAAAATTAGTCGTCTCTAGTTTATCCTCTGCATCTGAAGTTTCTAAATTATAAGATTCGGTTGTAACTTCAATATCAGTTACTGGATTTGTAGAAGTTATAAGCCTAGACGGTGAATCTCCACTTTTCCCAGTATCAAGTTCTAAATTTACTGCATTTGTTCCATCATTTTCTAGCTCGAGAACTATGTAATGATCCATATTAAAAGTATATTCAGGACCATAGTCTTCCTCCCATGGAATGTCGACGTGGACTTCATTAGAAGACTGCAAAGCTGTTGGGATATTTATGTCTCCTGAAGCAAGTAATTCTCCATTTGTCATTGTTGTACCATCTCTAACAAAAATATTTAGATGAGCTGAATTCCAATCTGCAGAATTCGCATACAAATATATGTGAAAACCAATATCACTACGATAAGACTTGGCCAATAAATCATCTTGAAGACTATAATTTAAAGCGAAAAAAATATTTCCCCCAGGTTGAATAGTAACTTCCTCCGAATCTCCATGCCCACCTGTTTCCTTAGTATGTAACTTCCCTATTCCATTTTGGCTATAAAGGTAAAGTGATACATCTTGTTCTTGCCCTGAAACTTCTTCAGCTGCAACTGGAGTCCAAAAAAACATAACTCCAAGAAGCGCTAAAGACAAAATCACAGATAGGAGACGGTCTCGGTTCACATTGGATTGAGCAATAAAAGGTCATAAATAGGTATCCCTTCACAGAAAACGGTCAAAATATAACGTAAAAGAGACTATTTGACTATCTTTTCCCATTTCCTAACAATGCCTTCTAAATCTCTAATAAATTCAAATAATCGTGTTCTAGTATGCTGTGGTATATTTGTATCATTTATCTGCTCTTCTAAGACTGAAATTGTAGAATATATTCTTAGATCTAAATCATCTTTCTTATTCATCAAGTATGTCTCTAATCCTGTAACTACATTAGAACGGACATTTCTTGGAACTGAAGAATCTTCTGCAATGGAAACCAGTATATCCTGCGACAAATCAGATATCATATCTTCAACCATAAATTATACTCCTGCAATAATGCTTGGTGGCCTCGCATTTAGAGGGTGTGTATAAGAGTTAGGTTAAATTCCCTTCGGAATCAATCACCTTATCCCTTATACGACTACTACTTATGTATTTACCATCAACTGATTTAATCATTGGTACTACTACAATTTTTAATTCCGATTTACCACCTTTAATGCGAATTTTATTTATTTTTTCAGCTGTATTTCTTGTTTCTTCCGAAACAATTATAGCTCCAAAATCTTCATCGATTACTGAAGGGCCCCAATCATTTTTCAAAGGAACAATCTCAAATTTTTCAAGAAAACCTAAATTAGACAACAAATTTTCCAAATTTTGTTTACGTATGATGTAGGGATTGAGATTATCTGCATTGCGGCCCCTACTTGCTCTCTCATCCGTTGTCAATCCAATAAGGACTCTCTTGCCCTCATTTGCAGCTCTCGTTAGTAATGCCTCATGGCCTACATGCAAGATGTCAAAAGTTCCACCCATGCACACTCTACTTACTTGTTCCAAACAAGTCAACTATAATATAACCCTTTAACCAATTTGTGCTGTAATATGGATTTAGAAAGTGATTTTCGGCCTTTCCTAGCTCTAGGTGTTATATGTTTAATACTATCAACAATCTCAATCATAGGGGGAATCGAAATGGCAGGAGATTGGATGTATACTATGTATCCTATCTTTATTCTTTTTGCGATTGCAGGTTTTTCTATAAGCTGGATTCGATGGAAAAATATTGATGAAAAAAGTTAATAAACTATCAGACATGATTTGAATTGGAATAATATGAAAAGGTTACTCATTATTGCACTCGTTTTTCTATTGCCGACAGCCTTTGCTGAAATATCGCACTCACCTAAGGAATTAAGCGAGGGTGAAGAATTTACAGCATGGATTGATACTGATGGAGATGTGAAATCAATCACATTTTATGTTTGTACACTAAAGGACCCTTACACTTGCTACAAACCTGAAACTATGGATAGAAATGACAGTGTAAATAATCGATTTCAATTTACTTATAAAGTAAAGAATAATGATTATCCAGGATACAAATACGAATTAGAAAAAGATGATAATAGTACTGAAAAAATCCCTGCAAGTGAATATAGCTATTATGAAGGATTAGAAGTAGAAAAAATGGGAGATTCATACTATTTCAAGGTCGACATAAAAACAAGTGAAACTGATGAAAACTCAAGCCTCCCTGCACCAACTTTCATCTCCGTTTTAATTTTAATTACTACGTTAGCACTTGCTGGTCGAAGATGAATATTGGTGAAATCCTAATTTATCTAAATCCATTACTAATCCTATCGGCAATTTATTTTGGATACGGCAATATTAACAAAAAAAATACAAATAATGAACGTAATTTTAATTCTCTGGCGTATCTAATACTAGGAAATCACACTCTTTTATTAATATTACTTGCTTACTATTTTTTAACAACCAATCTGAAATTCGAGTATGTCTCTGATTACTCATCAAAAGATCTATCAATTGGTTACAAATTAGCTGGTGTTTGGGCTGGAAGAGACGGGACTTTATTGATATGGACGTGGGCTACATCATTTACATTAGTTCTTGAAAGATTTTTCCATAAAACAAAAGAAAAGCAAAGAGAACTCACCTCCCTGGTTGGAATGATTTTACTGTTGGCACTATGTATAATCCAGCTTTACATAAATCCATTTGAATTAAATGAAACCACGCCAAATGAAGGAAATGGCCTGAACCCGCTTTTGCTTTCACCTTACATGATAATTCATCCACCTATTGTTTTTGTATCTTATGGAATGATCGTATTACTCTATGCCTCTGCAATCTCCTTTCTTATCACTGAAGATAAATCCTGGAATGATACAATCAAAAGATGGGGGAGAGGATCATGGATTGGTATGAGTCTTGCATTAATCATTGGTGGCTATTGGGCATATGTAACTCTTGGCTGGGGTGGCTATTGGGCATGGGATCCTGTTGAAACGTCAGGATTGCTTCCTTGGTTTGCAATGACCACATTACTTCATACTTCAATAATGTCCCGTAGAAAGAAAGATTATCGTATACTAGGGCCATTATTATCCATGCTAACTTTTGTTCTAATTCTTTTAGAGTCATTCGTTACAAGAGGGGGGATATGGTCATCTGTACACTCATTCATAGTAGAAGATAATGGAGGAACCTGGAGCCGATTAAATTATGTTCTTGAAAATGATGTTTCTGTCAGAGGCTTTTTCATATTAATGATTTTGACATTAGTAACAACTATCCTAATTATTGGGGATAAATACAGGAAAAGAAAATTTAAGGAAGAAACTATCCAATATGATAGTATAGAAAAAATCTTTAGCGAAGACAATACTTTTTTTGCTGCAATTTACACCCAATTACTAATTCTCACTGTAACTCTTGTTTTACTTCTGGTAAGAGCAAATGGATATTTATCTCCAGAAATTTTTGAAGTTCGACTTGCACCATTTGTAGTAATATTAGCTGCAATTTTCACAACACATACACTAAAACCATTTATGGATATACAAAAAATTATGATAATTGTTGGTCTGAGTACGTTTTTCAGTATAACTTATGCTTACATGTCTGAAGGAAGAAGCTGGATGGTGGGAGCCATGGTACCTTGGGCTTTTGTTTGTAGTTACTCAATCTTTAGATATATGTGGAAATATCGAACTAAAAAACTCCTACCTATGCTCAGAACTTGGGGGCCATATACTGCACACTTGGGAATAATGTTGATTCTAATCGGATATTGTCTTTCGTATGGGTTGGGGACCGAAAATAGTATAACTCTACAAGAAGGGGAACGGAAACTGGCTGGTGATTTTATCCTGGAGCTAGAGGAAGTTACAATGAACTCTGGACCTGATATGATGGCTTGCGTCCCAAAGTGTACTGCTTTCATCATATTAGTAGAAAACGACGATAACGTGCTAATTGATGACCAAATCACAAAACAGACGGATGCTGGACAGGAAACCACACAAATTTATCTCAAACACCAAATTCATCGGGACTTGTATATTACACTAAATAAAGTTACACAAGATGTTGATGGTGAACAAAGTGCCACAATTACTGTAAGAGAAATACCTGGTATAATTCTAGTTTGGATTGGTTCATTTCTAACTATTTTAGGAATGATTATGACTATGTTTACTGAATGGAAACCAGGTCAGAAATGGTTAAAAAATATCAGTAAAAAAGTGCCAGACCACTGATGTTGTCGTCCTGGCGGATTGTCAGACACCACATTCCTTCTCAACCCCGCGACCCACTCGAGCGTCGGAAGTCCACGGTGAGGCTGCTCCCTTCCGGGCCTGACCCGGTTTCCATGATGAAGATTCGAAATCCACCCTCCGGTAAATCTCTGCAATCACCTGCAACCCCGAGGGACAGGATATCTCAGTTAAAATGCGGATTAGACAGCCCACTGGGTGCGCCGCCACCAGTTGTCGCCCCC
>Ga0208639_1000308_pt1 | contig 39018 bp, 40 predicted proteins | sample ETNtaG_33_FD_185772 | JGI IMG/M metagenome (GOLD analysis project Ga0208639, IMG submission 185772) | Marine microbial and viral communities from oxygen minimum zone, Eastern Pacific Ocean - ETNP201310SV76 (SPAdes) (version 2) | ecosystem: Environmental > Aquatic > Marine > Oceanic ...
TCAATTCCGTTTATATTATTTTTCTCATCATTTGTAGCCTTAGGCTTTGCAATTCCAAGCTTGATGAATAAATCTAAAACAATGTCATCACAGATTCCTTTTGGTCCTTATCTCGTCTTGGGCTGTGTATTATATTTAGTGTTAATTGAACAAATAATAAAATATTTGAATTAATGAAAAAATTTTTATCAATAATAACAATTTTTATCATCTTAATTTGTGTATTGATTGAATTTATTGGAGATAGAATAGTTAAAAGTATTTTAGAGGACAATATCTCAACTTCATTGAATAGAGATGTATCAATTGAAAAATTAAATATAGATTATCTTAATGGACAAGCTGATGCTAAAGGGATTAGCTTGTTAAATAAAAATTTTGAAGAACATTTGGTTAGGATTGAGTCAATAAAAGTAGACTTAGATACATTTTCAATATTTTCAAATGATGTGATCATTAATAATGTTTTATTAGATAATATTAGTGTCAATTATTATTTTAATTTTTCAACCCAAATTATTTCAGATAATGTAAAATCATTGAAACGAGAACTCAAAAAAAAAGGTTCGGCCTCTAGTTCAAATAAATATTTTAATATAAAAAAATTGAAAGCAAAAAATATTTCTTTATCTGCTAAGTCTCCAGATTTAAATTTTGAAAAAACAATTACCTTGAATGATATGAGCTTTCAAAATATTGGCAATACAAGTCAAAGTAAAAACTATAAAGATGTGCTTAATCAAGTCTTTAATGATACTGTTGATTTGGTAAAAGAAAAAATATTAAGTGGAAATATTTTAGATAAGCTAGAAAATTTTAATCCAGAAGAAATAGAAAATAAAGTAAAAGATAAATTAAAAAATAAACTTAAAAAATTAATCAAATAAGTGAAAACTTTTTTATTTATAAATATAATAATAACAGCTTTAAATATATTTATTTTAGCTTATGCATATTCTTTAAAATTTTTCCCGCTTAAGTGGCGAAAAAAAGTAAAACAAGATACTTTAGTTGGTCTGGCAATAATATTTTTTACTATGCTTACTATGTTTGCTTGGATAATTTATTTTTATATAAAATTATTTTAAAAACTACTATCTCTCCAGCCACCTTTATTAGTTATGATTTCTCCTGGAATTGATAAGATTGAAAACAAGGTGCTCGAATCTGATGAAGGTCCGGCAACGTTGGCATATAATTTATCTCCAAAAATAACAAGTTCTGATAATATACCTTTTCTAACAAATCCACATGCATTGGCATTGGGATTATCTATTGCTAAACCAGCATCGTCTGTTGGTGTTAGACTTAATTGTAGTTTACCAGAAGTATTAGTTCCACACTCATCGTCTGCTGCACAAATAAACGCATTTCCTTGATCACATTTGTTACTATTTGGAGGCGGTTGGTAAATTGGGAAATAAACTTGTCCTCCAAATAAAGTTGGAGGCGCTGATGCTTTTCTATAAGTTCTTGGACTAGTAAAATTACCGCCATCTTTTTCTAAATGTGCAACCCAGGAATTAGCACCGGCTGGTAGAGGACAATTATTACCAGTATTATTTCCTGAGGTATCAATACAAACTGCAGCATCATCAATGTTAGCAGCATCGTTTGCTCCTTGATTTGCTAATTTTAAAAACTCTCCATCAATTACCATTGGAACAGCTCCCGGAACAGCTACTGCTTTTGGTATTTTAACATTATTCAAATGATTAAAATATGGATAATGTACATCTTGCACTCCATATAAAATATTATCTATTGTATTTGCTCTTCCACCAAGGTCGGTAAAGTTTCCTGTAGAACCAAACAACCAAAAACCACCATCACTTAATCCTAAACCTGCATCCATTGAAAAGTACGAGTATCTTCCGTTATCTTCACTAGCTTTTATGCTAAATAAAGTTGTTTGATCATAAAGTTCTGTTACTCCATCTTGTAATTTGCCCCCAACGTATCCTTTTGTATTGTTGGATAAATTTATTTTTGTAATTTTACCTTCAAGATCATTAATATAAACTAGAGCTCCTCTCCAAGGAATATCTGGTGCAGTATCAGGGGTAATAACAATTGGAGATGCTGGAATTGAATTTGAAATATCACTTCCATTTGGAGTTGGTATTAGGGTTGGACCCGAAGTAATTCCATTAGGCGATGTATCCACTATAGTAATAGGTCCACCGTTAACATCTGCTCCAAATATCCTTCCAGGTTTACCAACCTCATGACCCTCAAGATCAACTAAATATATCGCTGAGCCAGCACACGCATCATTTTTAGCCATACCAGCACCCATTACAGCAACATATCTATCATCTTCAACTCTGCCGTTTGAACTTATTGGCATTCTAATTATTTTTGGAGTCGACCAAGTTTCACCTAACTGAGAGTAATCATATTCTGGCTCTAAACCAGAGCCACCTATACATGCTGCTATGTTAATTTGATTTGTTCCCGTTGGTGCAAGGGCTGATTGATTGGCATTAAAAGTTTTAACATTATCAAATGTTACTCTCAACATAGGTCCATTGCCATCATCTTTCATTACTGCTTCTTGAATTATGATTGGTTGTGCAATTCCATTAACAAGTTCTGTTGCACCTAAAACACCTTCTGGGATCACAGTATCCATAGGATATTCTAATTGAATATCTGGAAAATGAAAAACTCTACCCTGATAACAAGAATTTGTTCCATTGTCTTTAAAGTCAGTTGATGTAACACATGGTGCAATAGCATTCTGCTGAGTAACTGTGGTATCACTTATTGCTTCATCTGCAGTTCTAGCTGCTTCAAAATTATCTGCAGCCATCGATCCTTCTTGTGAATTGAGCAAAGATCCAGAACCTGAGTTATATTGTTTTTCAGTTATCACACCATCAACATCCGCAATTAATACCTTTTGATTTATTCTATCATTATAAATCGAAAACATATGAATTGGACCTTTAGCTCCATCTGCACCCGGCTCCGTAACATCTAACACCGAAAAACCTGAACCTCCTCTTCCATAAGGTACAAACATTAATGTACGCCAAGTTTTTGAGCCTTCTAGTATTAAATCTTGATTATACCCGTATATATGTACGTCGTGAACAACTGGAGATCCATCAACACCAAATATTGCATTAGTTCCTCCAGTTGCAATTCTATTTCCAGCTGAATCTGTTGTAACATTAACCCGACCATCATAATCTTTATTTATAATTTGAGGTAATTTTGAACCAATAAATGGTGGAATAAAACCCCATTGTTCTTCACCTGTTTTAGCATTTATGGCATGCAACATTCCACTATTAGAACCTGCGTAAATTACATTTTCTCTGTTAGCGTATTTTGACATAAAAGCTTGATAATTATTAGTCGCTCTATAATAAGCTTCTTCATTAGTATCTGTGAAAGCAATATTTGCTTCTGGAACTCCAACTTCTATAAGTTGAGAATGGTATATATCTCCCATAACATGATCTCTAACTTCTGTTACTTTGCATTCTCCACCATAATTAAAGTAATCATTACCTTTCATAAAGTTAATTAAACCCTTAACTTCATCGCCCAACGTTGTATCAGCACCAACAGTGTCACAATCTGATGTACTATGGTGATAATCTTGAACTGCATATCCCAATTGATCAAACATTAGACCTAGGGCACTGGAATTTGAAGCATTAAAATTATCCCAATTTTTTTTATATGAATCTCCTGGAGACCATGCAGTCCAAATTCTTCTACTATCATTAGTATGATCACTTCCTGAGCTCGACTGACTTCTTATCTTGGTTGCAGCATTCCAATTACCGTGTGCATTTCCAGGTACAGTGTCATGTTCAACACAATCATTGGTAGTATCAGCATCGCTATCGTTACATGTTTGATCTACTTTCATTTTTTTTCTTAATATAGTTCCTCGCCATTCACCATATTGTTCGTAAGCAAATTGTGCTTGATATAATGATCCACCCTGTTGAATAGTGGCTGTAATAGATGGAGCAGTAAATGCAAGTTTATCTGCAATAATTTGTCTAATCTTAGTAGTTAATTCTGTTTTTAAATCTGTTGGTGTGGCAGCTTCTATCGCTCTTTCACAATCATCATCATTATTACATTCATCTTCAGTTGTTCCTGCAGGCAAGTCACTTGAACCTATTCTTGCAAGTTCTTGAAATCTAAGTAAAGGTGTGCCAGTAATTCCTCCACCATAAGCTACATAAAGAGATTTAACTCCTATTTTTCTCAATCTTTCCATTCTAGCTGCCGTTTCACCTCCAGCACCTAGAACTCCAGTATTACTCATAGCACCATCTCCAATCACGATAACGTAATTCAATTGACATGTAGACTGTGGGTCTAAAATTGATCCTCCTCCGTTTAAATCCATAAAGTAATCTTCGGCTATTTGTGAAAATGCATGTGAATCTGTTCCCCATTCCAGCCCTAATGGGTTTAAAGTACTCATAACTAAACCGGCTCCTCTTGGACTTACTCCAACATTTAAGCAAGAGTTACTATCACATTGTGTGCTTGTTCCATTTGGATGAGTTGCCGTTGACCAACCTTGATAATATGTACAATCATTATTATGATGGCAATACACTCCACCTCTAGAGTCGTTTCTACCACCAGCCTCGCCAGCATTCCAGTGGCCAAAACCAAAATACGCTCCTGTTGTAAGTGTAGTGTCGTTAACTATAGCATCTATTGCTTGTTTAACTCCGTCCCATCTCCTTATTCTTGGACCTCCCATCTGTTGAAGCCAAGTCGTATTTCTTCTTGCAGCTGTAAAAAGATCTTCATCAAACTCATCTACATAACCTGCTTTTGATGAAGTTAGAATTCTATCGCTTGTTACACTAAGACCCCAAGGTTCCCAAAAAGCTATTTTATCAGCGTCTAATGCATTAGCTGATCCTGAATTTATAGCAATTGATGATGTCCCTCTTCCAACACTTGTAACAACCGTACAAGTGGTATCAGTTAATTCTAATTTTTGTACTGCATGATTAGCACGTGATGAGATATAAACAATATTGCTATCATCAGGTGAGACCGCTACACCAGTTGCAAACATGACTTGTGATGTCAAAGTTGGACTGTTAACAGCTGTACATCTTCTTGCTTCAGCTCCAAATGCAAAACCTGAACCAGGTACTGCTGTTAGAGTATGACCTACTAAATCACCGTTGGGAGATTCGGTAAGATAAACCATTGTTCCTTCATTATTAACACTTATTCTATGGTGGTTAGGTTTACTTAAAATATGACCCCTGACATTAAATAATGCCCTTTCGCATACCAAAGTTTCAAGATTACAAGATTTAAAACTAGCCCTTCTTCCACGTCCCCAGCCTGTCATAAAAATATAAGGAGTTCCGCCAATAGTTTTAACATCGAAATCCGCATTCATGTAGCCCGGTTCCTCTATAACAAACAAACATCTTGTAAGATCTTCTGAAAATCCAAAAACACGGTTCTGTGTTCTTCTTTCTCTACTATTTACAATAATTACATTTTCGTTAGTAAATGCTGTTCCAACACCACCAGTTGAACTCAAACCTGCGATATATTTTACGTTTGCAACTCTTCTCACTCTTTCATTTGCAAAACCAGTAGTGGGTACATCTGAACCAGTACAGCCAGCAGCTGGAACTCTTGTTAGCCCTAAACCAGCTGGTTCTGGACCAAAGTTAGTATCTCTTGTTCCATCTGCTAAATATCTTATTAACCCCCAATTGTTTCTTCTAGTATTTTGTCCAATCAAAATTCTACCTTGTGCATCATAAGTAACACCTGTAGAAGGACTAACCCCTTGACCACCGATCCACGTTCTCATACTTATAGAGCTGTCTACTAAAAATAAAATATTTGCTGCTACATCACCGGTCCCGGCTCCTGGTGGTACTGGTTTAGCATTTGCATGACTGTTTAAAATTAATGCAAATATAAAAATAAATTTAAAATATTTAAACATAACTTATCCCATCATATCAATTATTTCGTCAGATGAAGTATAGTCCATCATTTCCGAATTAGTAATTTCAAAAAATTCAAATATTTCTCCTCTCATATCTGTTTTGCTATATACCATTATCAAACTTCCAATGCTTAAATTTTTATATCCAGTCCAATTATCACTCTTAACTTCCTCACCTGGATCACCAATTTTATTTTTTACAAATTCATAAATTTCATTCTTAATCTCAGAATCGGATGAAATTACATTTATGCCAACAACTTTAGAATCGTAGACTAAAACTTCTAAATCTGCATTTTCTAAACTAGAACCTTCGCAGTAGTCTATTGCATTGGTACTATATCTTACTGTTTTTTTTCCAAATATTTCGGCATTATAGTTTCTCAAAAAATCCAAGGTATTTTCAGCAGTAGTGATTGGAGTTCCTATTGATACTGTTAACAAAGAACATGCATAGGATTGGCTGGTAAAAAATAAAAAAAACAATAATGATATGAGTATTTTTTTCACATCAAATTTATAAAGACAGAATAATATGATTTCAATATTTACCTGCTCATTTTAAGCTTTTTAATCAAAAATTAATGTGAAAGAATCACTATAGTTTCTAGAGGAACTAATATTTCAGGGTTATTCACATTGCCCATCATTCCACATCCATAGATTCTATAAGCACTTCCTTGTCTCTGAGTAGCTCCAGATGTTTTTTTTAAGCTGATACCAGTTCCTTTATAAGTAGCTGTGCCTGAGTTAACCGAAAAAAATTCGTATCTAAATCTTTGAAGTTTTTCTTCTTCAGCTCTAATTGCGGCAGCTGTATCAACTGTTGGATTAAGCGGAAAAGTTGAATCTGTAAAAATAGGTTGGATTAAATCATAAAAATTTTGATTTTCAACTTGTTCAATTACTCTAAAATCAGCAGCTCTAGTTAAATTTCTAAAACTTTTATAACAAGGTGTTTGATTGGGTGCTGGATCAGTCAACTCTTGGTTACGCGGAATAAATCTACCGTCAGTATCTCTAACTCCACTAGCAGTGTTTATTGGACCCAGCATCTTATCTAATAAACTTTTCTCTCCTTGCATTAAAGCAGTTTCAGCAACATAAAAAGTCTGTTGGTACTCATCACTACTGTTATTGCCTTGATGATCCGAAGAAGCAATAACAATTAAAGCGCCACCCATTAAAGACATGGCAAGCAACAAAACTAAAGATAAAACTAAAGCAAATCCTTTTTGTTTATTTCTTATCATTAAAATGCCTCACCTCCAATATTTCTTGTATGAACTGATACAATTACTGAGTCTCTTAAATATCTATCGGGATTAGATACGTCTCTGCCAGATAATCCAGTAGTTATTCTTGCAATCCCTTCTCTAAAAAAATGATTTTTTGATCTAAAGGTGAGTCTTACATCAACTCCACGAATGTCATATAATTTATCTCTCATATTACTAAGTTCTGGTGCAGGAAAATTCCCAGATGCATTTTTGATTACTATTCCATTTTCATCGAAAGGTATAAATTCCATATCTTCTATATGATCCCTGACTAGCACTGGAGCACTGGTGCATTCAGGACAGGTTTCAACCCAACTTCCTGAGGTTGGAAAATTACAATCAGTTAAACTTGCTCTTTCTTGTTTCCAGCTTGAAATTTTTTTGTAAACTCCGTATCTAATAATCGTGCCTTCAGAACCATCTGGGCGTATAATTTTATCAGTGCCAGTTTGATCAGCAAAATATGTAATTTTATATTTCTTAAATGGTTGCAGCAAATGATTTTGATTAAAATCCTCATAAACAATTTGAATTTGGTCACAACAAATTTCTCCAGCCCCACCTGTAGTTGTTGATCCTGTTCCTTGAACATTTCTTCTAATCACAACAGGGTTGTGACTATCTGCTGTAATGTTAAATCCATTATCAAAAACTAAATAACTTACTTTTGGCAAAGTCAATCCGGGAGCAGTACAGCTGGCTGTAGTATCATCTGCAAATTTTTCAATTTCATATGTACCTGCATAGTATTTAAAACCTGCCATACGAATATCTCTCATCAACATTGAAACTAAATCTCTGCTAGATTTACTAATTTTAGCTTTCTCAGATACTCTAGAATAAGATTTGTTTACCACATTGTATGAAGTGTACATTGCTGCCATCATGATAGTTGTGATTACAATTCCAATTAACACTTCAATTAATGTCAGTCCAATTATGTATTTTGAGTTTTTCTTGCTCATTATTTTAATACGTAATCTGTTTGAAAATATAAATATTTTCTTTTTTTTCCATCATTTAAATTCATTTGAATTCTACCTATGTACATTAGATCATCTAATACGTATGGGACGTCCACTCCATCCACTTGTCTTTCGTTTGTACTTACCAATATTCCGGGCTCGGAACTCCACTGACTACCAAGTTTAAATACTCTAAAATTTCGTCTTTCATTAGTTCCTTTACAATTTAAATAATTTTTATTATTCAATAAAGCTTCCCATTTTCTTTGCTTCATCAAAGGACCATCAATTTCATCATTACCATAGATATTACCTACATTACCTGTATTACCTGTATTTAAAGAGGTAGTCCCTGCTGCTGGGTTATCACAAAAATTTGGATTAAACTCATTTTGAAAAAGATAATCAGAAAAATTTATTGCAGATCCAGTAACTATATTTTTATGTCCTATAACATCTTCAGCTATCATATTTGTTAAATAATTTGCTTTTGTTCTTTCTCCTGATGTGTAAATAGATTGTACAGAATAATTGGTCATTTGTAGTATTGCCACAAAACCAATTCCAACAATTGCCGTTGACATTAAGGCTTCTAAAAGTGATAACCCTGAAATTTTTTTATTCATACTTATTTTCATTTAATAAATCCATTCTCCGCCCATATAAGTTTTTTCTTTTGTCACTGGATCCATCGCATAGTTATTTTTAAATTTACTCACTGAAAAATTTCCAAATCTTCCCCAATGGACTCTTCTTAAGTAATTAACTTCACTTGAGGGAAACACGTCTGCTGGAACATCGCTATCATCATATAATACATCACAAAAATTTGCATCTGAAGTTCTTCTACAAATATAAATAAATTCGTAAGGAATGCTTGAGCTGTCTTTTGCTAGTGATTCAGATCCTTCATAAAACTTTCCATTTCTTGCAAAACAAACTGCTCCATTTCCATCTGGTTCGATAAAATTTGTTGTTACCTTTTCAAGAGTAATTGAATAAACTGCATTCTTGATCTCTTCACTAGTCTCACCTGGTAGTAAAGCGTTAGGATCAGTTCCAACAGGTAAATCTGTATCCCAATAATTATTTGCAAAAAAATCACATCTACTTAAAGTATCAGTGTTCCAATTATCATTACCATCATTAATTTTTGTTGCAAGAGTCTGCATGGTCATACCCTTAGAAGCAACAGTTAAACCGAATTCAGTATTATCAAAACGTACCTGAACGTAACCAAAAGTTCCTCTTTCCGTTAGATTAATAGCATTTTTCATTAATGATTGAATCTTTTCTATGGCTTGTCGAACTTGTCTTTCTTTATTCCATGAGGAAAAATTTGGGTAAGCAACAGCTGAAATAACTCCTACTATTGCTAATACAACTAATAACTCTAGGATATTAAATCCCTTATTATTATTCTTTTCCTGCTGCTGCATCTATTTTTCCAGCCTTCACTAATTCTTCTAATGATTTTGTCATTGTAATCATTCCATCTTTGACAGCTGTTTGCATGATGCTAGGGATTTGATGAATTTTTGCTTCACGAATTAAGTTTTGTATTGGAGCTGTACACTTCATCACTTCAAAAGCACCACAACGGCCTTGACCATCTTTAGTTTTAAGAAGTCTTTGAGTTACTACCATTTTTAAAGATGTTGAAATCTGAGCTCTAATTTGTGCCTGTTGTTCAGGTGGGAATACATCAATAATTCTGTTTATCGTATTAGGTGCACCACTAGTGTGTAATGTTCCAAAAACTAAGTGTCCTGTTTCAGCAGCAGTTAATGCAAGTGAAACTGTTTCTAAATCTCTCATCTCTCCAACTAAAATTACATCTGGATCTTCTCGAAGAGCAGCTTTCAATGCACTTGCAAAAGTTTCTGTTTGTTTGCCAACTTCTCTATGAGATACGATGCTCTTTGCATCTTTATGAATAAACTCTACTGGATCTTCAACCGTAATAATATTTGCCGTTCTGGTCTTATTGATTTCATTTACAATGGCCGCAAGTGTTGTCGACTTTCCAGATCCCGTTGGACCCGTTACTAAAACAAGACCTTTGTGCATGTCTATGATATCATAAAGAACTTGCGGGAGATCAAACTGTCCCATTTCTGGAATAACACTTTCAACTCTTCTTAATACTGCAGCAGGTCCATTTATAGTTTTATAAAAATTTGCTCTAAATCTTAAACCACTTAAAGTAACAGAGGAGTCTAATTCGTGAGTATCATTAAATCTTTTCGATTCTACCTCATTACAATTAGTAGAAATAAGATCCATGAGATCTTGTGCCTTCACCATTACATCTGGTACTTTAATAATTTCACCTGTTTGTCTGTAAGCTAACGGCGAACCACTTCTGATATGAAAGTCTGAGATTTTTTTATTATTTTTTGCTAATTCTTCTAATTTTTCAAACATTACAAATATTTATCTATAAACACAAAAAAAACAATAATTACTTAAAAGAAAACAACTCATTGTGTGCTCAAAATGATGATTAAAGAATACTTAAAATGTCCCTGAAACTTCTAAGTTTGCTCCATAATCAGGTATTTTGCTCATCAAGCTATAATTTGAACTAAATTTAACATCAAGTTTAAAATTGTAAATTTTAATGCTAAAAATATAGTTAGGAATATTATTTTAACTATTTTCATGGAAAATGATTTCGTAAAATTTCATAAGTTTTCTTTATTTTAAAACTATTTTTAAACATTTTTAACAATGATTCAACTCTGAGTATATAAGTTCAAATTGAGTTTTAAAAAAATTAATTTTAGACACATAATTTATTTTCAGTTAACTTTCTAAAAAATTTAATTCTTATGAGCAAAGAAAACTTGATTAATAACGCAAATAGAACCTATATCAAAAGTTGGAGACTCTATGACGAGAAAAATCCTAAAGAGGATGGTGATCAGTTGAAAACTGTTATTGGTATATGTTTTATGATTATAACTTTAAGTTGCGTTGGGGCTGTTTCAATTTTCTATTAAAAAACTTTCCAGTCTGTAGGAAATGTTACATAATTTACCTGGATACAACGTCTTTCTTTAATAATTTTTTTCTTTTCCATACCGTGCCAAGTATTTGGACCACTGGTAAAAAAATAACCATAATTATTTTTGTAAGGAACCGTTTTAACTTTTTCTAATTTTTCATTATATAAATCAGTACCTAAATCTTCAGATTCATTTGTTTTATTAACAAAAATTAACCCTGACATTAATTTTTCTTTAATATCACAGTGAGGTTTTAACCAAAATCCTTCTCGATCACATATAACCTCAACTCTTACATATGAATTGCTCAAATCTTTATTTATCATTTTTGAAATTGTTTCGTATGTTTCTTTTGATTGAAGTTCGTTAATAAATTTTACTAAATTTGGAAATTGTGATGCATTTTCTTTAGTTATAAAACATCTAAATTTTATTGCTTTACCACCAGATGCAATTCCTTCTCTAAATTCTGCTGCGCCATCATCAATTGCTCTAGTTCCATCATAGTTTAAATTATGTTTACTAACGTCTGGGATATCTGCTTTAATAATTTCTTCAATTACTTCCTCGCTTAAAGCATTTTTATATTCCCAATGGTCAAAAGGAATCTCATGTTTCTTTGCTTGTTTTAAAATTGAATTAAGAAAAGTCATAATTTTTTAATTGCTCTTTTATATAACTTGATATTTTATCAGTTTCATTAAGTTTTTCATAATTCCATTCTTCTACTGAATTTTCTAAATCTTTGATGATATTTAACGATTTAAATAATTCAAAAAATTTTCTAAATCTTTTATTGTTCTTAATTGCCGACATTTGAGCTACATAAATTGGTTTTCCTGTCATTGCAGCCTCAGAAATCATTGATGTTGAGTCACATGTTACAACAATATGGTCTGCTAATTTTAATGATGAAAGATAAGCCTTTTTATCAACATTGGTAATAATAATCTGATTTTGACCAAAATAATTTCCTGCTTTATTAATTACATTTTGAGGAGTTCTCATTGAAGGAATAAAAATTAATTGGTAGCCTTTATTAATAAAATTATCTTTAATTTTTAAAAATATTTCATCTATAGTTTTGTCATTATAATCATAATATTTATTAGGTCCCCCGACAATCAAAGTGACTAATTTCTCTTTATTTATTTGAGATTTTAAATAATTTTCATTTTCACTTAATTCGCTGTTTCTTAAATAGTGAATTGCTCCCTTGGTTGTTAAAACATTTTTTCCTTTTAAACCATCATGTTCTGGCGCTACTATAAAGTCAAAATTATCCAATGAAACTTTTGGATCTTGAATGTGTATATTCACGATTTTATTTTTAAATTTTTGTTTTAAATAAATTGAAGGAATTACGCTTTTTCTTCCACAAGAAATGACAATATCAAAATTGTTTTCAATATTATTTTTAAAAACAAATTTTTGTATTGGAGTAATTTTTGGTGGAATCATCTCCCAAAAATTATTCAGTTCAATTTTCTCGTGTATAAAATCTAAGTCTAATGATTTAGCAAGTCCTTCTACTTGACTTATCATTCCATGCATTCCTTCAGTTAATAATATGCCTTTTAATTTAGTCATTAATCACTATATAGCTTTGATATGAGTCAAAATCCAACTAAACACACAAAGGTGTTAATAATTGGATCTGGTCCTGCCGGATACACCGCAGCAGTTTATGCTGCAAGAGCAATGTTAAATCCAATATTAATTTATGGAATTGAACCTGGTGGACAATTAACAACAACTACTGATGTTGAAAACTATCCTGGTTTTTCTGACGTTATTCAAGGACCTTGGTTAATGGATCAAATGAAAGATCAGGCAAAAGCTGTTGGAACAGAAATGATTGAAGATCATATTGGATCTGTCAATTTAAAGTCCACACCTTTTGAAGCTGTAGGTGATAGTGGTCAAAAATATACCGCTGATAGCATTATAATTTCTACAGGCGCTCAAGCAAGATGGTTAAATTTAAAGTCAGAGCAAGAATTTAGAGGCTTTGGAGTTTCCGCATGTGCGACTTGTGATGGATTCTTTTTTAAAAATAAAGAAGTTGCTGTTGTGGGTGGTGGTAATGCAGCTGTTGAAGAAGCAATGTTTCTTACAAAATTTGCATCAAAAGTAAAATTAATTCATAGACGAAATAGTTTAAGGGCTGAAAAAATGCTTCAAAAAAAACTAATGGAAAATAAAAAAATTGAAATAATATGGGATTCTGTTGTTGAGGATGTTGTTGGAGATAAAGAGCCTAAGAGTCTTAAAGGAATTAAAATTAAAAATTTAAAAACTAATAAAGTAGATGAAGTAAAATTAGATGGATTATTCATTGCAATTGGTCATGATCCGGCAACTCAGCTATTTAAAGATCAATTAAATATGGATAAAGAAGGTTATCTAATTACCAAACCTGACTCTACAGAAACAAATATTCCAGGTGTTTATGCTGCTGGAGATGTTAAAGATAAAACATTTAGACAAGCTGTAACCGCTGCAGGAATGGGTTGTATGGCTGCACTTGAGGCTGAAAAATTTTTATCTCAATAAACTAAGATAAACTCTCACAAAAAGACTTAATTCTCTCCATCGCTTTTTTCAAATTTTCCATTGAGGTAGCATAAGAAATTCTAAAATAACCATTCAATCCAAAAGCTGAACCCTGTACTACAGCAACATTTGCTTTTTCAAGTAACTTTTGAACAAAGTCTGAATCTGTTTTTAGTTTAGTTTTCTTATTTAATAATCCTTTACAGCTTGGAAATACATAAAAAGCACCATTGGGTGTTAGACATCTAATTCCTTTAATATTATTTAAACGGTTAACCACAAAATCTCTCCTTTCTTTAAATGCATCAGATCTTTCTTGAATAAAATCTTGTGATCCATTTAAAGCCTCAACAGCCGCAGCTTGACTCACTGAAGATGGATTTGAAGTAGATTGAGATTGAATTTTTCCAATAGCTTTAATGATATCTTTTGGGCCAGCCGCATAACCTATTCTCCAACCAGTCATTGCATAAGATTTACTAACTCCATTCATTGTAAGAGTTCTATCTTTAAGTTTTGATATTTGAGCGATAGTGAAAAAGTTAAAATTATCATATTTTATATGTTCATAGATATCATCACTTAAAATATGGATTTTTTTATTTTTAATTAAAATTTTTGCTAAACTTTCTATTTCATCTTTAGTATACCCTGCCCCAGTTGGATTCGATGGAGAGTTTAAAATTAACCATTTTGTTTTTTTTGAAATAGCTTTTTTAAGTTTTTTTGCTGTAAGTTTAAAACCATCTTTTTCATCACATTTAACGATTTTTGGTTTTCCTCCAGCTAATAAAACCATGTCTGGGTATGACACCCAAAAAGGTGCGGGGATAATTACTTCATCTCCTTTATTTAATGTTGCCATAAAAGCATTATAAAGAACTTGCTTTCCACCTGTGCCAACAGTTATTTGATCTAAGCTAAAATCTAAATTATTTTCTCTTTTAAATTTTTCAACAATTGCTTTTTTTAAAGCAGGTGTTCCATCAACAGCAGTATATTTTGTATCTCCATCTTTAATTGCTTGGATCGCTGCATCTTTTATATTATCTGGAGTATCAAAATCTGGCTCTCCTGCACCAAGACCAATTACGTCTTTACCAGCTGCTCTTAATTCTCTGGCCTTTTGAGTAACAGCAATCGTCGGTGATGGTTTAATTCTTTTTAAACTGTCTGATATTATGCTCATTGAAATATAAATTAATTCTACTACTTTCTTTAATATATGGAAAATACTTATCAAGATTTAATTACAGATATTCAGAGTAAAAATCCAAAAATCAGGGGAAAACTCGAAGGTGGTAAAAAATTTAAAATTAAATCTGATTTTAAACCTGCAGGTGATCAACCCAGAGCTATTAAAAAGTTAATTGATGGAGCAAACAAAGATGAATTTAATCAGGTATTACTTGGAGTAACTGGATCTGGAAAAACTTTTACAATGGCAAAAGTTATTGAAGCGACCAATAGACCAGCTTTAATTTTAGCTCCTAACAAAACTTTAGCTGCTCAACTTTATGGCGAGATGAAAACATTTTTTCCAGATAATGCTGTTGAATATTTTGTGTCTTACTATGACTATTACACTCCTGAAGCATATGTTCCTAGATCGGATACTTATATAGAAAAAGAAGCATCAATTAATGAACAAATAGATCGTATGAGACACTCTGCAACAAGATCTCTCTTAGAAAGAGATGATGTACTTATCGTTGCCAGTGTATCTTGTATTTATGGTTTAGGTTCAGTTGAAGCGTATAGTAAAATGACTTTAACTCTCCAAAATAATTGTGATTACAATAGGGAACAAATAATTAAATCTTTAGTAGCTCTACAATATAAACGTAATGACCAAAATTTTTATAGAGGTACATTTAGGGCTCGAGGAGAATATTTAGAAATTTTTCCATCTCATCTAGAAGATAGAGCTTGGAGATTAAGTTTATTTGGAGATAAACTTGAAAAGATTGAGGAATTTGATCCACTTACAGGAGATCAGGTAAGAGAATTAAGTTTAGTCAAAATATATGCCAATAGTCACTATATTACTCCAAAACCAACTATTGAACAGGCGGTAATAAACATAAGAAAAGAATTAGAATTAACCTTAAAAAAACATAGAGCTGAAAACAAATTACTTGAAGCACAAAGATTAGAAGAAAGAACTAAATTTGATCTTGAAATGATTGAGGCAACTGGTTCTTGTGCGGGAATTGAAAATTATTCACGATTTTTATCTGGAAGAAAACCTGGTGAACCACCTCCTACTCTTTTCGAATACTTTCCAGACAATACCTTAATATTTGTTGATGAATGTCATGTAACAGTTCCACAACTTAATGGAATGTTTAAAGGTGATAGATCTAGAAAAAGTACTTTAGCGGAATATGGTTTTAGACTTCCTTCTTGTATGGACAATAGACCATTAAAGTTTGAAGAATGGAACTTAATGAGAACTCAAACTGTATTTGTTTCTGCTACTCCTGGACCTTGGGAACTACAACAAACTAAAGGAAAGTTTATAGACCAAGTCATTAGACCAACTGGATTGATTGATCCACCAGTTGAAATTAGACCTGCAAAAAATCAAGTAGATGATCTAATGCATGAATGCAAAAAAGTAGTTGAAAATAATCATAGAGTTTTAGTTACAACGTTAACAAAAAAAATGGCTGAAGATCTAACAGAATATCTTCACGAAAATGGTGTTAAAGTTAGATACCTTCATTCAGATATAGATACTTTAGAGAGAATTGAAATCATGAGAGATTTGAGAATGGGAGTTTTTGATGTGCTTGTTGGTATTAATTTATTAAGAGAGGGATTAGATATTCCCGAATGTGCTTTAGTTGGAATATTAGATGCTGATAAAGAAGGTTTTTTAAGGTCAGAAACATCTTTAATTCAAACTATCGGAAGAGCTGCAAGAAATATTGATGGAAAAGTAATTTTATACGCTGATAAAGAAACTAAAAGCATCAAAAAAGCAATTCAAGAAACTGAAAGAAGAAGAACAATTCAGTTAGAGTATAACAAGAAACATAAAATTGATGCAAAATCTGTCAAAAAAGAAATTAATGATATTTTAGAGAGTGTTTATGAAAAGGACTATGTAAAAATTAGTGAAGGCTCTAATGTTGGTGAAAATTTAAAGAAACACTTAAAATCACTTGATAAAAAGATGAAGGAAGCAGCCTCTAACCTTGAATTTGAGGAAGCAGCTAAAATAAGAGATGAAATTAGAAAATTAGAAAGTACTGAATTAGAAATTACATTAAATCCAAAAATAAGACAGTATGATGTAAAAAATAAACTTTATCCAAAAGGTAGATCGACTATGGGTATGCCTGGAACTAAAGCTACAAAAAAAAGAGATAAAAAATGGAAGCAAAGAAAATAATTATTACCGGTGGAGCAACCAGGATAGGAGCTGCTATTGCTAAAAAATTATCTGGTTCAAATAAAGAAATTGTTATCCATTTTAATAGATCAAAAATAAAAGCAGAGAACTTAAAAAAAAAACTACAAAACTATGGTACCAAAGTTTATTTAGTTAAAGGTGATTTAAGTAAAGAGAAAGATATTAATAAAATTATAAAATTTGCAAAATCAAAATTGAAATATTTTGATTGTCTAATTAATAACGCCTCATTATTTGAAAATGACAAACTAGAAAATTTTAAAACTGATAGTTGGGAAAAACATATATCTACAAACTTAAGGGCTCCTGCTCTTTTGTCTAAAGAATTTTCAAAGAATATAAAAGGGGGAAACAATAATATTATCAACTTAATTGATCAAAGAGTATTTAAGCTCACACCATATTTTTTTTCTTATACAATTAGTAAAACTGGTCTTTATACTCTAACTAAAACTAGTGCCATTAGTTTAGCTCCAAATATTAGAGTAAATGGAATTGCTCCAGGTCCAACAATAAAAAATAAAAGACAATCGGAAAAACACTTTAAAAAACAATATTTAGCAACTCCTCTTAAAAAACAAGTTGATGTAGAAGAAATTTGTAATGCTGTTGACTTCTTTATTAAAAACAGATCTATTACGGGTCAAGTTTTGGCTATTGATAGTGGTCAAAGCTTAAACTGGCAAACACCAGACATTTTAGGCAAAGAATGAAAAAAAATAATCTTAAAATTGTAAAAATTGATAAAGAAAAAAACTTATTCAATTATGAAAAAAAAATTCTTATCAATGAATTAATTTTAGATTTAAAACTTGGTTATTATGATTTTGAAAAAGAAAATCCACAAAAAGTAAAATTTAGCCTTGAAATTGACTATGAAGATAAAAAACCTACCAATGATAAAGATATTAAATCCATCGTTAATTATGGAACAATTGTTAAGTTAATTATTAAACTGGTTAAGAAAAAACATTATAATTTTTTAGAAACTTTAGCTGAAGCTGTTTTTGATGAACTATTTAAAGATAAAAGAATTGGTAAAATAATGCTTAAAATTGAAAAATTAGAAATTTTAAAAGAATGTTCATCTGTTGGTATTCAAATTACCAAAAAAAGAAGTCATGATAAGTTCTGATATTGGAAAAAAAGTAATCAAAAAAGAACTCCCTCTAATTCCAAAACTGCCAGGCGTTTATAGAATGCTTAATGATAAAAATGAAATTCTTTATGTGGGTAAGGCAAAAAATTTACCCAATAGACTTAAAAGTTATATAGCCGAAAAAAATCATGTTATTAGAACTGAAAGAATGTTGTCTCAAACAAAAAAACTAGAGATAACAACAACTTCAAATGAAAGTGAGGCATTGCTTCTTGAAGCTAACTTAATTAAAAAGCATAAACCTAAATTTAATATTCTTTTAAGAGACGACAAGTCTTTCCCATTTATTTTCATCGGTAATAAAGATAAGTGGCCACAAATAAAAAGGTATCGAGGGAAAAAAGATAAAGAAGGATTTTATTTTGGTCCTTTTGCATCTGCAGGATCTGCTAACTGGACAATTAAAATGATTCAAAAAATTTTTCACTTAAGAGTTTGTGATGATACTGTTTTTAAAAATAGGGAACGTCCGTGTATTTTATATGAAATTAAAAGATGTTCAGGACCTTGTGTTGGCTATATCAAAAAAGAAGAGTATAAAAAAACTGTTAATGATGCGATTGAATTTGTATCTGGTAAATCAAGAAAAATACAAAAAAGCCTTTCAGATCAAATGGAAAAAGCTAGCGAAGATTTAGATTTTGAAAAAGCTGTAATTTTGAGAGATAGAATTAAATCATTAAATATTATTCAATCATCACAAAGAATTAATGAGGCAAATTTAATTGAAGCAGATGTTATTGCTGGATACAAAGAATCTGGAAAAACCTGTATTCAAGTATTTTTTTATAGATCTAAACAGAATTGGGGTAATCAATCATTTTTTCCAAAACATGATCCAGATGAAAAATTAAGCAACATATTAAATTCATTTGTTTCTCAATTTTATGAAAATAAAAGTGTGCCCTCTTCAATAATATTATCAGAACAAATTGAGGAAAAAGTTTTAATTGAAAAAACACTCTCTCAAAAAGAAAAAAAGCAGATTAATATTTCTGTTGCAAAAAAAGGATCAAAATTAAAAGTAATTAACAATGCAATTAAAAACGCTAAAGATAGTTTAAATAGAAAACTTTATGAAAGCCAAAATAATAGAGAACTATTTGATGCTGTCGCTAAAAAATTTAATCTTGAAACTAATATAAATCTTATTGAAGTTTATGATAATAGTCACATTCAAGGAACAAATAGTGTTGGCGCATTAATTACTTATGGCGATGAAGGTTTTATCAAAAAGAGATATCGAAAATTCAATATTAAAGTTCAAAAAAATAAACAAGACGATTATGGAATGATGCGAGAAATTTTAAACAGAAGATTTAAAAGAGCTGTTCAAGAAAAAGACAACTATCTTACGTTTCCAGACCTTGTTCTAGTTGATGGTGGAAAAGGACAATATTCAGTTGCTAGAGAAGCTTTAAATGAACTAGGACTTCACGATATACCCATACTTGCAATCGCTAAGGGTAAGTTCAGAAATAGTGGAAACGAGACATTTTTTCATAATGGAAAAGAATTTAAGTTTGCCAAAAATGATCCCACCCTATTCTTCCTTCAAAGAATCAGGGATGAATCTCATCGATTTGCAATTAGCGCTCATAGAGCTAAAAGAAAAAAAGGAATTAGTAAATCTTTATTAGATCAAATCGAAGGTATCGGCTCAATTAGAAAAAGAGCTTTATTAAACCATTTTGGCTCTGCAAGAGCAGTTGAGTCAGCAAGTCTAGATGAAATAAAATCAGTTGAAGGTGTTGAGGTAAAAGTTGCAAAAAAGATATATAATTTTTTTCACGAATAAAAAAAAATATGCTTAAAAAAATACCAAATATATTAACTGTAGGTAGAATTTTAATTGTTCCTTTTTTTGTACTAGCCTTTTACTTGCCGGGCTTTTATGGAGATCTAACAGCTTTAATATTATTTATTGTTGCTTCCTTTACAGATTTTTTAGATGGAATGCTAGCTCGACTACTTGGTGAAGAGTCAAAGCTTGGTGAACTATTAGATCCAATTGCTGACAAGATTATTGTGGCAACAGCACTTATTCTTTTAGTTATGGATGGTACTATTCGTCACTATGAAGTCATTGCAGCAATAATCATCCTCACAAGAGAAATTTTAATTTCTGGCTTAAGAGAATTTTTAGCAAAAGGAAAAATTAAACTTCCTGTTTCAAATCTTGCAAAATTAAAAACTGTTTTGCAAATGATATCTATAGCTCTTTTGCTATCTGGAGAAACTGGCAATAAGATTATAAATTTCCAAGATTATAATGCTCAAACTATAGGCATTATCCTATTATGGCTTTCTGCAGCGTTAACGCTTTTTACTGGTTATGAATATATGCGTAAAGGAATTGATCACGCAATTTCTGAGGATAACAAAGACTAAGCCGCTTTTTTCTTTTTTACTAGTGCCAGATAACTTTCGTTTAAATCAATTATCATTTCACAAACTTTAAACTGATTTTCAGCAATACAAGACACCGGGGTTACCTCTGCTGCTGTACCTGTTAAAAAGCATCCCTCGAAATTTGAAAGTTCAGATGGATTGATTTTTCTTTCGTGAACTTTGATATTTTTTGATTGTGCAATTCCAATTACGGTTCTTCTTGTGATTCCATCTAAAAATGAATCAGGAATCGGGGTATGTAAATCTCCATTTTTATCTTTAAAAAAAATATTTGCACCAGTTGCTTCAGCAACATTTCCTTCATGATCTAACATAAGTGAATCTGTGTAGCCTTGCTTTTCTGCCTCATGTTTTGAAAGTGTACAAATCATATAAAGTCCAGATGCTTTTGTATCCCAAGGGATTGTGTTGGGTGCGGGTCTTCGCCAGTTAGAGATATTCAATTTTATTCCCTCTACTTTTAACTTTGGATCAAAGTAAGAACCCCATTCCCATGTTGCAATGGCTACATGAATTTTTGTTTGCTGTGCAGAGATAGCCATCATTTCACTTCCTCTCCAAACAACTGGTCTAACATATCCATTTTCTACTTTTTGAGTTGCAATTATTTTTTTTGATGCAACATTTATTTCATCTTCACTATAAGGAATTTCAATACCCATCCTTTTTGCTGAATGAAATAATCTAGAAGTGTGTTCTTCTAATTTGAAAATAAAACCATCATAGACACGTTCACCCTCAAAAACACAGCTAGCATAATGTAATCCGTGGCTCAAAACATGAACTTTAACATCTGACCAATCTACTAATTTGCCATTGTACCATATTTTGCCTGATCTCTTATCGTAGGGTATCATGTTATGAAATATAAAATTCTTACTGAAAAATATCTTTGTATCTATAATATGTCAATATAACTTACCTATAATGAAACAACTTTTATATCTAAAAGATGATCAATTAAAAGATTTAATCGAGAAGCTATTTATAAGTTATAGAGAAACATTCTCAGATTCTAAAAAAATTCTAAATAAATACAGAATTGGTTTAGCACATCAAAAAGTTATACATTTAATATCAATGTATGAAGGTATTTCTATCTCTGAATTACTGAAAAGACTAAAAGTTACCAAACAAAGCTTAAATAGAGTGCTTAAAGATTTAATTAAATTAGAGGTGGTTATTTTTAAAAAAGATGATCAAGACACTAGAATTAAACATATTTTTCTTAACGAAAAAGGAAGAAAACTATTTAATGAAATTTTTGAAATACAAAAAAAAAGAATTCATAATGCATTATTAAATTCTAGCTCTGAAGAAGTTATTAATTTTGACAATGTATTGAATAAGATAATAAATGGATAATTTTATTGCACATATATTAGTTGTTGATGATGATGATGGTATTAGATCACTAGTAAAAAAATACTTAAATGAAAATAATTATTTAGTTACTACGGCTAATAGTGCAGAAGACGCTACTAAAAAAGTCAAAATTATACAATTTGATTTAATTATTTTAGATATAATGATGCCTGGAAAAAGTGGATTAGAATTTATTCAAGAAAATCAAAAGAAATTAGAAACACCCATAATTTTATTAACAGCCAAAGGTGAAACCAGTGAAAGAGTTGAGGGGTTAGAAATTGGTGCTGATGATTATCTAGCAAAGCCCTTTGAACCAAAAGAGCTTATATTAAGAATTAAAAATATAATTAAAAAGACAAAAAAAAATGATCAAAAAAGAATTATAAAATTTGAAAATATTAAAATTGATTTAAATAAACTGTTAATTCTTAAGAATGATATTGAATATAAAATAAATAATACAGAAAAAAAAATATTAGAAAAAATGATTAATAATCCTGGTAAAACATTCACTCGAGAAGATATAGGAATGTTAATTGAATTGGATAAAGAAAGATCAATAGATGTGATTATTACAAGATTGAGAAAGAAAATAGAAATTGATCCTAAAAATCCAAAATTTTTACAAACAATCAGAGGTACTGGATATGTTCTATGGATTGAATAAATTTATTAAAAATATTCTTCCAAAAAGATTATTTTACCGAGCCTTATTAATTGTTGCTGTTCCAGTAATAGTTTTACAGTTAGTAATAACAGTTGTTTTTTTTGATAGTCTTTGGATTAAAACAAACAAAGGGATGACAAAAGCTCTCGTAAATGAAATCAAAACGTTTATTGAAGTTTATACAGATGAAATTTATGACAAGAATGTAATAACTAATCTTTTTTCTATCTACCAAGATTTGAATATTGAATATATTGAAGATAATAGTTTTAACTACGATCATGATGAAAGATGGTTTAGTCCAATAGATAGAACTTTAAGAAGAGAACTTAAATCAAGATTTGGAACAGATAAATTTTGGTTTGATACAACCAGATATAAAGAATTAATTGACTTAAGAATTAAATATCAATCTGGATATTTTAAATTTTTAATTCCTAAAGATAGGGTCACTAGTTCATCTGCACGAATATTTGCATTATGGATTACAGTCCCAGCTATAATAATGATTTTTATTTCATTAATTTTTTTAAAAAACCAAACAAGACCAATCACAAATCTTGCTAAAGCAGCAGAAAAATTCGGTAGAGGTGAAGAAATAGAAGAATTTAAACCGTCAGGAGCTGCAGAAATAAGACAGGCTGGTTATGAATTTGACAGAATGAGAAAAAGAATTGTTAGACATTTAAATCAGCGTTCAGAAATGTTGTCAGGAATTAGCCATGATTTAAGAACACCTCTAACAAGAATGAAACTACAAATTGCTTTCATTAAAGATCAAGAATTAGCTAAAAAGTTATCTGAAGACATAAATGAAATGGAAAAAATGTTAAATGAATATCTTCAATTCACCAGTTCATCATATTTAGAAAAAGATGAACAATTCAATATTAGTGATCTAATCAATGAAATAATAGAAAAGTATAATAATAAAAATATTTCAACTAACATTGCACCTAGATTATATATTAGTGGTAGAAAAAATTTAATTAGAAGATGTATTAACAATTTGTTAGATAATTCAATCAAATATGCTGACAAAGTTAAGATTGAAATTAATAAAAATAATAACAATTTATTTATTAATATTGAAGATAATGGCCCTGGTATACCGGAACAAGAATATGATAATGTTTTTAAACCATTTTATAAAATTGATAAAGGTAGAGCTGATTCAAAATCTAGTGTTGGACTAGGATTGTCTATAGCATCAGATATTATAAGATCGCATGGAGGAAATATTAAATTAGAAAAATCTTCAATGAATGGTTTGGGAGTTAAGATTTTCTTACCTTTTTAATTTTTCTTTTTTTTAAAGTTTGTAATTGATCAATTTTTTTTTCTAGATTTTCGACTCTTTTAGAAAGAATTTCGAATTCATCTTTGCTTGTTAGTTTCATTTTAAAAACTATCTCATCTCTTTTTGATTTTAAAATAGTCATTAACTCATTTGCTATATCTTTAGATGATACTAAACCTTTTTCAAATAACTTGGCCAATTTATCAATAACAAACTTTGAATTTTTCATATATTTGTATAATAACTTATTATAATTATAACCTATAATTATAATTAAAAATGTTCATTAATAATTTTGACCCAGTTGCAATTCAATTTTTTTCAATAGAAATAAGGTGGTATTCTCTAGCTTATATTGTTGGTATTTTATTAGGTTGGATTTTAAGTAAAAAAATTTTTATTTCTGACGCTAAATTAAATGAAAAATTTGATGATTATATAACTTATCTAATTTTAGGTTTAATTATTGGAGGAAGACTAGGCTATGTATTGTTTTATAATTTTAATTTTTACTTAAATAATTTATTTGATATTTTTAAAATTTGGCAAGGTGGCATGTCATTTCATGGGGGTCTTATAGGAATAATTATTGTAAGTATTTGGTTTGCAAGAAAAAATAATCACAACCCATTTAAATACTTAGATATTGTTTCTTATGTTGCACCAATAGGTATCTTTTTTGGAAGAATAGCAAACTTTATAAATTCTGAATTATATGGAATAGAGGCAAATATCCCCTGGGCAGTAAAATTTGTACACGTAGATAATTTGTATAGACATCCTTCTCAATTATATGAGGCGCTTTTTGAAGGAATAGTATTATTTTTAATTCTATTATATTTTAAAAATAAAAGTTTTGTAAAAACTCCAGGATTTGTTTCTGGTATATTTTTAATCTTTTATTCAATCTTCAGATTTTTTATTGAATTTTTTAGAGTACCTGATGAACAGTTGGGTTATTTGTTGTTTAATTTAACAATGGGGCAAATTATAAGTTTCTTTTCTTTAATAATTGGATGTTATTTAACTATCATAAAATATGAAGTCAAAAAAGATACTCAATCTACCTTTAGATAAATTTATAAATTTATCTCTTTATAATAAAAAATTTGGATACTACATGAAAAAAAACCCTTTTGGCAAAGAGGGTGATTTTATAACTGCTCCAAATATTTCAAGACTTTTTTCTGAAATGATTGCAATTTGGATTTTAAGTTTTTGGCAAAGTTTAGGATCTCCAAAAAAATTTAATTTAATTGAACTTGGTGCGGGAAATGGTGAAATGATGAAAGTGCTTATAGAGAGTTTTCAAAATTTTCCAATTTTTTTAAAATCTTGTAATTTTATTATTCATGAGAAAAGTCCCTCTTTAATTAAAGTTCAAAAAAAAAAATTGTATAAAAGCAATATAACTTGGCTTCCTGAAATAAAAAGATTAAAAAAAATTCCAACTATATTTATCGCGAATGAATTCTTTGACTCTCTTGCAATTAAACAGTTTCTTAAAAAAGAAAATTTATGGTTTGAAAAATTTGTTAGTTTAAAAAATAAGAACAAAGCTTTTTTTATTGAAAAAAAATTTAATATGAAAAATTTTGAAAAAAGAATAAATTTTAAAATATCCAAAAATCAAAATTTTATAGAATATTCTGAAATTGGTATTAATTATTTAAAAAAAATTACAAAAATAATTAAAAAAAATTCAGGTGGAATTTTAGTAATAGACTATGGTTATTCTGAAAAAAAAATGAAAAATACCCTTCAGGCAATATCTAAACACAGATTTTCTAACATATTAGAAAATATTGGTAATTCAGATATTACCCATAATATAAATTTTAATATTTTTCAAAAAATTATAAAACAGTTGAGTGGTTTAAATAGTAATTTAACAACTCAAAAAGAGTTTTTAATTAAGATGGGAATAAAACAAAGAGCAGAAATAATCTCAAAAAATCAAAATTTTCTAAAGAAAGCAGACATTTATTACAGATTAAAGAGGCTTATAGATGATAAACAAATGGGAAATTTGTTTAAAGTTATGTTAATAAAAAATCAAAAAAATAAATTCAAATTAGGATTTTAAAACTGATTACTTCAAAAAAATTATTAAAACAAAAAAATATTAGTCATGGTTTTTTCAATAGAAATGGTGGTAAATCAAAAGGCATTTATCGAAGTCTAAATTGTGGACCTGGTTCAAAAGACAATAAAATAAATATTAAAAAAAATTTAAAGATTGTTCAAAATAAAATTAGTAAAAAATCTAAAAGTATTTTTTTACTTCATCAAGTTCATAGTAGTAAATTTATTTTTATAGACAAAAATTTTAGATTTAATAAAAAAAAAATAAAAGCTGATGCGGTTATAACTAATCAGGAAAAACTTCCTATAGCTATTTTAACAGCTGATTGTGTTCCATTGTTATTATATGACTATAAAAAAAATATAATTGCAGCTATTCATGCTGGTTGGAAAGGTGCTTTTAAAGGAATTATAAATAGAGTTATAAAGTTCATGTTACAGAAAGGTTGTAATACAAAAGATATCACAGCTGCTATTGGGCCATCTATTGCTCAAAAAAGCTATAATGTTAAGTTAGATTTTAAGAACAAATTCATTAAAAAACATAAAAAAAACAAAATTTTCTTTAAAAATAAAAAAAAAATTATTTATTTTGATTTACCAAATTATGTCAAATCTCAACTGAAATTAAATAAAATCAGTAAAATTGATATAATAGGTATTGATACTTACGATAAAAAAAATAATTTTTTTAGTGCTAGGCGATCTTTAAGATCAAAACACGATGATTATGGTAGAAATATTTCAATAATTATGATTAATTAAACTTTTTCAATGAAATTATTAACTGGTAATAGCAATAAAGTTCTCAGTAAGAATATTGCAAAATATTTAAAGTCAAAACTTGTCAATTCAAGCATAAGAAAATTTTCAGATGGTGAAATCTATGTCGAGATAAATGAAAATATTAGAGGAAATAGTATTTTTATTATTCAATCAATTTCATCTCCAGCTAACGATAATTTAATGGAATTGTTATTATGTATCGATGCTCTGAAAAGATCTTCTGCAAAAAATATAACTGCAGTAATTCCATATTTTGGTTACGCTAGACAAGATAGAAAAGTTGTACCGAGAACTTCAATATCAGCTAAGTTAGTTTCAAATTTAATTACTAAAGCTGGAGCTGATAGAGTTGTAACTGTTGATTTACATGCTGGTCAAATTCAAGGTTTCTTTGATATTCCTGTAGATAACCTTTTTGCTACACCAATATTTGCCAGACATGTAAAAAAGAAAATTAAAAGTAAAAAAATTATTTGTGTTGCCCCTGATGTAGGTGGAACTGAAAGAGCTAGAGCGCTTGGAAAACTTCTTAACGCTGGTCTTGCTATTGTAGATAAAAGAAGACCAAAACCTGGGCAATCACAAGTTATGAATGTTATTGGAGATGTAAAAGATCAAACTTGTATCATTGTGGATGATATAATTGACTCAGGTGGCACTATAATAAATGCGGCTAAAGCCTTAAAAGAAAGAGGTGCTAAAGAAGTTTATGTTTATATTACCCATGGAGTTTTAAGCGGAGACGCAGTTAAAAAAATAAAAAACTCAGTAATTAAAAATTTAGTAATTACAGACACAATTAATAATGGTGAAAAAACTAAAAGTGTTAAAAATATAGAAGTTTTACCTATTTCTGGCCTTATGGGAGAAGCTATAAAAAGAATTTCTAACTCAACTTCCGTTTCAGATTTGTTTAAATAAATATCTTGATTATTTATCAACATGAGTTAAAAACCTCTGTTTTATGAATTCATTAGAAGCTAACATCCGAAAAAATGATACTAAAGGACAATTAAATGCTATTAGAAATAATGGCAACGTTCCAGGAATTATCTATGGCGGAAAAGATCAAAATCAAAAAATTTCTATTCCAAAAAAATTACTTAAAACTTTAATTGAAAAAGAAAATTTTTTATCGAATATTATTACTTTAAGTATTGATGGTAAACCTCAAAACGTTTTACCCAGAGAGGTTAAATATCATATTCTAAGTGATGAGCCAACTCACGTAGATTTTTTAAGAATATTACCTGGTGTTAAAATTAAAATTGAAGTACCTGTTAATTTCATAAACCATGAAAAATCCCCAGGATTAAAAAGAGGTGGTGTTTTAAACATAGTAAGAAGAAAAGTTGAATTAAGATGCCCAAGTGAAAAAATACCTGCAAGTTTAACACTAGATCTTGATGGAATTGATATTGGAGAAAGTTTTAAAATCTCATCAGTTAAATTAGAATCAGATGTAACACCAACTATTCAAGGAAGAGACTTTGTGATAGCGACACTAGCTCCACCAACAGTTATGAAAGAACCAGAAAAACCAGCTGAAGCTGAAGCAACTGAAGGTGAAGAAGGAGCTGAGGGAGCAGAAGCAGTTACTGCAGACGGTGACAAACCAGCTACAGAAGGTGATAAAAAAGAGGGTGATGAAAAAAAACCTGCTGAAAAAAAACCTGCTGAAGAAAAAAAATAGCCAATCAAAATTGAAATTTAAATTCCATTAATTTATGCTTTTATTTGTAGGATTGGGTAACCCAGCACCAAACAGTGAAAATAATAGACATAATGTAGGTTTCAAAATTATAGACTCAATTAATAAAGAATTTGGACTTTCAAAACAAAAACCAAAATTTAAAGGTCTATTGACTACTGGAAATGTTGGAGGTCAAAAGGTTTATGCTATTAAACCATTAACTTTCATGAATAACTCAGGAATTTGCATTAGAGAATTAATTGAATATTTTAAAATTGATGCTGAAAATGTAATAGTTTTTCACGATGACCTTGATATTGAATTTGGAAAAATAAAAGCAAAATTTGGTGGATCAAGTGCAGGTCATAATGGAATATCCTCAATTGATAAATTTATTGGAAAAGATTATTCAAGAGTGAGAATAGGAATTGGAAAACCCAAAGGAAATATTGAAGTTGCTGATTATGTATTGCAAAATTTTGATGAAGAAGAAACTATTAGTATTGAAAAAATCTCAAAAAATATAACCGAATCAATTTCAATACTTGTTGAAAAAAAATTAGATTTATTTTCTAGCACAGTTAATAATAAATAATGAGTTTTAAGTGTGGAATAGTAGGATTGCCCAATGTTGGTAAATCTACTCTCTTTAATGCTTTAACAAATTCAAGCAAAGCTCAAGCTGCAAATTTCCCTTTTTGTACGATTGATCCAAACGTAGGTGTTGTCCCTGTGCCAGATTATAGGTTAGAAAATCTAGCAAAAATTTCAAAGTCAAAAAAAATTATTAATACGACTATTTCTTTTGTCGATATTGCAGGTTTAGTTAAAGGTGCTTCTAAAGGTGAGGGTTTAGGAAATAAATTTTTATCACACATAAGAGAAGTTGAAGCGATTATACATATGATTAGATGTTTCGACTCAGATGATATTCAAAATGTAAACCCAACCGTAGATCCTATTAGAGATCTTGAGATTATTGAGACGGAAATGATGCTCGCAGATCTAGAGTCTATTCAAAAAAGATTGGAAAAAAGTAATAAAAAAAATGTAGTTGAAGAACAAATTAAAATCCTTGAAACTGCTTTAGATTGTATCAATAACGATAAAGATATTTCTATTTTAAAAACACAATTTGATATCAAACAACTTAATCAAAGTGGATTATTATCTATAAAACCCAAGATATTTGTTTGTAACGTAGATGAGCAAAGTGTACAGAATGGTAATAATTATACGAAGAGATTCATTGATAAGTTTGGACAAGAGAATACTTTAATTATTTCTGCAGACATAGAAAACCAAATTAATGAATTGGATATAAGTGAGAAAAAAAATTATATGGAAATGATTGGTTTAAAAGAAACTGGATTAAATATGTTAATTCAAAAAGGTTATAAAATTCTTGAATTAGATACTTATTTTACTTCAGGACCTGAAGAAACTAGAGCTTGGACTATACAAAAAAACTGTACAGCTCCAAAGGCAGCAGGCGAAATTCATACTGATTTTGAAAAAGGATTTATTAGAGCTGAAACTATTTCTTATAATGATTTCATTGCTAATGAAGGCTGGGTAAATTCTAAAACAAATGGTAAAATGAGATTGGAAGGAAAAGATTATATTGTTAAAGACGGCGATGTATTAAACTTCCGTTTCAACACGTGACCAAATCTTTTTCATGCTAAAATAAACTAAAATAGTAAGAATAATTAAATATACAATTGCCTTAAAACCCATTTTATGTCTAGACTCTAAGTGAGGTTCTGCAGCCCACATTAAAAATGTTACTACATCCTTTGCCATTTGTTCTTCAGAGGCAGTAGTTCCATCTGAATATTCTACCAAGCCGTCATCTAAGGGTTTTGCCATTCTAATATTATTTCCATACATGTATTTATTGTAATACACACCTTCATCTAATGTTGTGCCACTTGGAGGTGCTTCGTATCCTAAAAGAAGAGAATAAAGATAATCAGCTCCACCACTTCTTGCTTTTGCCAATACCGACATGTCTGGCGGATATGCTCCACCATTAGCTGCTTGAGCTGCTTTTTCATTTTCATAAGGCTTTACAAACTTATCTGATAATTTTGCAGGTCTAGTAAACATATCGCCATCTTCATTTGGTCCATCGGTAACTTCAAAAGAAGAAGCAATAGCTTTTACTTGTTCAACGGAGAATTCAGGTCCACCTTTTTCACTCAAATTTCTATAACTCAAGTATTTCATTGAATGACAACCGGCACACACCTCAGAATAAACCTGATATCCTCTTTGTAGTGATCCACGATCAAATTTTCCAAACAAACCTTTAAAGCTCCAATCTATTTTCAAGAGGTCAGTTTTTTCTGCAGCATTAACTTGATAGCTTCCTATTGATAATAAAAAAATTAAATAAGTTAATGTTATAATTTTCTTCATAATGTTAATTTAAATTATTTTTTTTTTTAATATTTTCTAAATTTGGAGATCCACCAAGAACTGGTTCCGTGATGCTTAGTGGTACAGGTCTTGTTTTTTCCTTATATCCTAAAATCGGTAGAATAATTAAAAAATGTATAAAATAATATGCTGTAGCTACTCTAGCTATCAACAAATAAAGTCCTTCAGCTGGCATTGCGCCCATGTATCCTAAAATTAAAACATCAATAAATAGAATCCAATAAAACTGTTTATATAATGGTCTAAATACTGCGGATCTAATTTTTGAAGTGTCCAGCCAAGGCAAAATTATTAATACAAAAATTGCTGCAAACATAGCTATAACTCCAAATAATTTATCAGGAACAGATCTTAAAATTGCATAAAAAGGCAATAAGTACCACTCTGGAACTATATGAGCCGGAGTTACCATTGGGTTTGCCTCAATATAATTATCTGCATGTCCTAAAATGTTAGGTGAATAAAAAACAAAAAACGCAAACACAATCATAAACATTAATAAAGCAAAACCATCTTTTATAACAATATATGGATGAAACGGAACTGTATCCTTTGAAGGTTTTTTTATTTCAATTCCAATAGGGTTGTTGTTTCCCGGAACATGTAATGCCCAAATATGAAGAACTACTAGTCCAAAAATTAAAAATGGTAATAAATAGTGTAAAGCATAAAATCTTGTAAGAGTTGGGTTATCGACTGCAAAGCCTCCCCATAGCCAAGCTACTATACCTTCGCCCACAAAAGGAATTGCACTAAACAAATTTGTAATTACTGTCGCTCCCCAAAAACTCATCTGCCCCCATGGAAGTACATAACCCATAAAAGCCGTAGCCATCATTAAGAAGTATATAATCATTCCAATAATCCAAATTATCTCTCTTGGAGACTTATATGATCCATAATACAATGCTCTAAAAATATGAATGTAAACTGCAAGAAAAAACATTGAAGCTCCATTTGCATGAACATACCTTATTAACCAACCATAGTTTACATCTCTCATTATGTGTTCAACACTTGCAAAAGCTAAATCTGAATCAGCGATATAATGCATTGCTAAAGTTAAGCCAGTAACTATTTGTACAATTAAACAAAAAGTTAATATTCCCCCAAAAGTCCACCAATAATTTAAGTTTTTTGGAGTTGGGTATTCTCTAAGATGATTTGAAAGAGTTAATAAAGGTAAACGATCATTGAACCACTTTCCTAACTTTGAACTAGGTTGGTAATCGTGATCACTCATAATTTATTCCTTACCCAATTTTAATTGTGTTAGCATTTAGAAACTCATATTTTGGAACTTCCATATTTGTTGGTGCAGGACCTTTTCTTATTCTGCCAGATGTATCATAATGTGATCCATGACATGGGCAGAACCATCCATTGTAATCACCTTTATCATTTAGAGGAACACATCCTAAATGAGTACATATTCCCAACATTACTAACCACTCTGGATTTTTAGCTCGATCCTCATCTTTTTCTGGATGTTTTAATTCTTCTAATTTAACTTTTCTAGCCTCATCAATTTCAACTTGAGTTCTTCTCTTTATAAAAACTGGCTTACCTCTCCAAAGAACTGTTATAGATTTTCCAGGTTCAACCGAACTTATATCAACTTCGGTACTTGCTAAAGCTTTCACTGAAGCGTCAGGATTCATTTGATCAATCAAAGGCCAAGTTACGGCTACTACTCCAACAGCTCCTACCGCATATGAGGCTGTAAATAAAAATTCTCTTCTTTTAGGTTTTTTATCTGACATCAATAAATTTATTATATTTTTAATCCTAATTAAGCTATTTAATATATGATCTCATATAGTAAAATAATATTTTTTCTACAGAAAGAATGACACACAATCTTATGAGCAAAGAGCTTAAAATCGCATTATTTGAACCAGATATACCTCAAAATACAGCAGCAATAATTAGAACTTGTGCTTGTCTAGGTGCAAAATTAGAGATTATAGAGCCATGTGGTTTTTTATTAAGTGACAAGAGATTTAAAAGAGTTGTAATGGATTATATGGATGAAAAAGAAATTAAATTATATCAAAGCTCAGATCATTTTTTTAAATCTAAAAAGAATCAAAGAATTGTATTGATGACAACTAAAGCATCAGAATCTTACACAAATTTTAAATTTGATAAAAATGATACAATTTTATTTGGAAGAGAAAGTGCAGGAGTTCCTAAGGGGATACACAAATTAATCAAAAATAGACTAAAGATACCAATGAAAAATAATAAACGTTCACTTAATATTGCATCTTCAGTAGCAATTATATTGGCCGAATGTTTAAAACAAACTAAATTAACCTAGTATGAATTTAGAAATTAAAAAAAATTTAGCTAGTAATTGGTTCAAAACACTTCAAGAAGCTTTGTGTGAAGATATAAATAAACTCGAAAAAAATAAGATTCAATTTAAATCAACTACTTGGAAAAGAAATACCAAGAAAGATGAAGGTGGAGGCGAACATAGAATTTTACAAAATGGAAAGATTTTTGAAAAAGTTGGTGTAAACTTTTCAAAAGTTTACGGCAAATTTCCAAAACAATTTCAAAAAAATATACTAGGCGCTCATAAAGATCCAAGATTTTGGGCTTCAGGAGTTTCTGTTGTCATGCATATGAAAAATCCATTAATCCCTGCTATGCATTTTAATACGAGGTATATTTGTACTACACAAGATTGGTTTGGTGGAGGAATGGATGTAACTCCATCAAAAATAGATTTAAATGAGAAGCGGGAATTTCATAAAGCTTTAAAGAATATGTGTAATCGTCATAACAAAAAATACTATACAAAATATAAAAAATGGTGTGATGAATATTTTTATTTACCTCACAGAAAAGAACCTAGAGGTATTGGAGGGATTTTCTTTGATTACAAAAAAAATAATTTTGAAAAAGATTTTAAATTTGTAAGAGACGTTGGAATTACTTTTGAACTAATTTTTCAAAAAATTATTAGAAATAAAATGAAAAAAAAATGGACTGCTAGAGATAAAGAAATGCAATATATTAAAAGAGGAAGATATGCTGAATTTAACTTATTATATGATAGAGGTACAAAATTTGGATTACAAACGGGTGGGAATATTGAAGGAATACTGATGTCCTTACCTCCCTTGGCTAAATGGAAATAATATGGATAAAGAACCAATTACTTTAAATGGATTAAACAAACTAAAAGAAGAATTAATTTTTTTAAAAGAAAAAAAAAGACCCGAGATAATAGCTGCCATAGCAGAAGCAAGATCACATGGTGATCTTAAAGAAAATGCCGAATACCATGCTGCAAAAGAAGAGCAATCTCATAATGAAGGTAGAATAACAGAAATAAATGACGTCATTGCTAGAGCCAATGTAATTGATGTCACAAAATTAAATAATGATGGTAAAGTAATTTTTGGTTCAACTGTTTTTTTGGAAAATTTAGATAATGGTGAAAAAATTAATTATAAAATTGTAGGTAAAGACGAAGCAGATCTAAAGCAAAAATTAATTTATTTTCAATCTCCTATTGGTAGAGGTTTAATTGGAAAAAATAAAAATGATTTGGTTGAAATAAATACTCCAGCAGGAGTAAAAAACTTTGAAATTAAGGATGTTAAATATATTTAATTGTTAATGATATTTTCAACTTGTTGATCAGAAATTTGAAAATTATTTTTTACCCATTCCTCTTCAATCATTTTCAATTTTGCACCTAATTGCTTACCCTCTGAGATTTTATATTTTGTCATTAACATATCTGCACCTATTGGCATTGTCGGTATTAATTTATTTTCATATATTTCGATTAATTCTTTAAAAGTGTTTTCAAATTTTTTTGATTTGATTAGCATAAAATTTAAAATATCAATCACAGCTTGCTTTCCATCATAGTAAAAAACTTTGTTCATATTGTTTTCTGTAAGTGTTTTTGATTGTGTTTTTTCTTTATAGAAATTATCAATAATTTTAATCCTTTTTTGATCTTTTTTTGAAATATTAAACTTATATAAAAAATAATCAGTATTATCGGTTTCATCGATAATCATTAAAGACAATAAGAAAATAAAATCAGCTCCTTTAAACATGTTTTTTTTAGTTGAGTTTAATTTAGAAAAAATATTTATGTTTTTTAATTCAGGAAAAATTATCTGAATTAACTCTAAACTTATTTTATCCTTAGCTAATTTTTCTAATGTATTTAATTGAGTTATTTTTTTTAATTCATCTAATAATCTATCTTTTGATAATTTTGAAACTCCACCAATATTCATTTTTAATTTTCTAATTACTTCTAAACTGTGAGGGTTTTTTGAATAATTAACAAAAAACCTTAAATATCTTAATATTCTTAAATAATCTTCTTTAATTCTTTTGTTTGTATCTCCAATGAAATTAACTAAACCATTTTCTAAATCTTTTTTACCGTCATATGGATCAAACAAATTTCCATCACCATCTGAATAAATTGAATTAATTGTAAAATCTCTTCGTGAGGCATCTTCTTTCCAATTTTTAGAGAATTGCACTTTTGCATGTCTTCCATCAGTAGAAATATCTTCTCTTAAAGTGGTAATTTCAAATTTATATTTTTCTATCACAGCAGTAATAGTTCCATGCTGGACGCCAGTCTCATAGTATTTTATGTTATTTTTTTCGAGTGCCTCACAAACTTGATTTGGTTCTAAATTTGTTGCTAAATCAATATCATCAGCTTTTTCTTTATTAATTATTTTTCGAATACAACCTCCAACATATCTAATTTCACTTTCTGATGAAAAAGAATTAATTGCTTTAAAAATTTTATGTGCAGGTGTTTTTTTAGTAAGATCTTTAATATTTTGACTTATATAGTCTAAATTATTTGATCTAAAAAAAATTGTATCTAAAAAGCTTTTCATAGTTGGCTGGGGCGCTAGGATTCGAACCTAGGATGCAGGTACCAAAAACCCGTGCCTTACCGCTTGGCTACGCCCCAATATTAAGTTCGTATAACATAAAAAAGTAAAATTTATATAGTTTTTGAAGTTATACACCAGTAATTTTTATATTTTCTATTAAATTTTTTTTTCGCACGTTCGCATCTTTCTTTTGATTGAAAATATGCAATTAAAGTAGATCCCGACCCTGTCATTCTTACGAAAACTGGTTTTAATGAATTTTCCAAATATAATTTAATTTTTTTTAATTTAGGATATTTAGAAAGCACAATTAACTCTAAGCTGTTATTCATTTTCTTTAAATAATCAAAATTAAACATATTTTTATTTGGTCTATTTAACTTTGGTTTCTCAAATTTTCTTACTTTTGAATATATATCTTTAGTAGAACAACCAAAATTAGGTTTTACAATTAGAGTATAAATTTTTTTAAAATTAGTGAAACGTTTTATCTCATTTTTTGAAGTCAAAATAGAGTTTGTAGAATTTAATCCCAAAATTACATCTGAACCAATTAATTTTGAAATTTCGGTAATTTCTTTTTTTTTAATCTTAATTATTTTTTTTTTTATAAAATATCTCAAAATATTTGCAGCATTCATAGAACCGCCACCTAAACCTGCTTTATTTGGAATTTGTTTATTTATTTTTATTTGAAATTTTCTGTTTTTTAACAGTTTTCTTTTTTCTAATATTTCTAATAATTTAGAAACAGTATTCTTCTTACTTATATTTTTAGAGAATTTTCCAATGAATGAAATATTATGTTTATTGGATTTTGATCTTTTAATCGATATAACATCGTGCAAATCAACAAAAGCTATGATGCTCTCAATTCTGTGCAAAGAAGAGGTTTTGCCGGTGATATTTAAAGCTAAATTCAACTTAGCATATGATTTGATTTTAATGTATGGCATTTAAGAATTTTTAAGACCTTTAATCATCTTAATATTAATTTTTTCAATCATGTCTTTCTCAGCATCATCCATTTTAAGTACATTGGCCCAAAAATATCGGGCTTGAATTTTTCGGTCTAGCTTCCATAAAATATCTCCATAATGATCGTTAACAATAGGATCATCTGGCATTAGTTCTACTGCTCTTTTAAGAAATTTTTCAGCTTTCAAATAATCATCTATTAAATAATAAGCCCAACCAATTGAATCAATAATATAAGGATCATTATTTTTAGATGCATATGCTATTTCAAGCATCTCAATCGCTTCATTAATTTTATAATCTCTTTCAAGCCATGAATAAGCAAGATAATTTAAAATATAAGCATCATCTGGACTAATCTTTAAAGCATGAAGTAAATCTTTATCTGCTTCTTCATAATTTTTTATTCTTTCATAACTCCCTCCTCTTCGATAAAGAATATCAGATTTGACATCTGAACTATCATCTAGATTACTTATTATTTTTGTATAATACTTTATTGCTTCCTTATAATCTTCTGACTTTTTATAAAAATTAGCAATATCAAATAATATTTTATGATTTGGCTCGTCTATCTTTCTAAAATTTGAGGTAATATAACTAAGAGATTCTTTGTCATTTCTCTGTTTTGCTATTATTTGTGCTTCTTTTTTTAATCGATACCAAAAATAAAAATTTTCTTCCTTTTTAAATTTTTTTAATATTTTTTTAGCTTTTTCATAATCTTTATTTAAAAAATAATTTTCAGCTACTAAAGATAGATTAAATTTAAATTTTGGATTTAAAAAATTTGAGAGATTAAGATAAAAATTTGATTTTTCAAAACTATCTTCTGAAGAATATAGATTAGATATCAAAAATAAAAACTCACTAATTAAATCATTATGGTTTTTGCATGAAAAAACTTCATTTAATTTTTGTGCATTTTCATTTTCAATCCAGCTTTTTCCCTGAGATAATAACAATGTTGTATTTATAAACTCAATCTCCTGGGTTATATTTTTTGCCTCTTCCAATCTATCGTTTTCAATTAAATAACTTAAATAAAAATAAATATATCTAGTAAAATCTGACTCGTTATTGTTAATTAAATTAGAAAAATATTCATCAGTTTTTGGATCTCCCAAATAACATCTTTGAAATGTATCTGATATAATTGATAATTTACCAAGATTTTTTTTATCATTTAAAAAATTTTTTTCTTTAAATACATAAATATATTGTCTTAAACTTTCTAAGATTGCTAAATCGAATCTATCTTGTTGTGCAAACTCATTAGCTTTTAATAAATAATTATATGCTTGATCTAAATTATCTTTCTTTAAACTATCTATTAATAACAATAAATAAGCATCAAAAAAACTAGTGTTATTTTTGTCTTTGTTTTGTTTAATTATATTAATTGCTTGTGATACTTTGTTTTCTAAAACTAATGAAAAAACATATCTTTTTAAATAAGGATCATGAGTATCAATTAATATTTTAGTTGAATTAAAAAAATCTAAAGCTACTGAATTATCTTTATTCCCAAAGGCGACTATACCGGAAAAGTATTTTGATAAATTTCTAGAATCAAAATCTTCAAAACTATTACTTTTAGAATACAAGGGGGTCTGGTAGAATAACAATAAAATTAAAACAAATTTTATTTTTTTAAAAAGCATAATTACACTTTATGACTAAAAAGACTTTAAATCAAAATGCCAAATATTTTCAGAAATTAATAGACACCATAGAGCCTGATTTTGTTTTTGTTAATAAATCCATTAATAGATTTAAAATCGTTAAAAATAATAATAACAACGTAAATCAAAATAAAAGTGAAAGATTATCAGATCTCAAAAAGCAAATTAATTCAATTGAAAATTGTAATTTAAAAGATAATTCCAAGAATTTTATCATGGGTGATGGCGACATTAACAGCCCCATCATGTTAATTGGAGAAGCTCCTGGAGCAACAGAAGATAGTTCTGGTTTATCATTTCAAGGCGATGTTGGTGCTCTCTTAAACAAAATG
>Ga0208639_1000313_pt1 | contig 38818 bp, 37 predicted proteins | sample ETNtaG_33_FD_185772 | JGI IMG/M metagenome (GOLD analysis project Ga0208639, IMG submission 185772) | Marine microbial and viral communities from oxygen minimum zone, Eastern Pacific Ocean - ETNP201310SV76 (SPAdes) (version 2) | ecosystem: Environmental > Aquatic > Marine > Oceanic ...
CATTGAGATATCATGAAGTGCTTCAGGGTCATCTGCAACAACTTCCAAAACATCTCCTCTTTTCAAGTTCTTCAAGGCTTTCTTAGTTTCAGCCAAAGGCACTGGGCAGAAAAATCCTATGACATTTAGATGATGGGAAATGTTTTGATTCAAATCAGTATCATACATGACCTTCGCCGATTGCGGCTAGAATCACATGCATTTCAAACCATCCATCATAAAATGTTGCAATTTATTACAATCTCATACCTCATATTGATGAATAGATAGCGCTAGCAGTGGACATGGCCAATTCACAGACATCCACTCCTAGTGCGGATGATTTGTCTTGGAATGAAGTTTTTCAACTAGGTAAGAAATACCTAAAAATTCCTTTCGCCCTCTTATGCGTCGAGATATTTTATTGGTTCATCACTCAACCTTCTGACACCCTAGTACCCATTCAAATGAGTGAAGCGTGGATTTGGAATGAATTAACTAATTTGATTTATGGTGAAGGAACGGCAACTCTGACTGCCCATAATGGTTGGATGACACAAGTTAATCTCTACAATCCTAATTTCCCTGGAACTCTTGATACAGTGGCATTGTATGTTTCTGATGAGTGTGCTGGCGTCCATGAGATGATATTTATTTCAACTCTGATAATGATGACAGAAGGGGTTCCACAGAAATTAAAAATTCGTTCTGTCATGGTAATGTGCGCAATAGTATACGTTCTCAATATTGTTAGGCTAGTTGCATTTTATCCAATCGCAGCATCTGATTGCCACATAGATCCAAACAATCCTATATGCCTTACTGGGATGTGGAATTTTCATGAAACTATTTACAAATGGGGATTTTTACTATTACTTGTGATGATGTGGTTGGTATGGTTTAGATATGTTGGTGGCTCTTCTAAAGTTCTCAATTCAAAGAAGAATAACGAGAATTGGAGGATTAAAATTCGCTCTACTTGGGAAACAAAACATTTCCTTGTCATAGGGTTTGTTATTATGATGGTATGTTATGGAATTTTTAGTATAACAACTAATGAAATCGCGATGGATGCTAAAGATACTCTAGACTTCTGTTCCTTTTCTAAACTTTCAACCAATGGTTGCATAGAGGCTCAAAATACATGGGATAATGCCATAGACACATCTTGGTCTTTATCTGCAATTGGGTTGCTTGTGGGCGCTTTTACAGTATTCAAATTTGAACGGAAAAATGTAGATGGGGAATGGCCATCTCAAATTATAGAAGAAGAATAATCAATTGACAATTGATGACTTCACACTAATACCATTCATTTGATTTTTCTCTAATGCTTTTATCGCAAGACCTATCTTACTCGTATGGATTTTCACCTTGGTAGATGCTTCTTCAAAAGTAATTTCACCTATAGCAAGTTCATCACATTTTATAGATTTGACAAACCATTCGGTGATTTTTCTCGAAGAACCTATTTGTGAGGTTGAAGCGTCGAGTTCAAGTGTAACAAAGCCAAAGACATTGGAATTCTCTTGGTAGTCATCTTGCTGTTTGACCAGTTCATTAACACCATCATTCAATTTGGGGACTTCAGATTCAGAAATATCGAGATTATAAGTTGCTATGATTTTGGATAATTGCGGGGAGTCGTCTTTCGACACAAGACTCCATGCTTCACCAGTTCGTCCAATTCTACCTGTACGGCCAACTCTGTGAATGAATGAATCAACATCATTAGGAATATCATAATTAACAACTAAAGTAATCCCATCTACGTCAATTCCACGGGCTGCTACATCAGTTGCTATGATCGTTTGAAATTCTCCATTCTTGAATTTATCAAGAATTCTCTCACGCTGATTTTGGTTTAAGTCTCCGTGCAATCCTTCAACACTGAATTTATGCTTCCTTAGTCTTTGAGTTGCCAAATCTACCATTCTCTTCGTATTACAGAAAATTATCGTTTGGTCGCTATCCTCCATTCTCAGTAGTAAGCGTGATAGTGCCCACAATTTATTTGCTCTACCGATTCTCACGCTGTATAGGTCAACAGGAGGAAGATCTAATTCCTCTGTATTTGTTAAAATAAACTCAGGTTCATTCATGAATTCATTTGCGGCATCGATGATTTCTTGAGGAAATGTTGCTGAAAAGAGAAGTGTTTGTTGCCTGTTAGTCATTTTTTCGACAACCCACATAATATCAGGGAAAAATCCCATGTCTAACATTCGGTCTGCTTCATCCAGACAAAATATCGATGCTGAAGACATATCGATAAATTCTCTTCGAGTCATGTCCATCACTCTTCCAGGTGTACCAACAATTATGTCGACACCTTCTTGTAATTTTCTCGCCTGCTTTTCTAAGTCAGTTCCACCGTATACTGTAATAATTTTCAGCCCAGTATCGCCTTGAAGAGAGTCAATCTCTTGTGATACTTGATTGGCCAACTCCCTGGTTGGAGCTAAAATTAAAGCCTGAAATTTTCCTGTTGGCTTACAAGATTCCAAAATGGGAATTCCGAATGCTGCAGTTTTACCTGAACCGGTTCTTGCTTGACCAATAATGTCTAGACCCTTTCTAGCCAAGGGAATAGTGTCTTTTTGAACTTGAGTCGCAAACTCCCAACCTAGTGAATCTAAACCGGATTGCAGTTGAGCTGGTAAATTCCAAGATTGGAAACTTTGATTTGTGAACATTTTTTTCACCTCCGTCTCAAATCACTACGGGCCCCGAGACGGGGGTAGCCCTCAACGAATGTAATCAGAAGTTATCCTTCTCTGCAATTTCTTGCTGAAGGATTCCCATCCAGTACTTACGAGCATTCTCTTTGTTTAACGGACGACGCATCTGTCTAACGTGTTCCAAAATGTATTGTCTGAACTTCAAAGATTTGTTTCGATTGACTCCTTTTGGAGTAAGTCCATCCCACAAACGGTCAAATTGTTCAGCTTTATCATTGAAAGGAGAGTCACTCATAATTACACCTCTTAAGCAAGCAGTCCACTAAAGCCCCCTTCTTAACCATGCCGACAATTTATTTTGTAGAAATAATCAAAATTCTTCATCGTCTGGGTCACTGAAATCGAATTCATCATCATATCCCATCATCTCATCTTGACTTACAGAACGGTACTGTGGGTTGTTTTTCTTTGCCTCTTCTTTAAGTGAGTGGTTAATTTGTTTTATCCGTTCATCCTTGTTTAGGGGTTTTTTAGACACTGAATCATTGTTATTGTCTGATAATTTTTCTAGACCAAATTGTATGCCATGGGCTTCTGCAACTTCCCTGTCCAACTTAGGGACTGATGGGGCTGGCGCAAGAAATTTATTTTTCTGAGATTCTGTACCTTCAAGGGATTCATCAATGGTCATTTCTTTCAATTCCTCGCACAATTTTGGATCCTTTTCGCTTTTGAGTAAGTCTGTAGCGATTCCACGCAAAACTTCTTCGGAGTACAATCTTGGCAGCATTTCAATACATGCTCTTCGAATATTGATGTCTTGTGACGAAGCACTTTGAAGAATTAATTCCCTAGCCCTGCCACTATCTTTGTCCATTCCTTGGATTGCTTTAACTGCACTAAGTCTAACTTTAGCATCAGAATCAACAATTGCACGCTCTGAAAAAATAGTTGCAAGCCTTGTTTCCTTTCTAGCCAATGAAGGCAATGTTCTGGCAGCGTTTCTGCGCACTTCAACATCCTCATCATCTAATGCCCAAGAGATAAGATCCCATGTTACTGAACCTCCTTTCGACAATAATTTCCTCAGTAATTTAGCAGCCTTTCTACGGTACATTGGGTCTTCTTCAAGAAGTAGCGTATCTATGTGGTCGCAGGCAACAGAAGGCCATGTTTCACAAAGTGAGTTTAGCCCTTTCCATGCGAAATCCATTCGCTTTTTATTATAGGAACGTAATTCATTTTGTAAGATTACTTGAACTCCTGAAGGAAATACTGGGGCTGAAAGTGAAAGACATTTACTAGCCGCTTGCCTAACTCTGGCCACAGGGTCATCTAGCAAAACTGAAAGCCAATCAAATAGTTCATCAGACTTCTGTGTTGCAACCTCTGGTAGAGCCTTTAATCCAGCCTCACGAAAATCGGGGTCATCGCTTTCTAATGCTAGCAAGAGGGCTGAGTGTGCCATAGAAGCATTAGTTCCTTTACCTTTGATTCTAGTTAGAGCAATTATTCCATCAGATTTGGATAAAACCAAATTATTACCCTTCCAAATAACATTCACTGATGAAATATCACCTTTTGCCAATGGAATGATGTCTAATTTATTGATTGCCATCCACGGCCCAGTTTCAGTTTCGACAACATGATTGATTTTTTTCGAACCTGCCATCTGAATTGGCTTACCCGTACGGGGGTCTCTAGCAATATATTCACGTGAAATTCATATTCCCCCTTGGTGCGCGCAGGCAGCCTGTTCAAAAGAAACTATTGCATACATGAATGATTATAAACTCTAGGTATTATCAAGTATATACACCTAAATTGAAAAACAATCACCTTCTATAGCAATCATGGCGGATGCAGATGTTGATGATATCTGCAGAGTTTTAGCAGTGTGTTTCCGTCACGGAGATTCACTTTCTGACATCGACATCGAAAGAGTGTTATCATTCGACATGGGTTGGTTATCACCTGAAGATGCGAGTATTGCTGTTCACGCATTAATGGACACTGGTTGGTTAATTGGAAATGATGACTCATTGAAATCGGCCATAGATAACAACTCCATTACTACCCCTCTGGGTTGGTTTCCCAGGCCGTCGAGATTGACAAGCCCAGTTCGGTATGATTCAAAATTATTTGGCGATAATATAGATACAGTTAGTTCACCTACAATAGAGAATATCAAGGAACCTGTGACTAAATTGGATATCGAACATATTTCCGAAGTAATTAGTAAAGACCCCCGGGCGAAAATGGAGCGGAGATTGAAGCGTTTTGTCGCTAAACAATCTAAACTTGATGTAGAAGAAATCGAAAGGCGAGTTCAGAGGAAAAAAAGTGCTTTGGGTTTCGTATCAATTTGGATGTGCATGGCATTGGTGGCTCGCGAACAAGGATTAGAGATGGAAGATATTATTCAATCATTATCTGGAAATCAAGCCAAATCATCTAACTGAGGCTCAAACTCTTTCTCGATAACCTGTTCTTCTTTACTTCTCGCTGAAAGTTCCATTACTACAGGCAATAATACCAATGCTAGAAGTAGAGAAAAGAAAACAGTTATTGCAGTAATCAAACCGAAATCTTGAATCACAGGCATAGGTGAAAACATCAATACTAAGAATCCCAGAGCTGTTGTAAGAGCACTCATGATTAAAGCCACACCAGTTGTTGAAATTGAAGCCCTGAGTGCATCCCAATGATTATTTCTCCTCGCCAATTCTACTTCAAAACGGCGCCACATGTGAATAGAATAATCTATTCCAATTCCTAATGTTAGTGCTGTAACCATGACTGTCAAAACATTCCATTTCAGACCTATAACTGCCATTGAACCAACTACCCATAATGAAGCGACTCCAACCGGGAAAAGAATGACCACTGCAGGTAGAACTCTTCGAGTCAAAGAAATAAGAACGATGAAGGAAACAATCAATGAAATAGCAGTAGACTTGATTTGGGAAATCGATATGCCATCAAGAACTGACTGAAGCATTGCTAAGTCTCCCGTCACATATAATTCAGAATTTGAAGCCAAGTTATATCTCAAGGTGCCGGATTTGGATTCATCTCCCAACATTGTTTCAAAATCTTTGACCACCTGCTCGGATTGTGCAGAAGTTGAGGCTTCAACGCGAACTTCATTTCGAAGATATATGATGTTTGAATTTTCCAAGTAAACACTACTTTGAACTCTTTGTGACCAAGTTTCGCCACTTATTGGATCGGCGATTGTATGGTTTTCCATTAGAGACTGAAAGGCAGCACCGAGATTACATGCTCGGCTGTAATTGTCAACATAAACTCCGCCATTACCAAAAACTTCCAAGTTATGAGTATCTCCAAAGGTACTATCGCGCAAAATAGCGTCTCTAAGTATGACATATGGTCCTTCATAAGATGGTGAAGGGAGTTTACCATCAGTACCTACAACATCGTGATTAGATTCTAAATCACCATGCAAGCCTCTTAGTTCGTTCAGTAAGTCTGAGTCACCTTCGATGTATACTTTCTGCTCCACGGGCTCAAATAAAACGTAGATAATTTTCCACCCAGCACTATCGTAATTTTCTGCTAAATCTTCTCTAACACCCATTATCTCCATGTCGGGGTCTACGAAATCTCCGAGGTCAAAATCTGTGTCTAGAGATGCTGCACCTAGTATGGAAACTCCTGAGAGGAGTAAGACTACAAGAAAAATACTTACTTGTTGTTTTTGTTGAATCTTGACAAGATTATTGGTAAATTCAGGCATCGTGATTGCTTTGGAACTCTTCACAAATTTAGATGAATCAAGTACAACGTGGAGCGCCCCTACGACTATGGTGGATGTTATGAATGCACAAATTACACCAAATGCTAGGGCTAATCCGAATGTTGTCAAGGGTGGTAAGGGAGAAAAGATGTTTGCAAGGAATGCTGAAACAGTAGTAATAACTGCTAGAGATAGTGGGACTGAAAGTTTAGCACAGGCACGTAGCCATGACTCAGCAGGGTCTGAGTATTGTTCCCTCAAAGTGGCTTGGGCTCTTTGTAGATGAATAGCATAATCAATTCCAAGTCCAAGAACTAGTGGCGCCACTGCAACCTCCAAGGCAGTGAAATTAACATTGAATAAATTAAGGGCCCCATATGTCCAAATCAAGGCACAAGACAATCCCACTAGAGGGAAAGCAACATCCCTGACAGAACGGAAAGTAAAAATCAGTAAAACAATAACTACTACAAGTGCTAAAACTACAAGTAATGCTAGATTATCAAAAGTTCCACTATCAATATCGTGAGATAGCAAATCAAGAGATACTACTCCATAATCTAATTCAGAATCATCTGAAAGTTGATTGAATTTATCTCTTAATTCAACTTGAACTTCCTTTCTGTCTTGCTCATTTAGGTCTGGATTGATTTCTAAAACCCATAGTGTTGAACTAGCCACTGGAGTTCCATCACCTGTTCCATCTCGCAGATAATCGCATGTCGGGTCGAAATCCAAATCAGTGTTTAATAATGCAGAAGAAGCATATGTCGCTGCAGAAAGGAATTGGTCGTCATTTGTCAAACGACACTCAACATCATCCGCCACAATCTCATCCAATAATTGGTTCCATGAATTCAATTGAGAAAGATTAGTTCCATTTGATTCTTCATCAAGAGCAAATTGAAGTATATTTGGAGTTGTAGTCCAAATTACAACTGAGCCGTTATGAGAATCTGAAATTTGCTTTATTTGCTCCAGATGTTGTTGCATCAACAGAATATTTTCGAATGTTAGGACATTGCCTCCATCGTTTCTTTCAACATCAATGAAAAGAGGTCTAGTTTCATTCGGGAAATTTTCATGAATTCGGTCATGTGCGTCTTTTGATTCGGATTCGGGAGAAAAAGCGTCCAAGTCGGTGTTGAATTGAGGGGGGGAGGAAACTAAATTTGCCAACAAAATAACCGTTATTAGACTGGTTACGACCAAAATGGGCAATGATGCCTTTCGAAATTTTCCTGCAAAGGAGGCCATTGTCTCCTCTAACTTCGCAGTGTCCATAGAAAGGCGACATTGATTTAGTAAAAAAGTAAAGGGGTTAATAGTTCTAAAAAATGTCGATTTTACATTTTTAGTCCTACTCTCCAAAGGATAAGTTCAAAACAAGTAGGCAGTACGACAGACCGTTCGCTATGCCAGTAAAGGTACTTATTATGGAAAAAAATGAACTTAGATTGAGAATTATTGGTGAAAGCCATACCGCTCTTCAAATGCTTCGTGAGCGCTTAAATGGGCATAAAAATGTCGAATATGCAAACTATTTTCCTGGACATCCTGAATTGGATGACCCAGAATTTTATATTCGTATCGCCGGAAAGAGTTCAGTTGAAAAATTGCTTAAAGAAATCGTCGATGGCATTTCTAAAGATTTCACAGCAGTAAGCCTCTGAAGGGGCTGAAACTATGGCTTTTTCTGACCCATTGTCAAAGTTGATTGGGTTAGAGGGTTATGCAACCCAATCCAGTGGAATAGGTGGCTTACTGAAATCTCGCGTAACTGATTTTAGAGTGGAGGAGATTTCTACTCCTCTTCATTTAGACCCTCGCGGAAGATTCACTGTGGCCAAAATCACATTGACAAATTGGGAAACAAATCGATTTTGCACGAATCTTGCAAGGAACCTAAAAATTCCACGAAATCGGATCTTTTTTGCTGGAACTAAGGATAAAAGAGCTGTAACTCAACAATTATTTGTTATTGATGCTAATCAAAATAAGGTTGCAGAAGTTGAAATGCCTGATGTGGAAATAGAGATCTTGGGAAGGACTCACCAAAAAATCGGATTTGGAAATCATCGTGGGAATCGATTTACTATTGTTGCAAGAGGCTGTTGTCATGAAGACGGAACTCCGATGACTGAACAAGAGGCTATTGAAGAAGTCGAGTCGATTAAAAACAAATTAGATCAATCATTAGGAAACAACCTATTTCCTAACTGGATTGGTCCACAGAGATTTGGTTCAGGAAGGCCTGTAACAGCAGAAGTGGGTAAGCATATCATCGCAAATAGGTGGGAAGAGGCTGCGATGGCATACATTTCAATGCAAGGAATTTCCGAAAAGGAAGATGTTGAAGAATTTAGAAAATTTATTAGAGATAACGGGCCTATCGAGGAAGCATTGGAAATCATTCCAAAATGGCTAGGATTTGAAAAAAGAATGCTGGAACAATTAATCCGTAAGCCAGAAGATTGGGTAGGAGCAATTCTAAAACTCCCTAACAACCTACAGTTAATGACTATTCATGCCCTACAATCAGTAGTTTTCAATAAATCATTAAATTCAAGAATCCAAGCGAAATTACCAATTTCTAGGCCAGTGATTGGAGACTTAGTTGGGCGAATCGATGAAAAAGGGCAATTAGATGCTTCCAGTTGTATTATGGTCGAAGAAAGGACTCTACCAAGAGTTGAGAGAAATTGTATTCTTGGACGTTTGACTCCAACCGGTCCTTTGCCTGGTAGTGAAATTTCTACCTGTGAAGGTGAAAGTGGGGAAATTGAAAAACAAACAATTCGAGACATGGATCTAAAAGATGCTAATTGGTATGTTGAAAGAATCCCAAGACTATCTACAAAAGGAACTCGACGAGCACTAGTAACATCGTTTGGAGATTTTCATATAGATACTGTACCAATTGTCGATGATGATACATTGGGAACTAAATGGCAACAAGGCCCAGGTGAAAATAGCAGATGGCATCCTGAAGGAGCCTGTATTAGATTTAGATTTACACTTTCTTCAGGTAGTTATGCAACTACTTTGCTAAGAGAATTTATGCAGTGCCCATTAGGACAGTTGTGATTTGATTCAAAGAAGTCCCATAGATAGAACTTCGATTTCACCAACGCCATGAATCAAAGTCATCTTTTGTTCAAAGTCATCGGATAATCCGCCTACTCTGTCAGACATTACTACATGAACTTGAACGAATTTTAATCCAAAGGCCAATGGCTTAACATCAACTGCTTGAACATCATAGACATCACTCGCTAGTGCCCTTACAGACTCAGCGATTGCTTCAGCGTCAACATCCTCAACTTCAGAGTTAGGATTCAACTTATAGGTCATTGCTACCATGCCCATAATAACACCTCAGGGCCCCTGATATCCACAGTTAGAACAGACGTACAGTACGCCTTGATTTCTGCATCTTGGACTACGTCCAATTGAAATTTCGTTACATCCAGGGCAAGGGAAAGTTGTTGAACCTCCCTCTACCAATGGAACGCCAGATGATGTACAATTTGCTGCTCTCTCACTCATGAATATACCTCAGGAACAAAGCCCCCCACGCCCTACCCTTCTTTATGGTTGCGTGAGATAAACAATCTTGAAAATACAATATTATAGGTGGAAACTAACGGTCAATCACCGTTATTTGCCCTGACAGACCGGTGCTAACTACTAGTTCGCCGTCTCTTAGTGTACACCAACCGGACTGAATTCTAACTATATCTCCGATTCTGATTTTGTCTATTTGTTCACCCCATAATATCAATCCTATAAGCCCGGTTTCGTCTCGACCACAAGCAGCAGCTAATGGACCGTTATATTTTTTTGAATGTATTATCCTACGAGGATATACTCGAAGAATTACAAGTTCAAGTCTTTTCACGACTGTATCTGCTTTGAGTTCACGCACAAATTGCCTTTTGTGCTGCTTTATTCTTCGTCCTAATCTTCTAATGTATGGTGTTCTTGCCATAAATTAAGATTTAAATTCAATGTTAATCAAACATTGGCTTGATTTAATCTTTCTTTCTTCTAACTTGGAAGGCCGAATAGACCTCTTTTGGACCGTCGTCTATCTCTTTACCACTCAATTTCGGTTCAAGCAACTCTTCGTAGGTTTTTCTAATATTAACATCCTTACCCATCATCCACGGCATAAAATTTCTACAAACAAGATATACCTCTGAAGAAGAGTTTCTCGAAGCATCTGGAGAGAATCTTTTGACATCAGAAAAATATGGTTTCACAGCCTTAATCAGTTCTTCGACACCTATTCCTTGAAATAATTTTGATGTAAAAGAGCCTCCTTTACACAATAATTTCATGGAAAAGTCAAAAACGTCTGCGACCAAGGTCATAGCAACTGTTTGGTCTACATCCCATTTCCCAGTAATATCCGGTGAAATATCTGAAATAATCGTATTAATTGGACGGTTCTCCAGTTCCTCAAGTATACGCTCTTGTGTCAATTCCTCAGTGATATCTCCCACCAGTAATGTTGCTCCTTCAACGGGTTGACAGGGTTCTAAGTCCACACCGATAACAACTCCTTGTTCGCCAGTTAATTCAACAGCCACTTGGGCCCATCCACCTGGATGACAACCAACATCTAGGATTACGTCGCCTTCACGAATTAATTTGAATCGCTTTTGTATCTGGAGTAATTTAAAGGCTGAACGGGCACGATATCCGCTAGCTTTTGCTTGACGGCGCCAAGAGTCTCGTTTATGATTCTCAATCCAGTGGTCTGCCATGCACCCTCACCCAAACCATACTAGAAGTTCATGCAATTGAAACCTCTTGTTATAATCCATCAATACACAGGGATGAATAGGGTCCACCGCTTCGGCCGTATATGGCAAACAGGTTCATGACGCCCCAGAACATGTCTGCCTCAAATTACATTCTTTCAATTCTTGTTTTTGCAATTATTTCAGCCCCCTCTTCAAGTGCTATTGTAATTGATGCTGCAAATAACTGGGATGGACCATATGAAGCCTCGGGTGGAAGGACACTTTTGGTTGAAGAGTTGAGCGCTACTTGGTGCCCCAGTTGTGCAGAAATAGACCCCTATTTGATGGAAGTTGCAGATTCCCACGGTTCTCGCATTTCAATAGTGACTTATCATCCATCGGATGATATTGACGCATTTCAACCAGAAGCATCTCAGCGCCGAATTGATCGTCTAAAAATCACTCACCCCGATATTGGCTCCACTCCAAGTTTCGTCGTCGATGGTGGAAAAATTCGAATTGGGCCTGAATCATGGCCAGATGTTCAAAAGGATATTTTAACAAAAGAAGTGAACAATCCAAATCCAAGTATCCTGAAATTTGACATAAAAAAGGTGAACGGCGCAATACAAGCATCAGTTAAAGAATTTCAAAATCAAGGAAATGGAAACAATATATCTCAATTGACATTCCTACTCGCCGAGCATTCAGTTTCCGTACCAAATGGATTTGACAATCCAGGCGAGGATACTCGGGACAGAGTAGTGACTGCTATTGCTGAATGTAATTTACAGAATAATACAATAGAATATTCTAACGGCTTTAACAACGTTTCAATCAATGATAATTCATGTCAATCTGGCTTTAGAGTGACATTAGAAGAGACTGTTTCTCAATTTAGTTTGGTACTAATTCATGAAAGAACATTTGATAATCTCACCACACAAGACACTTCTGCAAATACTTACGGAGTTGTTGAATTTTCATATAGAGATGTCGAAACCTCAAATTCTTGGAATAATTTGTTAATTATTCTAATTGGATTCACAATTATCGGTTTTTTGTGGCATTCTTACCAAAAAACAGATAAATAAGTCGTAAAATGCTCTTTTAGGGATATAAATTTCCTTTTTCCGGAGTAAAACGAACATGTGACCGCAGGTTTGATAACCTCTCGCGAGAATGTAATATCATGGAAAAGACATGGGAGGATGTTGAATGGCAAGGAGACGAACCGTTGAAAGAATGGTATGTGGAATATATCGCAATAGTAAACGACGAGAAATTCCACCACATGTCGATTCTATATGGAGAAGATTACTCCGATGTTCAAAGAAGTCTTCTTCATGAAGTAAGACGAAACTATACGGTTAACGACAGAATCGATGTGACTATAATCAAAATTCACGAAACTGATGAGAGAACAGACGCAGCCTTGTTTGAAGGGATGTTTGTACCTTGATCACTTCTCTTGATATCTTATTTCTATGATGTCGCTGGTATTAATTAAAAGATAATCATCATAATCATTGATTTCCTGACCACCAACTGTCATTACCAATTCATGTGTTGAGTTTACTCTGTATTCAAAAATTCCAGTTTCATCGAAATGATGGCCCCAGATATCAAAGAACACTCCAATAGGGATATCAATATCTTCATTCGATTCAATATGTAATTTGCCCGAACTATCATGAGTATGAACTGCATGCATTTCTTCTCCGTCTTTATTACAAATATCAGTCATTATGCCTACATTCGCAGGAATAACCTCTTGTTCACCATTGATGAAAATTTGCAGTGTCGCATGGTCATGCCTTGCTAAGCCATCATGGTCCAAACAATCTTGAGAAATAGGGTCAGGGTCATTCGATGAGTTATATGATTCGCCAGACTCTTCTGTGCCGTTACTGGTGGAGTTTTCCATTGAATCATTGGTAGAATCATCAATTATTTCTTCGACCAAATCATCTCCTAAATCATCGTTTGAAGAGAATATATCACTTAGAGAAATATCATTTTCCCTAACTAATAGGGCTAACAAAAGAGAAACTATAGTAACAGTTGCCCATGCTTTACTCTCTATTTTCAATCGAGCACCTCATTACTTATTCCATTCATTTCTGTCTTCGTGGAGTTTCCTTAGGCGGAAGAAACCAACAAATGCTGCCACATTAGCAATGTGAGCAGTGGTACAGTAGAGACATATTTTCTCTTCTTGGACCTCATAAGAGACTAATAATCCAATGACAAGAATACCAATTCCTGTTGTCAAAACACCCATGCTTATCAGCCTCTCGGATAGTGGGTGATTTGGTTCTTTCTGAAGAACTAATACGATGAATAACAGCAAAGCAAATGCGGCCATTCCTATAAGACCCCATGACAGACCTAAAACAGGGTCAACATTCAGTTTACTATTTCCTAGTAAGTCGTCACATGAGAAAGTCGATGTTGAAGAACAAAAACTACCCCCCTCACTAATCTTAGAAGATATCCAAAGAGTCTGTGTTGAAACTGCAAAACCAGCGAATGAAATCAATTGAAGTCCTGAAAGCAAACGCCCTCTAGCTGTTTTTAGCGAAGGAAATCTGTCTGCTAAAGAAGATTTAAAGGATTCTCCCCACGGAGAAACTATCAGAAATCCAATTAAAGTAGGAATGAGGTATACTGCTACTAGAGCATTAGATGACAAATCAAACACTCTCCCTTGGGACTAATCTTAAGATTGCATCGCTTACCTTTTCGTCAGCATGCTCTGAAGAAGACCAAGCAATTATTCCATCAGGTTGAATCAAGAAATAATTTGGCGTACCAGGTATTCCCCATTCAGCCATGTTATCTTGGTCTATATCGTCGATATATGGGAAGTTGTGATTATATTCAGAGCGGAATTGTTCAATCTCTGCTCTATCCGAATCGTGTCCTTGAATACTAAGTTCTGTGGCACTTGCTAAAAAGTTGATATGAGGTCCATTCCAATCAGGATTATTGACACTGAATGCATTTGCGAATTGACCGTATTCCTCTGCAGACTGTTGACAATATGGGCAATCAGTATCCATGAATTCGATTACAACCCATTGGCCGCTAACATCTCCTTCCTGCCATGAAGTGTTGAAATAACTACTAAAATCAAATTCAGTCCATCCTGAACCATTGTAGAACTTACCTTCAACATCTGGTGCTCTTTGGCCTTCATTGGTACCTACTGATATTGGATTAGCAGTGAAAGCAATAATCATAATGCCAATGAAAAACAGTGACATGACCTTAATTAGAGCACTGCCAACAGCCTCAGCATTTTCATCTTCAATAATGTTAGAATTCATAATTTCACAGTCCTATTTCCTCGATTAAGCATTTAGCCGTATGGCGTATAGCATCCTCGCTATTATATCGCACATCATATCCTGTTGAAAGCATTTTGTTAATTCCGAGCATTGCTCTTGGAATATCTCCAGCCCAACCTCGGTCACCTCCAGTATACTCGATTGATGCATCTAAGCAATTAGTTTCTTCAATAACAATCTCTGCAATACGAGTCACTGAGGCAGTGTCATGACTTCCTAGATTGAACAGATTTAGATTGTCATGGGAATTTTCCATCACATGTAAAATCCCATCCACACAATCTCCAACTTCCATGTATGACTTCTCTTGTAGACCGTTACCCAGAACTTCGAGACGTGATGGGTCTGCCTTGAGTTTGTGGATAAAATCAAAAATAACTCCATGAGTACCTCGGTTGCCAATGATATTTGCGAATCTAAAAACCCATGCTTGCAAGCCAAAGGTACCAACCCAACTGCTGATTAATCCTTCACCAGCCTGTTTACTAGCCCCATATAGAGAAATAGGCATACAAGGGCCATGATTTTCAGGAGTCGGCATAGGCGCATTTTCACCGTAAACCACTGATGAAGATGCGAAAACTATCTTCTTAACATCACATCTTCTCATAGATTCAACAATGTTGTAAGTAGCAATTGTGCCTTGTTTCAGATCTGTATCTGTTATCTTGGTTCCTAATCGAATGTCAGGATTGGCTGCTAAGTGAAAAACACAATCTATTCCGTCCATAGCACCATAAACATCATCGAAATTAGTTATGTCACCCTCTACCAAAACAACAGACCCAGAGTCGATATGCGATTGAATAAATTCGACTTTACCACTGGATAAATTATCTAAAACAACGACTTTGTCGCCCCTAGATACCAATCTATCAATAAGATGTGAACCAATAAATCCGGCTCCGCCAGTCACTAGTGCTCGCATAGTTTAACCAACAAACGCGACCGTATAAGGAGAATGGTTTTCGTGATACTAGCAAATGATGAGTTTGATAACCTTTGAGTCCAAGAGATATGTTTCCTGCTGGCTTAGTCAGCATGGTTGTGAGAAAATGGTAAAACAAAAAATAGAAACAATAGAAAATGGAAATAAGAATGAACAAATGGAAGAGAACAGAAGCCTACTAGTCGGTTATGTCAGAAAAAGTAATGCAGGTGGAGCACTAAAAATCTCTATCAATAATGATGCTTTTTCTGACTGTTCTACATATGTAACCAGCGATGGTCAAACATATGTTCCACTTGTCATCTCTCTAAATGCACTAAATCGTGTAATTGAGGGCGAACGAGCGGTTACAACGATCAGTCAAATGCTAGATTAATCAATTAATTGTTAATTGCAAGTCTTGAATGAGTTCAAGGCATGAACAATGCCTGCAATCGCTCTTCGGAGCGGTTGTGGGCCCTTAGTAAGTAATTCTAAACCAAATCAATTATTATATCAATACCAATATATAGTCACGGTTAACCGGTTATATTGTGGAAATGGGTGATGCACACGCCGATGAAGCCAAACGTTTCATCGTGGCAGGGATGCCAATGTACAATGAAGAGGAAACTATTGGCACTGTAGTTACCATGGCTCTTAGATATGCTGATGCAGTAATTTGTGTTGATGATGGTTCATCTGACTCCAGTGCAAGAATTGCAGAAAAATGTGGTGCAATTGTAGTTAGACACAGAGTTAACCGTGGTTATGGTGGTGCACTCAAATCACTTTTCATCAAGGCTAGGGAAATCAATGCTGATGCTCTTGTAGTACTGGATAGTGATGGACAACACGAAACTTCTGATATTCCTAATTTACTCGAACCGATTTTGTCTGGTCAAGCAGATTTTACAATTGGCTCTCGTTTCATAAACGGCGGTGGAGGAACCGATATGCCTGCTTATAGAAGATTGGGCATAAAGGTAATCACAGCAGCAAGCAACCTTTCAAGCGATTTAGGAATAAAAGATACACAGTCTGGATTTAGAGCCTTTTCTCGTTCGGCAATCGAAAGATTGAGATTTGATTCAGAAGGGATGGAATTATCACTTGAAATGCTTGAAGACGCTCATGATAAGAATCTAATAATTCAAGAAGTTCCTACCATCATTCGCTATGATGTACCTAAGGGTTCTAATTTCACGGCAGTATCTCATGGTTTTACCGTATTATCTTGGGCACTACTATCACTTTCTCAAAAGAAACCACTACTAGTATTGGGAATTCCAGGCCTTGGATTATTAGCAACTGGTGCTGCCATGGGATTGAATTTAGCTCAAGGAGTCACAGGACAAATTGATAATTACATTGGAACTGGACTTTCTGCAGTTTGGATTGGAGTATTAGGCCTATCATTGATGGCAACTGGACTTGTTCTACAAAGTGCTCGAGGTTTCCTTAAGCATCTACTTGTCAAAGAATTTGGTTTAGATTAAACGCCGAGTCGCAAATTGCGCTAAATTCGTTTATTCGAGTCACTGATAATAGTATGGTTCAAGACCTTACTATATTTCGACTAATCATGAGCGAAAGGAGTGGGCCTATACGGGAGGTCTTCAATAATGTGTCAGAGCATTACACCAACATTCGCAGAAGAGTAGGCGAGTCTACTACAAAAAAACTCGATAGCATGTATGGAAATATTCTTTCATCACCTGCCACAGTTGTTATTCTTCTTGTCATTATTGCAGCGTTTTTTGCTCAACAAGGCATGAATTTCCAAGATCAAATAGACGACGATGTCGAGATTTTCTTGCCTGATGGCGCACCATCGACTGAACTTTTAATGGAAGTTAGGGAAGAATGGTCGACTGATATCACAATAATATATATTCAATCCAATAATGCTGATCCTAAACTCGATGAAAAGGGGAGGCCAATGTGGGTGCAAGGAGAAGACAACATTACCGATAAGGCAATTCTTGAGGAAATTAGTTGGGTTGAAGGCGATGACAGAAATATTGGCGGTGACTCAATAAGTAGAGGTATTGACTACGATAAAGATGACCATGGTAGAAATGATGGAGTTCTATGGATTATCTCACCAGCTCAAATAATTAAAGAAATTAATTCAGCGGATGGGCGTTTCAATAGTTCGTTTTGTGAAAATATAGTAGACACACGTGACCCTGCCAACATTATTGGATTTGACATGCCTTGTGAAATGCTACCACCAGGTGGCGAATATGCTATCCCTGAGCAAGCACAAATAGACCGTATTATTGAAGAGTCAAATGGAAGTTTTAGTGCTCTAATAAAGGACACCAATGACATGGACCCGTTTTTTGACAGTGATGGAGATGGAGACCCCACAAATGATATGGACGGTGATGGGATATGGGATACTACAGCAATAGTTGTAGGCATGAGTCAAGATTTTGATGAAATGGAAGATTTTGCCGACTTTAAGGAATTAATGGCGCATTTCGAAAATATTGTAGATAATCGAGAGGACCCTCAATTAGAAGAAATGACTGTTACTGGAATTAATAAAGTCCTAGAAGATGTTTCGGAAGAAATTTATGAAGACTTATTGATGATACTTCCTTGGTCTGTACTATTTACCATTATAGTTATCACAGTCCTACATCGTTCGCTAAAAGTAGTACTAATTACAGGACTTCCAATTGTCATGGCTCTAGCAGTTACATTTGGTACATCGGTAATTCTTGATATCACGCTAACTCCAATGATAGTTGCAACTTTTCCGATATTAATCGGTTTAGGAGTCGATTATGCTCTTCACATGGTCAATAGAATTGAGGAGGTGCGGCGTAAAGAATTGGCTAAGATTCACGATGAAAATGAAAGAAGAAGACGGAAAGGTGAGACTCTAAACCAAGTTCCTGACCTATGGGACTTAGATTTTTACAAAAAATGTGTTCTTGAAATGACAAGTTCAACAGGAGTTGCTGTCTTGCTGTCTGCAATGACAACTATAGTCGGTTTCTCTGTACTTATTGCACCTCAAATTGTCACTGTGGCCCCTATTCGTTCAGTTGGTGTGACACTCGTAATTGGAATCGCCTCAACTCTGATATTCAGCATTATTCTTGTTCCGACTTTGGCATGGATGTCAGGGTTCCATAAACGTTCAAATCCATCTATGTGGAAGAATATTGGTAAGTGGCCAGTTAAAGGATTTTTAGTTATCTTGTTGATATCTGGTGCCGTCACATTTGGAGGCGTGATGATGTGGAGTGGGCAGATGGACAAGTCGATTTCAGGTAGCGATCAAACGCCCGACAATATAGATTCAATTGAGTCATTATCAGAATACTCAAATTATTTTAGTGGAGGACAGACCTCATTGTTCATTTTCAGTGCTGAACAACGCCCGAATGAAAATAATACAGATAGGATTCGGGACTTACCGGTTTTGGATGTAATCGATGGATTAGAGAATAGAATTGGTGATGTTGAAAGGACAAATACAACCAGTATAATCACATTCCTAAGAACAATTCCGGTTCAAATTGGATGGGAAGCCCCAGTAGTTGGTGGCACATATCTATACAAAGACAGCCTGTGGAATTTCCTTCATGAACCGTGTTGGACAAGTAATGACCCGATAGAATGTAATGCTTGGATATTATTAGATGCATCCGGCCCAGGTGGAAGAGAACAACTTCGAAAAGATATGGTTAATGTAGTATTTGATACTCTAAGTGATGAAGTATTATCTATGTTACTAAATGAAGATGGGACAAAAGGAATCGTATATGTCACTCAACCATACATGAATCTAGACTATGCCTCAATATTGAGAGATGATATTGATTCAATGCTGGAAGAAGATACAGGACTTGAAGGCACAGGCGCATCTAAACTGACCGGAGGACTCCCCGTATCCCTAGATATAAATGAAGGAATTCATGGTGCACAAAATCTTACTACTATTGTTACTATGATAATTCTAACACTGATTCTATCAATCGTATTTCGTTCTCCACGTTTAGGAATTTACACAATGATCCCCGTTGCAGTAGTTATTCTCTGGCAACCTATTCTCATGAATAGTTCTGATGTAAATGTCAATATTTTCACCGCAATGATTGGAACAATTGTATTTGGAATAGGAGTTGATGATTCAATCCACGTGATGCATAGAATACAGGAAGAAGGAGAAACTCCAACTGGAATTGCTAATTCTATAGAAGAGACAGGTCAAACTATATTTGAAACTACTATAACTACAGTGAGTGGAATTGCTGCCGGATTTTTAGTCACATTCCCTGGACTTGAAAACTTCTTTATGATAATGTGTTTACTAATCATATTTGCATTCATCACTAGTGCATTCTTATTACCAGCAATAATTACATTCGAGCATTCAATACGTTCTAGGATAAAGGGAGAAGGAAGTTGGATTGATTATGGCGAGGGTATATCACTGGCATCGCCAATATCTATGAAACCGCTTGACGCGGTCTTAGAAGATTAGTGGAGGAGTAGGGAGTAAGCCCCTTTCTGTTACCTTTCGGCGACCACATTCAACTTAGCATCCTACCTGTCCCTAGGCACGCAACCTCAAAACGGGACTGTTTGGACTTGCTCCTGTGCGGTTGCTCGTTTCATCGACCACAAAGCAATCTCCGTCTTTCAACATCATAGTACACACCTTGTATCGTTCGTTTCTGTAGCATTGACCTAACCATCTCTGATTTCTCACTTCTGTAAGGCACACGCGTTATGGAGAGGGGACTTTCCTCAGAGTCGAACTCTGTCAGCGGCCCTCCTACTCCCTCCAAATATCCGTGCAATCAATACACTTCAAAACCTTCGGAAAGTCAAGTATGTCACTGGTACGGGTTTTCACCTGGTGAATTAGCGTGCTGTTGAGATGCATATGCCGCTGCTTGCGCTTGGTTCATCCTTGGAAGTTGCTTCTGATTATTACCCGTTCTTTGTCGTGGGTCTTGCGGTTTACGAAGCCCAAATATCAACAGTCCAACAAGTGCAACTGTAAATACGAAAATTATAACCAAAAGAATAGGATTTATTTCACTAAATCCTCCCAAAAGACCACCTGAAGATTCTTCTTCAACATAGAAAGTGTCGGTCTGAGCAGTTGGTCCGTTGATAATTACGAATTCAATCCACATTGTTCCTTCTCGGTCAGGGCTCCAATTGTGCGAGAATATTCCAGTCCCGCCCGATTGAATCTCTATCTCTTGGGCATGAATTCTAGTTCTTGCTCCATTACTCTCAACTCTTTCGACCACAAGTTGTGCTGGACCTGAGGCTTCGCCGATATTTTGAATCACCACAGCTAATTCTACATTTCCGCCAACCGAAATATCTCTGTAGGGAGATATTTCTGGCTCTTGGAAAACAAACTCTGGAACTTGTTGTTCTAATTCCCAGATACTCAAAGGTGCATCAATTGCATTAAACTCTGCACTTATCTCTTGGCCCGCCATATCCTTGCCAGTCACCCAAATACGCAATTCAAGAGCCTGATCTCTATCCTCCTCAAGGATTGCATCTTGTAAATTTAATACAACAAATAATGGTATTTCTTGACCATATGGTTTGCCACCTAGTAATTCAAGATTAGAAGAACCATTAACAACACTAGTTGTCAACATTCCAAGGCCTGAAGGATGGACTTCCCAATTTAATTCAAGTGATTCAATATCTAGATAATCTCCTTCAGAAATAACTACCTCAATTTCAAGATCAATCCAGTCAGATTCGTAAATTAATTCATTCACTTTGGGATAATTAATTTTAACCATTTCTGGCGGAGAATCATCAATAACAAACCACATTAGTGGATTAACTGGCTGTTTAATTGAGGCCCCATTTGGAGAATTCCGGAGAGATATCTCAAAATAATATGAATTTGTAATTAGAGGAGAAATTATTGTACCATTGAAAGTGCCGTTAATGAAATCGACTTGAGCTTGATTACCTCCTATCTCAAACAGTAAATCAAGTGGTTGATTGACACTTCTACCTGTCATGGACCAAGTAATTCCTCCCTTGACATTAACATCTTCTCGTGGCCGAAGCCAGTGAGCATCACCTTCAATAATAGCACCATTTACAGTGAACTCTAATGATGATTTATCAATTGACATCTCTCCAGAAAATCGCCAATCTAGTTCATTTAACTCTAAAACTGTTGACTGTCCGTTTAGATCAGCCAACATAATGCTAGGTCTTCGATAAATACTATCATCGGGGTCAAATCCCCATTGTAGTATGAAATCAATTACAAATTTACCATTTGATGCAAAGATGGTATCTTCTGAATTAGTAATTATTCCACAACTCTGAACAGTGATGTATAGAGTTGATGCCGAACATGTATTTCCATCTCTACTCCAAATAATTGTGGAATCATCCGGTTGATTTGATGATAGGTCAAATTCAATATGATTAATATCAGTTACACCATTCTTATCCCAAATTGGAATTTCCAAAGTTATCATTTCACCAGGATGGAGCCAAGTATCCGGTCCTAGGCCCCAATCCAAGGGGTCATACCCCAATTGTGGGGAGCCATCATTACTAATTTGAAGATTGAAAAGAGGTGATGTGGAATTGCCTGAATTAACCAGTAAATTGCCTGCTGAATCAGCAACCTGTAACCAACCTACAGAATATGAACCATCTGGTGCTTGTGATGTATCCAAATTATAGCCATAAATGCCTTGTAACAATGTCAAATCATTTGGTTGGTCAAGATCACTAACTTGGAACTCACTGCTCTGCACCAAGTTGTCATTGTTGAAGTCATGCTCCCAAGAATTCCAATAATAGATTTTAGCATAGGTCGGTAAAAATGGACGGTCTGAAACTGTAAATTCTAATTGAGTAGAAGGTGATGCTTCTACATGGTCAAATTCATCAATATTCATATACAATAATTCAGGAGAAATTGAATCAAATCCAAAATTAGCTGAACTTGGCACTTGGTAGGATACAGATTGTCCTTGAAGCGGCATAAGTTCTAATTCAACTAGTACTTGATTAACATCAGAAGGTACAATCCAAGGCATGGAAACAATACCATCATTGATGACAGTAGAAGTAGAATATTCATTGCCTTCAATCATTAACCTAACTAATACTTGCCCAGTCCGAGGAGACGATGTTTCACCACCTTCAAAACCTAGTTCTGCAACTACTGTAACTGGCTCTCCCGATTTTAGATATGGATAATTATTATCAGAATTAATTCCGTTTATCCCGGTAATGTACCAATCATTGAGTGATATATCATTCTCAACACCGTTGGAATTTCCAAGACCGAATAATTTGCTAACTGGAAGCATTGGACCATTTGATGATACTAAGTTGGCTGAAACAACTAATGATTCTTCATCATCCCATTCAATTGGAAATTTGAATCTATGAGTAAACTGAAGAATCGATCCACTCTCAATCATTGAAACACTACCACCCTGGCCCAAATCATTCCAAAGTAAATTGGCTCCTGACTGAATACAAGATGAAATTGCTATTCCATTTATTGGCAGAGATAAAATTGGACAACGTATCTGACTATTTTGGTTTTGACCTATTAGATTTAAATCAATCAACCAAGAATTAGCACGAGAGTAATCACCAGGGTTTGTAATTCCAATTCCAGAATAGTCAAAAGTACTCACTACATCTATCCAATCTACTGAAGGAGTGAATGTATCAGTGACATTAATTACATCTAAAGATAGGGGAATTACTGATGCTTGTGAAGTAATTCCATTAACTGTTAGAACTATTGAACCAGTACCTGACATTCTAACAGGAAGTAAAACTTCTTTACTTCCAAAAACAGATATTGTCGATTCAAGTGCGTTATTTATTCCTAAAATTAAACTATCAGTAGCGATGAAGTTTAGAGATATAGAATCATCATATACCGCCATCAAACCTCCCATATGAACTGTTGTTGAAGTTGATGAAGAGCCTATCTTAACTGCTACTTCTACGAAATTTAATCCATTAAGATTAATTGTATATACTGCTTGAGAAAGTGCTGAATTAAGGTTAGAAATATCGCCTGATGATAATTTGATGTTTTGAACCGTACTTATTGGGTCAAGTGTCTTGGTCAAAATATCTTGGCCCCCTATAGTGACTGTCAAATATGGATTTAGCATTTCCACACCTGGACTTGCTGCGACAAAATTGAATGATTCAATTCCTGAAGAAGGCATCATTACTGAAAAGTAAGACGGTGTTGCAGGAGTAGAGGGGGATTGCTTCCACAAAGAATCGTCACTAAATCTATCTTGAATTCCAAGTCTGCCAACTCCAGTTTTATCCATGGACCAATCAGCAAAACCGTCAAGTCCAACATCTATTTCCAAACCATCAGCAACACTTGTTCTGACCAGTTCCACATCAAATGTATCTAATGCCCAATTTCCGCCAGTACCAAAGGCCCTAAAGTGGACAGAAAAGTACGGTTTATTCAGACCTTGAAATACATTATTGACTAAATTATTCCATGTCTGTCCTGAATCCAAACTATACTCCATTCTTGCAGAACCTGTCAGGCTCGTGTTAGATTTCATTCCGACAAAACCACTTCGAATTAGATATTCTGGCGAGGTTGCAGTACCCGAGCCACTAATTTGACCACTACTCCAACTTGAACTCTGTAAAGACCAGCCTTTGGCAGTAGGATTAGTATCAAAATCATCGATCATTAAGCCTTCGAAATGGATGCCATGGATTTCAGGTAAAATTCCTGATGTAGTTTCCATGTAGACATAGATTTTAGCCATGGGGTAAGTTTCCCAGTCCACAATTCCTAAATCGAGAGAAGTTACAGTCAAGTCTTCAAATCCAGGAATTGGTAAATTGGTTGAGGCATCAATCAAATCCCATTCAAAAATTGCATCATCAGGTATGTAAGCATCCATGTACATAAAACCAAAATTTCGTTCTTCTCCTTGGCCTATCATCTCAGGCCCAAATGGTTCAGACATCCAATATCCATCACCATTACCTGCTCCACCAGCAGGAGTAATCAAAATTTCATCGACCCATGCAGTATCTGAACCCGAATTTACACTACTATCTTTATTGTATTTCCATGTCAAAGTAGAGGTTGCTGCTGTAATACTAAAAGATTGAGTTCCAGATGTAGTACCTGACCATCTTTGTGTATATCCAGAACTTCTTGTACAACCAGTATTATCTATACAAAATACAAGATAGTCAAAACTACCTTCCGATGAAACTTGATATCGAAATGAACCTGTACCTGCTGGCAATGATGAAACATCCAATGTCATTGATGATTGCTGACTATGAGAAATAGTACCAGCCTTTGCGGTTTGTGAACCAACCAGTACATTAGAATTTTGAATCGCCCAATTTGAATTACCGCTTAATGTCCAATCAGGTGAAAAGGAACCTGACTCAAAATCCCATTTCCACTCTTGTGGGAGTAATGATAATGACGAACTATTGACATCGACTCCCGAATAATATTGCGACGCTGAAAAATCTGCTGCATCGGTTAACGAGAACGCTGTAGATGTTGGAAGAGAAGATGATTCAACGCCAATACTTAGAGTTTGAACTACTTCACCATCAGGAACTGAAACCGAAACTTTCTCTACCGCACCATCAGGAAACGAACCGATAGAAACTGTTGTACCTTGGCCAATCGGCGTTGTTGATTCAACTGTTGGTTCTGGCAATAGTGAGATTTCTGAAGTTTTTTCAGTAATTATGGACATTTGAGATGAAAGAATGAACAAAGTCACAATTCCGACGGCCGAAAAAATACCGCGGTTCGTCAGTCCCATGACTACTTTGACGCGTACTGGTAGGTCAAAAGATTTCGCCATAATTTCAAATTATATTTCTTGCTGAAATTAAAGAAATCATGAAAAGCCCGGTTATCTTACAAGACACATGGAAGATGTCGAATCATTGAAGAAAAACGCTGGCATCGCCGCATGTAAATTTGTCAAAAATAATATGAAAGTGGGCCTTGGAACAGGTTCTACTGTCAAGCATACTGTTATCGAACTGGGAAGAATGATAAGAGATGATGGTCTTGAAATCGTTGGAGTCCCTACATCTCTCGCTACTGAAAAGTTAGCATTGGAAGTAGGAATTCCTCTTGTAGAATTATCTGAAGTGGATTTCTTGGATATTGTAATCGATGGAGCTGATGAATTTGATCCTAATTTCCAATTGATAAAGGGAGGAGGTGCAGCCCTATTAAGGGAGAAAATTGTAGCCCAAGAATCAAGGGCAATGGTCGTAGTTGCTGATGAAAGAAAACGAGTATCAAAGTTAGGAGCATTTCCTCTTCCTATCGAAATTACACCTTTCGCTTACCAATCTACAATCAGAAAATTGACCAAATTGCTTGATTGTAGAGTTAATTGTAGAATGTCGGGAGATAACCCTGTCATTACAGACAATGGTAATTTGATCGCAGACGCGCATTGTGGACCTTCCATAGATAAACCAAAAAGTATCGAAAACGATATTTTAATGATAGCGGGCGTTGTTCAAGTCGGTTTATTTAATGATATGTGTGATGCAGTAATACTAGCTGGAAGCAATGGAGTTGAAGAAATTATCAACCCGAATGGTCGTCTTTAATTGTCATAACTAAATCAATGATTAAATACGGGTGTTAAGACGCTTGGTTGGGCCTGTAGCTTAGTCAGGTAGAGCGACGGACTCTTAATCCGTCGGTCGCGGGTTCGAACCCCGTCAGGCCCGCCTAACCACGATTGATTCCTAGGACATTGTTTTTGGTAATGAATCCAAAATTATGAGAATCATCTGAAGAAGTCGGGTCTGGATTATCACCAACTACCCATAATTCACCATCAGAATTTATTTTTTGAATTCTCTTTATCATAACAATTTTGCTATTGAGTGGATGTGAGAAAACAATAATATCTCCAATTGATAATTCTTGACCAGTAAATTCTTCACAGTACAACACTTGGCCATCATCAAGATTAGGCCACATACTATGGCCTGAAACAACCACTTGGATGTTATTCATTGACGATCAACTTGCACGAATCCAGGGGACTTCTTTGCCTTTAACCGCCCAAAACATGTCGTGAATGGCTTTTATTGCATCCATTAATTCTTGGGCATGGTCAGCAGAAACTTCTACCTTGCATGCACTGCAAAGTTTAGCAGCCTTCCAGAAAGTATCGTGAAGTTCAGGGTTTGCTTCAAGATGTTGGGGCTTGAAGAAATCTGTCCACAAAACCAAAAGTTCATCTTTACATTTCTGTGCTTCTTCTTCCTTGATTGACGCATAGCGACTCATTGTGTTTATGTAAGCAGCCATTGATTGTGAACTAAAGACTGTTGGATACTCTAGAGCCAACATCTTTTTCGTCATTGATTGAACTGCTTCACCTGCTATTCTTGCACTCGCTGGGTCATATACTCCACATGGTCCATCACAATGCGCACTTACTTTAATTACTGACATAACTAAGCCCAAACGCTGGAATCATATCAATTTAATGATTAATTTATTTAGCAATAATTGTAGTGCCTTCTTCACCTTTCAGCGCCTTTAGAGCGTCTCCCGGTTGGCAAAGTATGGATTTTAAGTTAGGGTTGTGTAAAGTCGCCTCGACCAAACTACCAATTTTAGGTTCCATGGAGCCCTTTGGAAATTCACCTTTTGAGGTGAAATCTTCACATTGGTCTATTGTCAATACACGATGTGATTCTTCATTATCTGTTCCAAACCCAGTCTTAACACAATCTATTGCAGTAGAAATAATCAATGCATCAGCTTGAAGTTTTATCGCCAATAATGAAGATAATCTATCTTTGTCAATAACTGCAGGAACTCCAGCAAAATAATTTCCATGACGTACTACTGGAATGCCACCTCCGCCTCCACAAATCACCACTGCCTTCAATTCAACTAATTTTCTTATCACTTCAAGGTCTAAAACATTCATTGGAAGTGGACTTGCAACTACTCTCCTTGGGCCCAACTTAGTTTCAGCAATATCCCAGTCAGCAGACATGACTACTTGGTCTGAAAGAACGGGCCCGACTGGTTTAGTAGGGAATTGAAAGCCACTATCAGAAGGATCAACCTCCACTCTAGTTATCACACATGCAGTCCTCTCAGGCCTCCTTCTCTTATTCAAAATCGAGTCCAAATTGAGTGAAAGTGAATGGCCTATCATCCCCTGTGTTGCAGCAACCCAAGAATCCATAGGTTGTGATAATTTTTCATCAAGTTGCATTAAGTGTCCAACTTGAGGGCCATTACCGTGTGTCAAAACCACACTCCAACCCGCTTCTAGTAAGTCTACTACATCACTCATCACTCTAGCAAGAACCTCTTCACTTGTTCCATCTTTATCACCGGTTGGGGAAGAAAGAGCATTCCCCCCAATTGCATATACTGCAACTCGATTCATACTACTTGGTAACTGCGATATAGTTTGAGTATTTCCTATAAATGAGTGTTAATATTGCATTTTGGCTACCCTATGAAATATCTCGTCTTGGGTGACATTGAATTACACCTAACCTTAGGGTCAAATGGGCGAGAGTATGAAGACTACATGGATTGGAGATGTACAATCAGGTCAGCATGACAATAAGGAAGTAGAATTAAAAGGCTGGGTAAAGCGTTCACGCGGGTCAAATAAAATCCGATTTTTAGTCCTGCGTGATTCTACTGGAACCATTCAATGTGTCGCTAAAAGGGATGTTTTAGGGGACGATAGTTTTGAACAAATAAAATCAGCCCTAATTGAATCATCAATCATTCTCAAAGGCACAGTTAATGTCGATGAACGCTCTGAAGGTGGTCATGAATTAGTGGTCAATTCGGCAGAAATAATTGGCCCTGTTAATCCTGAAACGCCATTCCCAATTACTGAATCTGCTATGGCTGCGGCAGACGGTGGAGAAACTGAATTTCTTCTAGACAATCGACACCTATACCTTCGAACATCAAGAATGACAACAATGCTAAAAATTCGAAGTTCTGTTTTCGGAGCAATTCATTCTTATTTTAGAAATAGAGAATTCCTTGAATATCAAGCTCCAAACTTTGTTGCTGGTGCAGTAGAAGGAGGCTCTACACTTTTCGAAGTTCCATACTTTGGCAGAAAGGCATACTTAACTCAATCATGGCAACTTTATGCCGAGGCTGCAATGCCGGCTTTGGAAAGATTGTACACAATAGCACCTTCATTCCGCGCTGAGAAATCAAGAACAAGAAGGCACTTAACCGAATTTTGGCATGCTGAAATGGAAATGGCTTGGGCTACTAATGACGAAATAATGAATCATGGCGAGGGAGTTGTTCGCCATATATCTTCTACACTCCTCGATGAGAGAAGTGATGAACTTGAATCACTAGGAAGAGATTTAGATTTAATCAGCCGCTTTGCGGATTCACCATATCCAAGAATGCGTTATGATGAGGCTGTTGAAACACTTCAGGGACTTGGCGTAGAAATTGAATGGGGACAAGATTTAGATTATTCAAAAGAGAAAATTTTGACCCAAGACTTTGATGTCCCACATTTCTTGACTCATTACCCAAAGATTGCAAAACCATTCTACCACAGAGTTGATCCTGATGATGAGAAATATGTTCTATGTCATGACCTACTAGCTCCTGAGGGTTATGGAGAAATTATTGGCGGTGGAGAGAGAACATGGTCTGAGGAAGAAATATTGGCACGTATAGATGAAGAAGGAACTCCACGAGAACCTTATCAATTTTATATTGACACTCGAACATATGGTGGTGTCCCTCACGGCGGATTTGGACTTGGAGTTGACAGAGTTTGCTCTTGGCTTAGTGGAGCGGACCATATAAGAGAAGTCATTCCATTCCCTAGAGATTCTAGAAGAGTCACTCCTTAGGTGATTGGATGAGCGATGTGATTGCCTTAGGGTGTGGATTAGTAGGCAATTTTGTCATCCAAAAATTACTTGAAAATGGAAATTCTGTGACTGTTGTTGATTTGAATATTCCGAATGAAATCGCAAAATTAAAAAATGTAAATCCAATTGAAGGTGACGTTTTTACAATAATTGATTCATTACCACATGGAAAAGTTGTAGTAAATATGCTACCAGGTAGAATCGGCGATAAGATTAGGCCAAAATTATTAGAATCTAAACATCAAATTATTGATCTGGCATTTACCTTGGAAGACCCAAGTAAACATTCTGAACTTGCAAAAAGGAATAATTGTTCATTGCTTTGGGATGTAGGAATTGCTCCAGGACTATCCAATATGCTAGTTAAAAAAGGCAAGAACATGATTGGAATACTAGACAATGTTCACATTAAAGTCGGCGGCAATCCATCCAAAACTGATTCAAAATGGTCATACATGGCACCTTTCTCACCTTCAGATGTTATTGAAGAATATACAAGGCCGGCAAGAATTATTGAGAATGGTAAATTGGTCACTGTACCAGCTTTATCTCAAAGGCATATGATAGATGTTGAGTACCATGGAAAGATGGAAGCATTCCTTACAGACGGCCTTAGAAGTATAATTGATACAATACCATCTAAAGAAATGAAAGAATTCACAGTAAGATGGCCGGGCCATATTGACAAATGGATTACTGAAGGCGTCCATATGGCTGAGAAGGAACTCCTTCAAGAGTGGAAATTTGATGATTCTAGGAAGGAATTTACATGGTTAGAGGTGAAAGTGGAAGGAGGTGGTTCACACATTCGCTGGATGGTATATGATGGAGGCAAGGATGGTGATAGTTCAATGGCAAGGACCACTGGTTTAGTTACAGCTGCCTGTGCTATATTATTTTTAGAAAAGGGTCCCATGGAGGGTTGTGGCCTAGAGGCAGGAATTCATCCACCAGAAAATCTATCAGATACTTCAATAGAATACATAATTGATTATCTTCGAGAAAACGATGTCGAGATTTGTCAATCCTAAATTAATTCTTTACCGCAATTTGGACATGGCATCCCAGGAACAAACTCGCCAAGCATGAAACCACAATGGGGGCAAAACGAAGAAATTAAACTATAATCATCAAAAGATGCCATATCAGTGTGTCAATGCGAAAATAAATAAATCTTTCACTCTGACATCTTGGCCTTAATTTTAGTCAAAACTATTTCCAAGTCTTTCTCTCTAACTACTTCATCACAATGTTCTAGCGGTCGCTCATCCCAGGGGTTGAAGCAAATTGAAAATCCGGATTCTTGAAACATGCCAATATCCCCGGCTGAATCACCAACAGAAGCAGTTCTATTTTTGTCAATATTAAATCTACGTTGCAACATATTGACTATAGAACCTTTACCATTCATCTGAACTTGATATCTTCCAAAGTCATCGATTAAGAAATCCTCACCATGCTGATTCCCGGCAAGCCAGCCATTTGTGAATACTGTAAGCAATGAATCTTTGCCATCGGCAAATCTCTTTGATGTGAATCTATCAATTCCACCCCATCTTTTTTTCCATGGCCTCTCACTAGGAAATTGTGCGGCAATATCTCGTGCTGTTTGCTGAAGACCTCCGCTAACAATGGCAACTTTAGCACCATCATCAAGAAGTCCCTGAATCAACATTCGCCAATTCTTCATCATTGGCATACCTTCCATATTTTGACGTAACTCTGCATCAGTGACAGGCTTTTGTGATGAATCTCTACTATTTTTAATCAAAGCAATATCAAGTTTTATCCAATCCCATTCATCCAATAGGCCCTGATTATATAATTCAAAAGATTCATCATTTGATAATCCCATTTTGTCATAAACAAATTGCCAAGTCGACAAATGGTCAACTAAAACTCGGTCCATATCTAGGCATACAAGATAACTATCTGAACTCAAAAAATCACGCTCACTTACTAGACCAATCATACTGTGATTGAATTTGCTCAACTTGTTTACCCATTATGTATAATATCAAAGCAACCATCATGGCAAAAAGACCGATTAGAGTCATGGCAATTGTTGTTAAAGTGACACTGATGGAAGTCGTATTTAGTTCACTAAAAGTATCCACGACATTGCCTGAAAGTTTGTAACCTAGAATGAATAAGACAAGCCCTGGAATTCCAAAAAGAAGTAATGGGTGTCTTGTTTCCAACATCCAATAAAATAATTGAGCAAATCTCGAGGCAGTGGCTAGTGATTCCCGCTGTGGCAATTTGATGGATTGTTGAGAAGGCGTAACTCTAACTTTCAAATCTTGATTAAAATCAATTGCATTTGACAATGGGGAGGTTTTAGATAATTCTTCCAATCCTTTTTTTGATAAAACCATATGTGAAAAATCTATAGAATCGATTATTATTTCGTTAGCGTCCTCTAAATCATCTCCACCTTCTTGAGTGAATGAGATATAGATATCCCAATACTCTCTAACTCGGTTTTCTATCAATGGAAAATCGCTTAATTTCCAGTCATCTGTGATTCTTAGAACTAAATTGGTCAAATCTAAATCTAAATCTGAATCCAAGATATATTTTGATACATCTTTGCATTCAAGTTCAGAACCATAATGAAATACACGGCAATTGAATTCTTCTGCTAATTCAACAGTGATATCGTTAGAACCTAAGTCAAAAAAAACAACTTCATCAGATATTTCTCTTGCCCTAACAATAAGAGATATTATCCTCAACTCGAGGTCCCGGCCGAGTAAAATAATCCTCGTGCCTTGTATCTCCATAAACATGTCACAAGGTTTTGCCTTTCAAACCTATCATAAAAAAAATCAAATTATTGCTAAAATGAGAGGTAATTTTTTCCAACAAGTAGTTTATTTGATATGCCTTAGTGGAAGGAATGTGTACAACAACTGGCATGTTGGCGTTGTAATCCCTGCGCGTAATGAAGAGGATTTCATCGGTGGTGTTTTGAGCAGCATCCCTCAATTCGTCGATAATGTCATTGTTGTAAATGATGGTTCGACAGATTCAACTGACGAAGTTGCAATGGAGTATTCCAAAGAAACATATGATTTGCTCATTATTCAAAATGATGGGCAGGGTGTTGGCTCATCAATCGATAAAGGACATCGTGAATTACTAACCATATGTGAAAAACCATTCATCAGTGTTGTGATGGCTGGTGACGGACAAATGGATCCTAAAGACATGGAGAGTTTGCTTCAACCAATCATTAATGGAACTGCTGATTACTGTAAAGGCAACCGCTTTATTCATTCCAATGGCGCATCGAATATGCCAATAATTCGAAAATTGGCGAGTTACATTCTAGCCTTTTTCACCACTCTTGCTGCAGGGCAAAGGATTACTGACCCACAGTGTGGATATACTGCAACTAGTTACAGAGTTCTTGAATCATGGAATTGGGACAAATCATGGAAGGGTTATGGATATCCCAATTATTGGCTGATAAATCTAGCCAAAATGTCATGGCGAATATCCCATGTACCAGTCAAATCCATTTATGGTTCAGAAACTTCAGCAATCAAGAGTTTTTCTTTCTTTATCAATGTAGGAATTATGATGGCTGTACAGCACCACATAAGAGTATTCAGAAAATTATTCTCAAGAGAGATCAACCCGCATATTATTCTTTCATTTACTTCCTATTTCATCGGATGGATTGCGATTTTACCATGGACCAGTACTGACTTGGAAAGAACATTGGTGGAAAGAGGATTTCCAATTATTGCTATTGTTTTAGTTTCATGGACGGCTGCCCATATTTTTGACCGCCTATCAGTAAATGTATCCCAGGAGTTGAAAAACAATGCGTAGAATGGATAAAAGAAATAACCCCAGAAAGGCCCATGTAAGACACATTTTGGTTGCTAATAAACCAGAAGCAAAAGATATTTTAAGTCAAATTCAAAATTCCAAAAAACCATTCAAGGTATTCAAAAAGTTGGCCAAGAGGTTTTCAAATTGCCCTAGTGGTAGCAAGAAAGGTGACTTGGGAGAATTTGTAGAAGGTCAAATGGTTTTGGACTTTGAAAAGGCTGTTTGGGAAACTGAACCAGAAGCAATTCCAACCAAATTTATCAAGACTCAATTTGGTTACCACATTATTTGGGTACACTCAAAAACTGAGCATAGTGAGTAAATGGTGGGCGTACCAAGATTTGAACTTGGGTCCAAGCGTCCCAAACGCCCGAGTATAGGCCAAACTAACCCATACGCCCGTAGTCCTTGGCCACAACTTCATACCTATGAAGTTCACTCAAGAAATTGCCAAACACCATTTTCAATTCTAATTACCAAACCTTGAGTTTCGATATGTTCCATAAATTGTTCTACATCTATTTCAATACTATTTTTTGCCAATTTATTAGCCACGGTATCAATATGAATAATTCCATTATCATCCACTGAATCTTTGAGAACTCTTAGGCCTGCCGCAGAATTATACTCTGTGCTAACTAAAAGAGAATCTTTAGACAGTTTTGATTTGAGCAAAACTCTCAATTCTTCAGGAGTATTTGCTAAAACTACTTTCATTCTTAATTCATTAGAATCGGTGGCCTTGTCTACAACTTTTGCATTGCCACTAATTCTTTGACCGCAGTGAGGGCACAAATGCCCTGTGCTTTTACGTCCATGACATATATTGCATGCAGGACATTTCAGAACCAGCCATGAATCTGCCATGGCAATCTGTTAATTCGAGAGTTATTGAAGTTGACCTTACAAACTAAAATCAGAACTTCCGCCACCTCTTCGGCCACCTGGTCGAAGGGCTGGAGCTGCCGGTGCTTTGACGTCCACTCTTTTTTGCTGATTATCCAAAGGTACAGTTAGGCCCCCTCTTATTGGGCCAGTAGATGTTTTACCACCAAATGAAAGTGAATTAGGTAAAATTAGAGCAGCCATTGCAACTCCATGATGTTCAGCACCAGCAGTAACTTCGTCAACTGCTACATCGAATGAAACCACTTCAAGATCTCTACTTGCTAATCTTCTTTGCAAGTTCCTTCTCAAAAGAAGTGATGTCTCTTCATAATCTAATTCAGTAGAAATTGTAGCAACTACTGCACACTCATCACCTTCAGGAGTGACGCAAGAAGCCCAAGCAACTCCGGCGCAAGCACTTCCCCCATTATAGGAATATGATGTAGCAATGTGGCATTCAATCAATGAACCGAGTGGCAATGGACGTGGAGGGGTTGCTTCAAAATTCAAAGGTAACATTGCACCCTTGACTTCAATTAAACGTGTATCACCAAGGCCCATTTCGACCAAGCCTTGGTCATATGCGTCTTCAGCATTTTCGCCCCAAGGCGCTACGGCTGTCATTAGCCAACCTTGGCATGTCTTACGGACTCGACCCGGCTTCATATTGCAGGACAAGCGCAAGAGGTTCATGAACAACATGGTCATCCCAGTGTATGGCCGCAGGTTATCGTGGAGTTATTTTGGTGGCAGCCGCCAGTCTTGTATTTATCTCAATAATGCTAGCCAGTGTCGATGAAAACACCTCTAGTATACTCATTTTTACAACGATTCTTTCTTCAGCAATAATTATTCTATACTGGAAATTATTCAATTTTGAAAATGAACTAAGTAATGATGACTCAGCATCACCGATAAGGGTTGAAAGGAATATAGAAAAGGCACCTACCAGTTCCATCTCTACAATCAAAAGTCAAGTTCCAGACCCACTAGAACAGGATATCGATATACCACTAATGTGATTATAACAACCTAATTGTTTCGAGATTCTTTGGAGCATATGTCCTGCACTTGTATCGCTCTCTTAGGGTATGTCCAAGTTCATTGCATTTATGATAATCTCCGTGGTGACAGATTATGTTCTTAGGTTTAGGATGTAATTGGTCGACAAATTCCAGCAACTGTCTTCTATCAGAGTGACCCGAAAAACCATCGATAGTCACCATTTCACAACCGACCTTGACAATTTCAGTTTTACCATTAATCACCATTGGTACTTCTCCAAATCCTTTTTGCAATCTTCTTCCAAGTGTACCTTCGGCTTGATATCCCACAAAACAAAGAGAGTTTCTTTCTTCATGAGCCCAATTTTTGAAATATTCCATGACTGGCCCTCCATTGAGCATTCCAGATGTTGCTAGTACAATACACGGAGATGTATCCATGATTATACTTTCACGGAGTTCTCTGCCTTTTACTGGCCTAAACCATTCACTGGTGAATGGATTTTCACCATCATCTTGTAGCAATGATTTTCTTAGACTACTGGTAAGATAATCGGGGTGAGATGAGTGAATTGCAGTAGCTTCTTGGATCATACCATCAAGCCAAACTGGGACTGGCTTTACACTACCTGATCTAAATAATTCATCTATTGCAATCATGACTTCTTGACTTCGACCTACTGCGAAAACAGGGCATATCATTTTCCCACCTCTTTGGATTGTTCTTGTAACAATGTCTTGAAGTTCTTGATTTGCTTCTTGTCTTGAAGGCTGATAGTCACCAGATGCTCCATAAGTAGATTCAATAACCAATGTTTCAACCTTAGGGAACCTAGTATTGGCAGCGTCAAATAACCAAGATTTCTCGTACTTTTGGTCACCACTAAATACAATGTTGTGCTTACCTTCACCAATGTGTAAATGTACTGCTGAAGACCCAAGAATATGACCTGCATTTGAAAAAGTCAACTTGATATCAGGTGAAATATCTGTTGTTTCCCCCCAATCAACATCAACTACATGTTTCATGCAAGTTCGTATATCTTCCATATCATATGCAGGGCTTCTACCTTCTGCACCACTAACCTTGATGTAGTCTGATTGTAAAAGGAGCATCAAATCTCGAGTTGGTGGAGTACAGTAAACTGGCCCTCTATATCCATACTTAAACAAAACAGGCAACATTCCAGCGTGGTCAAGATGGGCGTGGGTCAAAACTACTGCGTCAAGTTTTTCCAGCGGAAGTGCTTCAGGAGCAGTGAAGAAAGGCATTGGGTCTGTATCTGATGCGATATTAACTCCAACATCAATCATAACTCTTGATTCATTTGTAGTGACAAAATGACAAGCTCGACCAACTTCACGGTATGAACCCAAGGCTGTAACACGAGCCCATGATGAACCAGGACGTGTTGGCCTGTGCATATTTAGCCCGAAATCTTTCAATAATTTACGTCGTTCATCAGCGTTAGCATTACGATATCCTCTGATGTCATGAACAGTCTTTGAGAAAATAGGTGGAGTTCTTTCAACGATAGGTATCCAGCCTGTTTTTTCTCTTATCTCAGCAACATTTGCTCCCCTTCGGCCAACTGCATCGCCAGGTTTTTGACATTGAATGATTACTTCACTAAAACAACCATCAAAATATATTTGAGTTAATTCTGCTGTTTCGGGAATCAAAGATTCAATGATGGCTTTTGCTTCAAGTTCTGGCTTGATAATAGACTTATCTGGCCTAATTTTTATCTTCCTACGAATTTTCTTAGCGATTTTGCCAACTAGCCCATCACCACCACCAAACTTCTTTGGTTCATTGGAAACTATTGCAATATTTCCTGCTTCTAACTCTACTGAATAGTCAATAGACTTAGGTACAATTTTTGATATTTCATCTTTTAATTCTTTAAACGTAAGGCGCATATTCAAACCTCTGCACCGCAACTCAGTCAACAGTGTGTACTTGACACAATGCAGCGAACTGCGGGAAAATAACTTCAAGAAAGTAGTTTCTTGATTTGATCTTGGGAGACTTGTACGTAACCATCTTTAGCAGTGATTACAGCCAAATCCATTCCATTACCGGAGGCTGCATCACGCTGCCCCGATGCGTGAAGGGAGCGGGCTGCAAGTTTCAATGCTTCGGTCTCTGTCATGTTATCCTTGAATCCGTCTTCTAGGACACCGTACATGTATGGGGAACCTGAACCTGTAGCACAATATTTGTCAGGAATAGAACCACCGGCTGAATCGATAGAATATACATGTCCGCCATCGGGGTCAACTCCGACTATCAATAATTGAACCCAGTGAGGTCTTCCTGAAAGAATATTTGCCGTTAATGTAGCAGCACCCTTGACAGTCATTGGCTGCTGTCTTCTTAATTCAAACAGAGCAACTTCTGCTGAAAGAGTACGGGATAGTGATTGAGCGTGACCCACTAGACCTGCAGTAGTCAATGCTAAATTTTCACCAATCTTGAATAATTTTTGGACGCTTTTATTGGCAATGAAATGACCCATAGTAGCCCTATGGTCTGCTCCAACTACTACGCCACCATTGAAAGTAATTCCAATTGTACTTGTTCCAGTCTTTAGAACATTTGCCTCTGCATTCATCATATATCCCCGCTGTAATCGACACCTATTGAACATTGGTGCGATTTCTCCTATTCGTGATTGTATTTCAACCTCACGAATTGGCGTCGTGATTAGAGTAACAAAATACGGCCTTCAACCAATTTTTGATGGGAGTATTCTTGAGGCGCTACCTTTCAGGTGAAAATATGAGAAGGAAAAAGGGCGTCGAAAAAGATGATGCTCAATCCTCACTGGATGCATTTTCGCATGTAAATGTACCAGAAATGCCAGACTTAGACAGTCTTGCCAAAGCAGATAAAATTCTCAAGAAGGAAATAAAGGCTGACTCCAAAGAAGATGCTGAAGGATTGAATACATTTGAAATGCCAAGTATGTCTTCATCTAAAGAGAAACCGGCCGCACCTAGTGGTTTGATTTTCCACGACTTAGGAAAATTATATCCCGAACCTCCAATAAAAGAGAAAAATTCAGGGTTAGTCGTTCACAGGGCCGTACTAAATGACATCACTGGATGCTCTACACTACTAAATTGGCTATCTGATGGCCACGCTGCAATAGTCGAAATGAATAGATTAGTCAAAAGGGAGACTGAATTTTCTTCTGCAATTAATCAACTTCATACATTTATCGAAGGAGATATTGGGGGCCAAATAATTCAAATTACAGACAGTAGACTAATGCTATTACCCCCCGGTTGTAGAGGATTGAAGGGTATAGAAATGGAAGCTTTTGCTGCCAGTGCAGACGAACTTGGCAGGCGAAGGTTATGATTGAAGAACAAGCAGTTGACATTCCTTGTCCGATTTGCTCTTGTCACGGCGAGGTGAATATGATTGCTCACATCAGTGAAATTCCATACTTTGGAGAACATACACAAGTTACCGTAATGTGTCACGGTTGTGGTTGGCGACAAACCGATTTCATACCTGCGGAAGGTAAGAAATCCGCTGGATGGACACTTGTATTGGATGATTTGGAACAACTTAAATCTAGAATTGTGCGTTCTTCATCTTGTACTATCAGAATACCGGAACTAAATCTGCAGGTTAATCCTGGAACTAGTTCAACCGGATATGTC